>Ga0208686_1000615_pt1 | contig 16588 bp, 8 predicted proteins | sample June2015DPH_6_50_FD_184694 | JGI IMG/M metagenome (GOLD analysis project Ga0208686, IMG submission 184694) | Peatland microbial communities from SPRUCE experiment site at the Marcell Experimental Forest, Minnesota, USA - June2015DPH_6_40... | ecosystem: Environmental > Terrestrial > Soil >... | reverse complement strand
ACCACCAAAAGCGGGACCAGTCGATGGCATGGAAGCGGGTTCGAGTATTTTCAGAATAGCGCTCTGGATGCCACGATTTACAACTTCCCCGAGAAAGCGCCAAAAGACTTCAACACTTTCGGCTTCAGCCTGGGCGGCCCGGTGATTCTTCCAAAGTTGGGTGCGCTGAAAGACAGAACATTCTTCTACTTCGACTATGAAGGGAACCGGAAGTCCACCTCCGCGCCCGAACAGCTTCTGGTTCCGACCCCGGCGATGCTGGCCGGAAACCTGCAGGCCCTAGTCAATGCCGCGCAGCTCACAGAGCCGGCGGGAACGCTAGCGCCAAATTTGACAAACCCCTTCACGGGATTGCCATACCCGAACAATACCATTCCAACGTGCGTTGGCGGGGGGAGTGGGGGCTGCATCAATCCCGCAGCCACAGCGTTGCCTTCAGCGCTGCTGCATTATTATCCCTTGCCAAACGTGGCCGGTTACGGCCCTACGTATTATCCTGGTGGCCAGCCGGGCGTCTCCGGTCCTGCGTATAACTACCAGACTCTGGTGCCCATTCCCTCGAGTTCGAATGGCTGGGACCTCCGCGTCGACCAGAACATCACAACGAAACAGTCGATCTATGCGCGCTATAGTTGGAAGGATCTGCTCACCAGCGGAGGCGCGAGCGGGCTGCTGGCGAATCAATTCCTGCCGAATGTATCGGCCCACGACCAGAATCGCAGCCTCCTGCTCTCTCACAATTACACGATTCGTCCCAACCTGCTCAATGAAGTGCGGTTCGGATTTACCCACTTCACGGAGAACGATGCCTTCCCGATTCAAGGAAGCACCGCGATTTCCCAGTTAGGCCTGCAGGGGATCAACGTCAGCTCCCATCCAACCGGCGATGCGTTTCCGACGTTTACGTTCAGTGACGGCACAATCTCGAGCATCGGGCAGGACCGCACCGGGACTACGATTTCGAACACAACCGAGATCACGGACAATCTGACACGCATAGTGGGCAAGCATACTTTCCGGTTCGGCGTGGATGCGCGCCGGGTGCGTTACAACGCTCTGATGTTTTTCCAACCCTCCGACGATTATGGCGATTTCACCTTCAACCCCCTCACGTTCACAAACTACGCTTTGGGGGATTTTCTGTTAGGCCTGCCGACCCAATCGTTTTTCGCTATCACCAGTCCTCAGATCAACGCGCTGTCTACACAATGGGGCGTCTACGGTCAAGACGAATGGCAGGTAAACAGCCATCTGACCCTCAATTTCGGGTTGCGCTGGGAATTGCTTCCGCCGTTTGATGAAACGCAAGGCGACTTGGGAAGTTTCGACCCCCGGAACAACAGCGTGCTGGTACCGGATCAGCTCCTGAAATCGGAGACGGCAACAAATAATCCGGCTCTGCAAACCGTCTACACCGGATTTCTTGAATCGTTCAACGCGTGTTCGCTGCCCAATAGAAACACGGCGCTGGCGTGTTCCAACGTTCTTACGGCCAGCCAGGACCATGTTACCCAAGGTTTGCGAGGGCTGTACAAGCGCGATTTCGATCCGCGCATCAGCCTGGCATACCGGCCATTTAACGACAACAAAACCGTGATTCGTTCGGGCTTCGGTATCTTCACCGTAACTACACTGGGCCCCATGTCCTTCAACAATGCGGGTAACCCCACCTCCAATCTGTTGACCAATGTGAATGCGGTTTACAATGCCGCCGGCGTACTGCAAGCGCCGCTGTACCAGTTCCCGCAAACGGCTCCGGCTTCCCAGAACGTGGTGCTCGGCGGAGGCAGCCTGGAGCAGGCCAACGATCCAAATTTCCGCGACCCGCAGGTGGCGCAATGGAACCTGACTATCGAGCGGCAGCTCACCTCCGACACCGTGCTGCGGGTGAGTTACGTGGGGATGCACACCTACCGCATGCCTGTCACCGTAGACTGGAACCAGATTCCGGCGAGCACGACTCCCTACACCGTGCCGGCGGGAATGTTCGTCGATCCGCGCGCGCCTTATCAGAACTGGTTCACGCTCTACAGCACCTTCAACGCGGGCGAGGCCAACTACAACGCACTTGAGGTTCACGAGAGCCATAAGATGTCACACGGCCTCTACTTCGACGCCAACTACACGCTGGCGAAGAACCTGGCCGACAATCAGGGCGATAACCCTACGGCCTTCGCCGGTGAAGTCAACTATGGCGTCCCCATTGCCGACCGTTTCCATATCCACAATGATTACGGCAACGTCGAGGGAACGCGCCGACAGCGTTTTCTTCTTACGGGTCTCTACCAGTTGCCCTTCGGGCAGGGCCGCACTTTCCTGAATACCGGCGGCTGGAAGAACGCCGTGCTGGGCGGTTGGGAGATGACCAATGTGACTCTGGTTGAAACCGGCCCGTGGCTTACGCCAAGCATCAGCACCGGAGGCTGCGAGGTGCAACTCCTGCCCAACGGCACCTGCCCTTCCCTGCCGGACGGCCAGCCGCAAACCAACGACGAGTCCAATACCAATGTCGGTCCGCGAGGCGCTTACCTGCGTCCCGACCAAGTCTCGACGAATCTCTATCAGGGTCAGTCACACGCGCACTATTTCAACCTGGCAGCGTTTTCGGCAACTCCCATAGGCGCTGGCCGCTTCGGCAATGCCGGAGTCGGCATCCTCCAGGGACCAGGCACAGTTACGGCCAGCCTCGGTCTTGCCAAAGTCTTCAACGTTACAGAGCGAGTAAGAGTGCGTTTTGAGTCCACATTTACCAATGTGCTCAACCACACTAACTTCGCTCCTCCGGCAACGCAGATCGATAACCCGACCTTCGGTGTCCTCAGCGCTCCGCAAACGGCAGAGAACGCGGGCAACCGCACCGGCCAACTTGCCCTGCGCGTCGAGTTCTGAGATCACAGGGACGAGCGCCGCATCGATCATGTGGAACTATCGTACCCTTGCTTGGTTGAAGGCACTTTCTTCTCGAGTTTGCACACGCTGCGTCCGCAGATCCATTGTTGTCGGCCAATCACAGGCACACCCTCGGTCGGGCATTGTAAAATTAACGATTGCTCTTTACTGAACGATCCTTACCTATATCTATGCCACCGAAAGACAAACCGATCACCAGCGTCCACGAAGAGCGTAGCGAGGGGCGTTACGACGCGCAGCGCATTGAGCGCAAATGGACGGAGCGCTGGCTGAGCGATCCGTCGCTTTATGCTGCTGAGGCCCATCCGACCAAACCGAAATATTACGTTTTAGAGATGCTTCCCTACCCTTCGGGCGCGCTGCACATGGGGCACGTCCGCAATTATGCGATTGGCGATGCACTGGCTCGCTACATGTGGATGAACGGCTACAACGTGCTTCATCCCATGGGCTGGGATTCGTTCGGGCTGCCGGCGGAGAATGCGGCGATTAAGAACAACACTCCGCCGAAGGAGTGGACGCTCGCGAATATCGCGGCCATGAAGGCGCAGATGAAGCGTCTGGGCTTCGCCTATGACTGGTCGCGCGAGGTTACTACCTGCCTGCCCGATTACTACCGCTGGAACCAGTGGTTTTTTCTTAAGCTCTACGAGGCGGGACTGGCGTATCGCAAGAAAAGCAAGGTGAACTGGTGTCCGGAGTGCTGCACCGTGCTGGCGAACGAGCAGGTTGTGGGCGGGATGTGTTGGCGGCATGAAAACACTCCGGTGGAGCAGCGGGAATTGGAACAGTGGTTTTTGCGGATCACGAAGTACGCGGACGAGTTGCTGCGCGATCTTGATAAGTTGCAAGGCTGGCCGGAAAAAGTCCGCATCATGCAGCAGAACTGGATCGGACGCAGCGAAGGCACGCTGGTGGACTTCGATCTCGGCGGAACGGTGGGGCCGGCGGGATCGACGATCACGGTGTTCACGACGCGCGTGGACACGATCTATGGCGCGACTTCGGTGCAGTTGGCGCCCGAGCATCCGATTGTGAGCGACATGATTACTCGCAATGCTGAACTGCGCTTGCAAGTGGAAAATTTGATTGCAGAGCAGCGCCGGGCGAAAGAGGCGGGCGATATTGGCAACATCGAGAAGCATGGCGTGTTCACCGGGCGCTACGCGAAGAATCCTTATAACGGCGAAGCGGTTCCGGTGTGGGTGGCGAATTACATTCTGATGGACTATGGGACGGGCGCGATCATGAGTGTTCCGGCACATGACGAGCGCGATTACGAGTTCGCTCAGAAGTACAAACTGGATATCAGGGTGGTGATCCTGCCGGCGACGAGCGATCCGGAAGAAACCATGGCGGAGCCGGAGCTGCCCTTTACTACGATGGACGGGATACTGGTGAACTCGGGCGAGTTTAGCGGGATGAGCTGCGAGGACGCGATTTCTGCGATGTCGGCTCGCGCCGAGGAAAAGGGCTTTGGCAAGGCGACCGTTACTTTTCGGTTGAAGGATTGGGGGATCTCGCGGCAGCGCTATTGGGGGACGCCGATTCCGATGGTGTACTGCGATCAGCACGGCGTCGTGCCGGTCGCAGAAAAGGATCTGCCGGTGATTTTGCCGGATAAAGTGCCGATCACTTTGGCGGGCGGATCGCCCTTGGCGAATGTGCCGTCGTTTCTCAATACGACCTGTCCGAAGTGTGGCGGGCCGGCTCGGCGTGAGACCGACACTATGGATACCTTCGTCGATTCGTCCTGGTATTTCTATCGCTATGCCGATGCGCAGAATGACTCGGCTCCGTTCGACTCCGCGAAGATCGCCTACTGGTTTCCGATTGATCAATACATTGGCGGCGTAGAGCATGCCATTCTCCACCTTATTTATTCGCGCTTCTGGACGAAGTTTATGCGCGACATGGGGATGGTGAAAAACGGCGAACCGATCCAGCGGCTGTTCACGCAGGGGATGGTGATCAAAGACGGCGCGAAGATGTCGAAGAGCATGGGGAACGTGGTATCTCCGGATGAGATGGTGGCGCGCTACGGGGCGGATGCTACGCGGCTGTACAGTTTATTCGCGGCGCCTCCGGATCGCGATCTGGACTGGCAGGAATCAGGGATTGAGGGCATTCAGCGGTTTCTGGGGAGGGTGTACCGGTTCTACGAGAGTTATGCGAAGCCGCAGGACCCCGATTGGCCCGCTACTTTGCCCGCGCATCTGACCGGCTCGGCTCGGCGTCTGCAGCGGAGGCTTCACCAGACTATAAAGCGTGTGACCGACGACTTCCAGGGACGCTGGCACTTCAACACCTGCATCTCGGCCATTATGGAATTACTGAACGACGTTAACCGTAGGATGTTAGGAAGTGAAGACACTCAAAACCCCGTGACCGGAGCGCTCGTCAAAGCGGATGAGATTCCACTAGCTCTTCTGTCGGTGGTTCAGCGCAACATCGCGCTGCTGCTGGCGCCCATGGCGCCGTATCTGGCACACGAATTGTGGGAGATGACCGGCGAGACGACCAACCTGCTGAAAGCTCCGTGGCCGAAGTACGATGCGGCTTTGGCGGCCGAGGACGAAATCGAGATTCCCGTCCAGGTCAATGGAAAGCTGCGCAGCGTGGTGGTCGTGTCGGCGGATGCCACCGAGGATCAGATCAAACAAACGGCGCTCGCGGATGGAAAAGTGAAAGCGGCGATTGCGGGCAAGCAGGTCGTGAGGGTCATTGTGGTGCCGAAGAAGCTGGTGAGTATTGTGGTCAAATAGCGAGATTGAATCATTCAGTCATTGAGACATTGAGTCAATGACGACCAACGAATCAGGTGATTCAAATGATTCAATGACCAAATGATTTAATGACTAAATGATTCCGATCTGAGACACTCATCCGTGGGAACCCAATCCGTATCTAATCAGTCAATCGTTGTCCTCGACTTCGGCGCGCAGTATTCGCAGTTGATTGCGCGCCGCATCCGCGAACAGAAGATTTTCTCGGTCGTCCTGCCGTTCAACGCCAGCCTGGAAGAAATTCGCAGCTACTCTCCGGTGGGGATTATTCTCTCGGGCGGGCCGTCGTCGGTGTACGACAAAGGTGCGCCGCTGGCCGACAAGAGTGTCTTCGACCTTGGCATCCCCGTGCTCGGCATCTGCTATGGATTGCAGTTCATGGTGTACGCGCTAGGTGGAAGAGTTCGCCCGGCCGCGAAACGCGAGTACGGACACGCCAAAGTTGAGATCCAAGAATCCGACTCGCAACTTTTTCAGGGCCTGCCTCACCAACTATCGGTCTGGATGTCGCATGGCGACTCAGCCGAAGCGCTGCCTCCGGGCTTCCGGCTGACGGCGAATACTCCGAATGCCGTTGCCGCCATCGAAAACGCTGAGAAAAAGATGTGGGCGGTGCAGTTTCATCCCGAGGTGCATCATACGCCGCTGGGTACTGACATTCTGCGCAACTTCGCGCTCAACATCTGTGGAGCTCAACCTTCTTGGACGCCGCAGCATTTCATTGATGCGACCGTGGCGCAGGTTCGACAGCAAGTGGGCAGCGGGCGGGCGATCTGTGCGCTTTCCGGCGGAGTCGATTCTTCGGTCGCGGCGCTGCTGGTGGATCGAGCCATGCGCGATGCTTCCGGGAAATCCCGGCTTACGTGCGTATTCGTCAACAATGGAGTACTGCGCAAGAACGAGTTCGAGAAAGTTCAGCAAAATCTGCGTGACCATCTCGGCTTGCACCTGGTTGCGGTCGATGCCACCGATCGCTTCTTGCGGAAACTGGCGGGAGTGATTGATCCGGAGACTAAAAGGAAGATCATCGGCAACGAGTTCATCGAAGTCTTCGATGACGAAGCACATCGCATTCAGTCCGAAGGCAACAATAAAGTTGAGTGGCTGGTGCAGGGGACGCTCTATCCCGACGTGATCGAATCGCGCTCGGTGCGCGGGCCATCGCAGGTGATCAAGTCGCATCACAACGTCGGTGGACTGCCAGAGAAGATGAAGCTCAAGTTGATTGAGCCACTGAAAGATTTGTTTAAAGACGAGGTGCGGCGGATTGGGCGCGATCTTGGCATGCCTGAGGAGATTTTGCAGCGTCAGCCGTTCCCGGGACCGGGACTGGCGGTTCGCATTTTGGGCGAAGTAACTAAAGAACGCGCCGACCTGCTGCGCGAGTGTGATGACATCGTCGTGAGCGAGATCAAGAAGGCTGGGCTGTATCAGAAGATCTGGCAGTCGTTTGCTGTGCTCTTGCCGGTGATGTCGGTTGGCGTGATGGGCGATCAGCGGACTTACGCTTACACTTGCGCCGTCCGCGCGGTGCATTCGGAGGATGGGATGACGGCGGACTGGGTTCCGCTGCCGTATGAAGTGCTGAAGACGATTTCGAATCGGATTGTGAATGAAGTGCGCGGCGTGAATCGGGTGGTGTATGACATTACTTCTAAGCCTCCGGGGACGATTGAGTGGGAGTGAGCTAGTTCTCAGTTCCCGGTTCTCAGTTCTCAGTAACGCAGAGAGACCACACATAACTTTCTTTGCCCCGATCGTTATCGGGACAACGCCGCTCCGGAAATCCCTCGATGTTTACTGGTTAGTACCGGTACCCCCCTCCCCCCTCGGTATCTGGAATCATCGAGTTAGCGGGAATTTTTGGAGTTGGTCTTTGAGACATAAGGACTTATATCAAAGTATTCCGGAATAAGGACTTACGGGTTTTTGCCTCGTTGTCTTGTTATTTGGCCCCATTTCGTCCCGATCGGTTTGTCAAGACCTGCTCGGGGAAATCGAAAATGTCAAAGAGCGTTTGGCCGCCTCTGGAGGCGGGCACACGCTTCGCTGCTGCGATCTGGGAATGATTCTTGCACGGCATAGGAATGGAGTCTGTGATGGTGGACACAGCGCGGATGTGATGAAAAAGATGGACGGTCGGCGAAGGTGGCGGAGGGCCGCGCGCTTGGAACTAATTGTGGCGATACTCTTATTGTGAGAGGCGGTGTCAAGGACTTGGATCATGGGGAAAGTACCCACTCAAGCCAAAAGAGGGCTTGAGTGGGGCACCCGCCACCCGCGTGCTAGGCTAGGGAAGGAGAAGCGAGCTTAGAGTCTTATGGCTACATCGATCGGAGTAGGTTCTCAACCGTATTTGGTGGAAAAGCTCCACCAAGTCGGCTGGTTTATTCCCCCATTCGTGTCGGTTCATTGGATCGAAAATGTCGCTGTGACCATTGATCGGGGAGGGGCGAAGTTTGGTCAGCCGGAATTGGAACAGGTTTTGGGCGTTTTATTACCGCCGGAAACCTTGGCCAGCATGGTAATGAACCGCTATCCGAAGACACCGTTCATCAAGGAGTTTCAGCTAATCATCGCCGAAGGAGTGGAAGCGCATTTCCTAAAACTTGACCACATTGCGGGCTCTGGTCTGGTGCCCGTGATCGAAGCAGTAACTCGCAGGCTTGCAGGCAATCATGGCGTGGAAACCAAGGCTCTTACGGGAACTATTTCCGCTTTAGTAAAGCATTGCAAAACGTACGTCATTGGCAAGCGCATCGGTAATGTGGGCGAAATAATATCGATGCTGGAGTCTTTCGAGATGTTCCTGTCAAAGGTGCTGTTCGTAGACACACGGCACTACAACCCTACGGATGGGACCAACCGGCATGGAATGACGCACGGCATCTATGCTGACAGGGACTTCGGCTCTCCGTTGAATTTCTATAAGATCATCACGGCCATAAATTCTTTGACTTTCATGTCTTCGCTCTATTACGGCGGCTCAGGGTTTGTGCCAGATAATACGGCGCAATCGAAACAACTTGCGTAGTACTATCGGACGCTAAGCCGAGTCGCATCAGGACGACCGAGTTAGCCGCCCGGGTCCTGCGTTTAGTTCTCCATCGCTTGCTCGCGCGCCCCCCGCTTGGCTAACCCAAGCCAGCCCCGAGCCTAGCCCTGTTAAAGAAGTGGTAACAGGTGCACTTTCAAAACACTCTACCTCCTGTCCCCGTCAACGCAGCGCGGGGCCGGTGGCCCATTCAAGCCCTCTTTTGGCTTGAGTGGGGCAGTGCGACGGCTGGACAGAGCGTCCCGGCCGCTCGCTCGCACCTTCTTGCCGTCCACTCGCACTCAATCTCCACTCGTCCTTCGCTGCCTATTGCGTATTGACGAAAGATGCTCCACTACCAATGTTCCGGACGGCGACGGCTCGGGTCGAGTAGGGGTCCTTCGACTCTGCGCTGCTTCGCTTCGCTCACAGCGCTCCGCTCAGGATGACAGGGTTGGGAGGGACACAGCAAAAATGCAGATCCCTCACTTCGTTCGGGATGACAAGATGGGGGAGTGATTGTTCGGGATGACAAGACGGGAGAGTGACAGATGAATCCGTGATTGATGATTTCGCTCTCCACGAACTACCATATCCCCATGCCCGTTGATATCGAAACTCCCGCATCTTCCTACACCCGCATTCGCGCCCCGCGCGGCTCGACGCTCTCCTGCAAAGGGTGGCAGCAGGAAGCGGCTTTGCGCATGTTGATGAACAATCTTGATGAGGACGTTGCCGAGCGGCCTCAGGATCTGGTTGTTTATGGCGGCACGGGCAAGGCGGCTCGCAATTGGGATTGCTATCACGCGATCGTCCGGGCGTTAAAAGCCTTGGAAAACGATGAGACTTTGCTGGTGCAGTCGGGCAAGCCGGTGGGCGTGTTTAAGACGCATGAGTATGCACCGCGCGTGCTGATTGCTAATTCGAATCTGGTTGGACATTTTTCCAACTGGGAGAAGTTCAACGAACTGGAGCGCGCGGGGCTGATGATGTATGGGCAGATGACGGCGGGGTCGTGGATTTACATCGGCTCACAGGGGATCGTGCAGGGGACTTACGAAACGTTCAACGCGGCCGGCGACAAGCATTTCTCCGGAGATCTGGGCGGGAAGCTGATCGTCTCCGGCGGAATGGGCGGGATGGGCGGCGCGCAGCCTTTGGCGGCTACCATGACGGGCGCGGCGTTTCTGGGGATTGATGTCGATCCGGAGCGGATCAAGAAACGGCTCAAGACTGGATACTGCGATTTTCTTGTGACCACGCTCGACGAGGCGTTGCGCATTCTTAAGAATGCTGTTCGCAAGAAAGAAAATGTTTCGGTTGGGTTGGTGGGGAATTGTGCGGACATCATTCCGGAACTGGCTGAACGCGGCGTGGTGCCGGACATTCTCACCGATCAGACCTCGGCGCACGATCCGCTGAACGGATATGTGCCGAACGGCATGACGTTCGAAGCGGCGCTCGAACTGCGGAAGCGCGATCCGCATGATTATCAGGAGCGGTCGCTTGACGCTATGGCTCGGCATGTGGAGGGCATGTTGCGGCTGCAGAAGATGGGCTCGGTCACGTTTGATTACGGCAACAATATTCGGACGTTCGCGTTTCAGCGCGGCGTGAAGAATGCTTACGACTTTCCGGGATTTGTTCCGGCGTATATTCGTCCGCTGTTTTGCGAAGGGCGCGGACCGTTCCGCTGGGCGGCGCTTTCGGGCGAGGCCTCGGACATCGCCGTCACCGACGATCTTGTGCTTGAGCTTTTTCCGGAGAATCGCAGTTTGCGCCGTTGGATTGAGCTGGCTCGCAAGCGCATCAAGTTTCAGGGATTGCCGGCGCGCATCTGCTGGCTGGGATACGGTGAGCGCGCGCGCTTCGGGCTGGCGATTAACGATCTGGTGAAAAAAGGTACGATCAAGGCTCCCATCGTGATTGGACGCGATCATCTGGATTGCGGTTCGGTGGCTTCTCCGTTTCGCGAAACCGAAAGTATGAAAGATGGCTCGGACGCGGTGGCCGACTGGCCGCTGCTGAATGCGCTGGTGAATACGGCGGCGGGCGCGTCGTGGGTTTCGATCCACAACGGCGGCGGCGTGGGCATTGGCTATTCGCTTCATGCGGGACAAGTCACCGTCGCCGACGGCAGCGACATGATGGCCAAGCGCATTGAGCGCGTGCTGACGACCGATCCGGGGATGGGCGTGATTCGGCACGTGGACGCGGGCTATGACGAGGCTAAGGAGTTTGCGGGGAAGAACGGCGTGCGGATTCCGATGGCGCTGCCGTGAACACCCACCACGGAGACACGGAGGCACGGAGGAATGCCTAAGACCTCCGCTCTTTTGCTGGTAAATATTGGCCAGCTTCTGACCTTGCGCTTGCGCTCGACGGCAAGCGGCCCGCGACGCGGCGCTTCCCTTTCCGAGCTTGGAGTTATTCAAGACGCCGCCGTGCTTTGCCTTGGAGGGAAGATCGTCTCGGTCGGCAGTACGAAAGACGCGCTTCGCGATCCTTGGCTCAAGAAAAATCGGAAGAGGATCGTCGAGATCGATTGCGGCGGACGCGTGGTCTTACCTGGCTTCGTTGATTCCCATACTCATCCGGTCTTCGCGGAGCCGCGGCTGGTGGATTTTGAACGGCGGATTTCCGGCGCCAACTACGAAGAGATCGCTGAGGCGGGCGGAGGAATTCGCTCCAGCATCGACGGTGTGCGGAAGGCCAGCAAGGCCGCGCTGATACGAAAAGTTTTCGCGGCTCTCGAAAGTTTGGCTGAGTACGGAACTACGACGGTCGAAGCGAAGTCGGGCTACGGGCTCAGCCTGGAATCTGAACTGAAATCGCTTGAAGCCATCCGCGCGGCGGCGCGCGAGTGGCCGGGAACTGTGGTTCCCACTTTCCTCGGTGCGCACGCGGTCCCGCCGGAATATCGCGCGCTTTCCCAGGCAGGTTCGCAGGAATATGTTGATCTGGTCGCGAACGAAATGATGCCAGCGGTCGCGAAGCGCAAGCTGGCGAAGTTCGTCGATGTGTTCTGCGATCGCGGAGCCTTCACCGCCGGGGAATGCGAGCAGATTTTTGCGGCTGCGGAGGAGCACGGGCTCGCCGTCCGCGCACACGTGGGGCAGCTCAGCGAAACCCGACTGGGGCCGCTGCTTCGCTACCAGCCTGCGTCTCTCGACCACATGGATCACGTGAACGACGCCGACCTGCTGGCTCTCGCGCAGAGTGACACGGTTGCAACTTTCGTACCGGGAGCAAATTATTTTCTCGGGTTAGCGAGATATCCGGATGCGAGGCGGTTCATTGCATCTGGAGTGGCAGTTGCCCTGGCGACGGACTACAACCCTGGCTCCTCGCCCACGCTCAGCATGCCGATGGCGATGTCGCTGGCTTGCACGCACATGAGGATGTCGCCGTCAGAGGCAATCGCAGCGGCGACCATTAACGGAGCCTGGGCACTGCGATTGGCCGACCGTAAAGGCAGCGTGGAACCGGGCAAAGACGCCGACCTTGCCGTGTTCGACGTGAGTGACTATCGCGAGATTCCATACTGGTTTGGCACCAATCGCTGCGTGCTGACGGTCATAAACGGACTGCCGATTGGCCATCTCTCGTCCTGAGGAATGCGTGAGAGAGAACGCAAGAAAAGGCACGACAAAAGGTCGGCGGCAAACCATTTGAGCGAACCGCGCTGGGTTGTTATAATTCGAGAGTTCCGCACGCTCCCAGCGCATCGGCTGTTTTGCTGCGCGGCATCCTGCCCTGTGCAAGCGCAAGTACTACGAGCAAAAGCGGCCCGGTCCAATTTGGCCGTCACTCGTTTTTGACAGAGCTATGCGGGCAGAAGTGCGGATAAGCAGTGGCCAGGTAGCTCAGGTGGTAGAGCGCAGCCCTGAAAAGGCTGGCGTCGGCGGTTCAACTCCGTCCCTGGCCACCATCATTCTAAATAACTTAGCGGAATCACGTCTTACCCTCCCAGTCCGCTCTCAGTCCGCTGTCTTTTGGCGAGATCCGGTTCGGTTCCTAGCTGCGATGATGGTGAAGGACTTAAACTCGAATTGCCTCTCGCTCAGTCCGCTTTCAGTCCGCTTCTGTCTGCGGCGTGGCTGAAAACCGCAGTCAGCATTGCCCCTGCCGCAGCCATGCGATCCTCGCTGACACTGTGGGTATAACACTGAAGGGTCAACTTATGCGACGGGTTCTGTATCGCTCTCGGCGCGACTAGGACATTGCTAGATTCAAGTCTCGGAGCGTAAGTCCGCTGCAGTTGGCCGCCGCGGCGCCCGAACAGGGGAAGGCGATTCAGGCCTGACACCCCTGGTCACTATGTTTTCCGGAGCCAGACTCTCGTATGATATCCCCCCCGGCGGATTCCCCTGTGCCAAAACGAAATGATCGACAGAAAATCGAATTAAATGTTGAGATCCTTGAGGGCCATCTTGGCTGCATGAAATCCACACATTCCATGAACGCCGCCACCTGGGGGCGTTGATGCTCCGCAAAGATAGAGTCCCGAACGCGAGGTGCGATACAACGACCGTGTGGGACGAAACAGTAACTGGCGGACATTCATTGCTCCCCCCAAGATATCGCCTCCGACTAGATTGGAATTCCAACTCTCCAGATCTTTGGGTGTAGAGACGGAACGGGACAGGATGCAATCGCGGAATTCGGGAGCGAAGCGTAGGATTTGGCGCTCAATGGATTCGGTGTAGTCTTCGGTGCTGCCGTTAGGAACATGACAGTAGGCCCAAGCGGTATGTCGACCAGAGGAAGCTCGACTGGAATCGAAGAGCGATGGCTGGCCGAGCAGAACGAATGGTTTGTTGGGTGAAAGGGTCCTTTCAGCCTGAGCAATCTCTTCGAGAGAGCCTCCGATGTGTACGGTGGCGGCCCGCAGACATTCGCGAGCGGTCCACGGAATCGCTGCATTCAGTGCGTAGTCAATCTTGAAAGCACCGGGTCCATACCGAAATCGCTCCAGTTGCTTTCGATAATCAGTGGATAGATGGGAACCGGCGATGCGAAGGAGTTGGCGCGGGGTGATGTCTGCGAGGACGAGGTCGGACAAAGGTAGCTCGGTTACTTCACGACCGGTTTCAACTCGGCCTCCGAGATCCTCTAAATGTCGGACCAGGGCATCCGTGAGAGACTGCGCACCGCCACGCAGGATCGGCCAACCTCTCGTGTGTCCAGCGGCTATCATCGTCAAGCCAACAGCAGCTGAAGCGGTAGTTTCTAAGGGGAGGATGGAATGGGTTGAGACGCCAGCAAAGAGGGATCGAGCCCGTTCTCCAGCAAAGTGGGAACGAGCCAACGACAGCGCCGGCAACAGAGCGGATAGGCCAAAACGCGCCAGCACGAACGGACTTCTGGGGATATGAAGGACGGGGCCGAGAATTTCTTCGACCAAAGCAGCGAAGTTAGAAACTACGGGTTCTATCAGTGATCGGTATGCTTTGCGGTCACATGCATCCAGTTGGTCGATTGTTTCTTCAATCGAGTGTTCAAGCACAACCGCGGTCCCGTCATCCAACGGGTGAGCGAATGCCGCGTGCGGTTGAATCCAAGGAATGGTGAAGGGAAGAGAACCATAGAAAGGGCTTGCAGCGCCCAGGGGGTATGTCGAAGAGCCCAGGTCGTGAAGAAAACCAGGTGTGATCTCGGCGGTTGAACAGCCACCACCAATCTGCCCATTACGTTCTAGTACGGTCGTCCTTACGCCCGATGCTGCAAGGACAATTGCGGCTGAGAGTCCGTTCGGTCCTGAGCCGATTATCGTTGCCGTAGACATACCCCCCGCTTTCTATAGCTCGCGTACGTCGTTCCCCTGCAAACGGGCGTGCGATGCAGCTTCTTCGATCAGAGAATCATGCGTCTTCTTCCGAACAGGAGGGCATCGATCGACCAGGCACCAGGCCCGAGCATAGCGAGCGCAACGCCCACTGCGGCCAGCAGGATTAGGGCCCAAGGATCGCCGGGTCGAGAAAATGCGGTCCAAACTGCGATGCCAGCCATCATGCTGCCCGCAATCGGTGTCCACAGGCCGACGCAAAGGAGCAAGGCAGCAGCGCCCTCGATCACCGTCGTCAACAAGGACCAATTTAAAGCCAAAGCGCTTCGGCTGAAGTGGAAAGCGATAATTGCCGCGGTCACGCGGAGGACCAAAAGTCCAATTCCAGGCCATCCACGGGCGAAGGTCGAATATAGGCGCTGCATTGCCTCTTCACTGAGCATAGGGCTCGGCGAGGAGGTTCGAAACCCTAATAAAAGGCTGGACCTTCACTCTTTCGAGGGATTACAGTTCGATGATTCCGCGCTTCAGTCCGACGGTGACGGCATGAGTCCGGTCGCGTGCACCCAACTTGTCAAGGATGTTTTTTACGCGGCTCTTGACCGATTCTTCCGAAATCGAGAGGTGTACCCCGATCTCTTTGTTGGCATTGCCCGCGGCGATCAACCGCAGAACTTCCAGTTCCTTTGGTGTCAAGGTTTCTTCGCCGCTGTGCTCAGCAACCTGGGCGGCTGCCTCCGGAGCCATAACCTTGCGTCCCGCATAAACCGCGCGGATGTTGTCCGGCAGTTCCTTATGCATTACAGCTTTCAGGAGGTAGCCCTGCGCTCCGGCTTTGAGAGCGCGGAAAATCTGTACGTCACCGGCGTAGGTCGTCAGCATGATAATTTTTGCGCCGGGGAACTCGACACGGATCGACGAAACCGCGTCGACACCATCCATCTCGGGCATCTGCAAGTCCATCACTGTGACGTCAGGGCGATGAATACGAAATTGCTGGATGGCTTCGCGTCCATTCGACGCTTCGGCGACGACCACGATGTCCGGTTGAACAGCAATGAGCCCGCGAAGTCCCTCGCGGACAACTGGGTGGTCGTCAGCGACGAGAATCCGAATTGGGGGACGACCTGCACTCACCATCCGATCATCTCTTATGCCACCTCAGTCGCCGTGCCGAGGAACTTCGGAGCGAACTGGGCGGAAGGGCGGACTGCCGCGTAGGCGCTGGTGGCGGGAATGGTCAACTCGATTTCTGTGCCGGACCCGTCTCGACTCCAGATCTCCAGTTTGCCGTCCGCGATTTCAGCACGCTCCTTCATGCCATGTAAGCCGAAATGTCCCTCGCGCCTGCCTGCGCTAAGGACTTCTGGATCGATCCCCTTCCCATCATCCCGGATGCGAAGGCGGAATTGCTGTTCCTCATATCGAATTTCCACTTCAATCTTCCGCGCCTGCGCGTGCCGGAAGGCGTTTCCCAAGGCCTCAGCAGCAATGCGGTGAACTTCCTCTCGCCGAGCCGGATGCAGATTCCGCGGCTTGCCTTCAACCTCTACGCGGAAGGCGGGAGGGATCGAGTTGCTTTCACGGGCCGTGAGTTCTTCACCGAACGTCTTTATGGTCGCGGCAAGATCATTAATCTCGGCCGTGGACGAGCGTAACGCTTGCACTGCATCCCGGCCTTCTATGATCGCCTGACTGGCCGCGTTGATCGCCTTCTCCAGTTTTTCTCTTGCCTCATCCGGACGCGACGGAAGAAGGCTGTAAACCGTTTGAAAGCGGAGCAACAGTCCGTGAAAACTTTGCAGCAAAGTGTCGTGAAGTTCGCGCGCTATGCGTGTTCGCTCGTTAACACGGGTTTCTAGCTCTCCGGCACTCTTACGGTCCGTTATATCTACGTTTGAGCCGACGTAGCCAATGAATTTACCATCGGCGTCGAAGCGCGGCACGTCAGTGTCGACAATCCATCGATACTCGCCGTCATGGCGGCGGAGCCGGTACTCGTGCCGAAACAGCCGCCGCTCGCAGAAGGCGGTGGTGCGGAATTCGAAGCAGCCTTGCAAATCCTCGGGG
>Ga0208686_1000609_pt1 | contig 16703 bp, 23 predicted proteins | sample June2015DPH_6_50_FD_184694 | JGI IMG/M metagenome (GOLD analysis project Ga0208686, IMG submission 184694) | Peatland microbial communities from SPRUCE experiment site at the Marcell Experimental Forest, Minnesota, USA - June2015DPH_6_40... | ecosystem: Environmental > Terrestrial > Soil >... | reverse complement strand
ACCTGCTTTGTCTGCGTGCAGCCGACGTTTGGTTTGAACGTCGCCACCTCGATCACCCGCAGAGACTTCGCCTTCTTGAGCAGCTTCCGACCAGCGGCGGTCAGGCGCAGCTTGACGACTCCACGTCCGTCCGCGCTAAAGCCACAGGAGCCGGTGGCAATGATGATCGGCTTGGCGTGGCTCGTGTGCTTGCTGGCCTGCGCGGATGGGCTGCTCCACTGGATTGAGAGCTGTCCCGGCCCTGGAGCCGTGAAGCCAATGTTGTAGCTGCCGGTCTTGAGCAGACCCGAGATCGTCGGTGGTCTCTTGAGGTTCAGCGCGCCCGACAGAGCTGCGGCGATGGCGCTGGCGGACGTTCCCACCGCGCCGCTTGAATCACTCGTTCCGGCGGAGCTGCTTGTGGAGCCGGTGCTGCTGGTCGTTGGTGTGCTCGCTGGCGGCACTACCGCCGGGGATGTGGAGTAGACCAGCGCGTTGCCCGCGTAGTCGACGGCCGCGCAGAACGAGATTTCGGGACAGGACACCGATGACAGGTCGTTCCTGCCGTCGATGGTGACCGCCCCACTCCAGACGCTGCCGTTATAGGCGAGCGCCTGTCCTTCCTCGTCTACCGCGACGCAGAACGCAGCCGATGCGCACGACACCGAACGCAGCGTCGCTGCGGCCACTTCGGTCCGCGGGCTCCACGCAGCGCCGTTGTAGGTGAAGGCATCACCAAAGCTGCCAACGGCAGCACAGAACGATTCCGAGGCACACGAGACGCCGAAGATGTCCATGCTGTCACCGAGAGTAAACGGTGCTCGCCACGAGCCGGCCTTGTAGCTGACCGCTTCGGCTTCATGGCCAACGGCGGTGCAGAACGACGAGCTGGGGCAGGACACCGACGACATCTGGTCGATTGCGATCTTGGTCGCACTACTCCATGAGCTGCCGCCATAGATAAGGGCGCCAGTGCCCCCATCGTTGGTCGGCCAGTCACCGCCAATGGCCATACAGAAGGAGGCTGATGGACAGGACACCGAGTCCAGGCCATCTCCACCGTCGATGCTGGCCGGTGCACTCCACGCGCCGCCACTGTAGATCAGTGCGTTTCCCGGCCGATCGACCGCCACACAGAACGAGGATGACGGGCAGGACACGGAGTTCAGTACGCGTCCGCCATCGATGCTTGTTGGCGCACTCCACGAGCTGCCGTTGTAGGTGAGCGCGTTGCCGGCTTCATCCACCGCCACACAGAACGAGCTAGAGGCGCACGAAACCGACGTCAAAGCCGACGCGGAATCGATCGGGGATGGCGCTGACCATTCCGCCGCCGACGCCACAGACGGGGCCGCAAGCACGCTAGCGGCCGGTACGGCCGCGAGGCAGACCACCAGCCCGACCACGCTCCTTGATCTCCGACTCCGGCCTGCTCCCATGCGCAGTTCGCTCCTTGGTAGGTCGGGAAGGGCCTTGCGAGTGCCGCTGCGGGATCACTACCGGCTCCGCAAATCCCCTCTACTGGAATGTCATGAGCGGGACCGTAGCGGATCGTCTGCTGCCATGTCTACCCGGATGTCATTGTGCTGTAGGCGGGTCACCGGAAGGCTGGCTGGATGCCCGCAACCCCCGCCTTCCAACGCGCCCTCGGCCTCGCCGTCAAGGCACGTCGCGAAGAGCTTGGGCTGACCCAAGAGCAGCTCGACAACGACAGCGATCTACACCAGCGCTGGATCTCAAACGTCGAGAACGGCAAGCGCAATCCGAGCTACGCCAGCCTGCGACGCCTGGCCGCTGGGCTCCACCTCACGACCGCCGAGCTGATCGCCCGCGCCGAGCAGATCGAGGGCGACGAGGGCACCGCCGAGCCAACCCGGCTCTCCGCGTCCACCTGAGCGACCCGGGGGCCATTGCTCCGGGCCACACTTGACCGCTCATCTGCCACAGGTCTAGCGTCGCCGGCTCCATAAGCCCAAGCGGCCCCGGCACGGCTGGAACCCGCGCCGAGGCCCGGACACGAAGGAGCTGTGAACTCCCCATGACCGATGCTCAGCCTACCCCCGACCCTGCCGAGTGCCTCCGATCGACCGAACTCGAGATCCTCTACGCGCTGACCAAACCCGAGGACAACCCGTTCCTCTGGTCGGTCGAGGAGCTTGCCCGCGAACTCGGCGACGGTGTCTATTTTGAAGACGCCATCACGCGCCTGCATGGGGCCGGCCTCATCCACCGCACCGCCGACGGCTTCATCTTCGCCAGCCGAGCCGCCGTACACCAGATCGAGCTCGTCGGCTACGGGGTCATCTGATGCCCGAGACAAAGCTCACCCTCACTGGGCTGCCAACCGACGAGCAGCTCCTGGCCGCGATCGACCGCGCCGAGCGCCACCGCGGCGGAACCGACCGTGGCGTCTTGCTCGCCACCTTCAAGGAACACCTCGGGCTATCCCGCGACGGATGGAGCACTCGCAAGCTACGCCCTCAGCTCGACAGGCTCCTGGCCGCCGGCCTGATCGAGCAGCTCCGCCGCTCTGGCCTCGACGTTTGGAGTCTCACCGACGTCGGTCGTCGGCGCCTGGCTGCTGCCCGGCGGGCTGGCGGCATCCCAACGCTGCCCGAGGCACCGCAGCATCGGGTCTGGCGCGAAGCGCGCAGCCAAGCTGGCCAACGGATCGAGAGCTTCCGCAAGGACATGCGCCAGCGGCTCGACGCCGCCATCAGCCTGCTCGACGCCGGCGACGAGACCAACTCAGACGCCTGGCTGGCGATCGGTGAGCGCCTCCAATTCGGCTGCAAGCGGCTCGCGTCAGCGACCTACTGCCTCTCCGAGTGGTCCGAGCCCGACGACCGAACAGCAGACGTCTACCAGCGCGAGCACCGCGGACGACGAGACACCCACGGGTGGGATCGATCGTGAACCGCGCCGCACTCGGCCTCGTGCGCGACCGACGCCCAAGCCCAGGCAGCGTCGAGTGGGTCATTCTCGACCTACTGCTTGAGCAGCGCCACAGGAGCTGGGGCGTCGGAGAGCTCGTCGACGAGATCGGCAGCCCGATCGCCGTCGCCGAAGCCCTTGAAGCCCTCCAAGCCGCCGGCCTGATCGAGCGCAAGGACGCGTTCGTGCGCATCGCGCTGAGCTGACTCCGCACATTGGCACTTGCGCGACACCGTGCGTAGAGCCCGCGCGGGTCTCCTCGGTACTCGTTCGATAGGCTGGCCCCGGTGGGGGAGACACCTGCGGACAAAAAGAAGGGGCTCATGCGGTGGTGGGACACAATAAGCCACCACCCGCTTTGGGCAGCACTGATCGCCGCGCTTCTCGCCGGAGGAATCGCAGCGCACTCCGGCGGCGTGTTTGGCGGCGGTGCATCGGGTGCGCAAAGCGCCGTGCGAACGCCACACAAAAGTCAGACCCAAACGCGTCCACTGCGGGCCGCTTTCGTCCAAGTTTCTCCTGCTATATACGAGGTCGCATTCAACAGGCCTGTCAGTTTGCCGAAGTCGACGGAAGAATGGGAAAGCCTCCATACTCGCGGCGGAGTTGACGTCGGCGAGAGTAGCTTCCGTCTGACGCTAGCGAACCAATCAAATTCGCCGCTTACTATTACGAATGTACACGCCGTGGTGTATGGCTCCCAGTCACCGCCAACCACAACGTTGGCGTCGGTTTACACACAGGGTGCCGCCTTGCTGGAAGAATTCGGTGTGGAACTCACAAGCGCTACCGTCGGTGCCACGGCTCAGTTTCACAAGCAAGAACCAGGTGAACTTCAGACGATGTCGCCGTCGATTGCTCCCCTCTTCTTTCAGCGTCACGACATAACACTTGCGCCGGGCGAGATCTACGAAGCCAAGGTCCAGATCATCGCCCGCGTCAATGATGAGCTTGAATACGGCTTTGTCGTGATGGGCAACACAGCAAATGGTGGCTTTTCGTATCAGCTAACACCCCACTTCAAGATCGCGAGCTATGGACAGCAACTCGCCAAATTCCAGCACTCCTACTGGTGGCTGCCGCAGCCTTTGGGCGGGCCATGCTGGATAGTGCCTTATGAATCGAGTAACGGCCAAGAGCCTCGATGCCCATAAGTGCGCAGGATGTCCCATCGCGCGTAGATACGACGCGAGATTTGCGCTTCGCGGATCGTCGCTTGTCCGACGCGCTATCGGCGACGGCGTGTGTATTCCGAGGCGCCTCCCAGCTAGAATTCTGCGTCGACGAATGTGGGGAAGAACCGATAGATGTCTGCGTACGCGTCGCGGTCCCGTTGAGGAATCATTGCGACGCCGGTACCGGCAGCGGTCGCGGGGAGGTGCCTATCGAGCCACCGAACCTCACGATTGGTTAGAAACGGTACCGAGATGAGGCATGCGTCGCTGCCCGACTTAATGTAACTCAGGTCTTTGAAAGAGCAGCGGTCGAGTTCGCTTCGATGGCCCGCGTCGAGCAGCACCCCGCCCACCGTTGACATCCGCACTCCGTCTCGATAGTGGAAGTTGAACAGTTGCTCGTACGACATTTGCGCGGCTCGCGTCGAGCGGTCTCGGACCGCTTCGCGGATGGTGCTATCGATGACCGTGCGTCCGACTTCCGCAAGTCTCCAGTCCGCTAGGTGCCCGTCATTGGTGATTCCATTGGGCACATTCTTCGCGCCGATGTTCTTCTTGAGCGTTCTGATCCGAGCACCCTTATCGTCGACGCTAATAGCGCCGGGGTCCGCGCGTACGGTGACGATCAACACGCTTCCTGATGCCGCCGCTGAGCAGACCCAGCCGATATCCGCGAGCACAGAGTTCGTCAACGGTCCGTCATAGTCCAACCAAACAATCGAGGGCGTCGTCCACGCAAGTGTCGGCAACACCGCATTTGAGTGGCCGAAGATCAGCTTGACGGTACGAAACGGCCGGTTGAACAGAAAGCGGGCGCGCTTCGCTTCGTCCTCCTCGATGCTGATCATTTTGTTGATGCCGAGCACCCGGTGAACCACGATAAAGTCAGCGAAATACGTCGACCCGAATCCGATGTAGCGATATTGCCGAAGTGGAGCAAACACGCTCAGGCGTTGTAGGGCCTCGAGAATCATCCCGCGCTCGACATGCTTAGCCGGTCTGAGTCTGTAGTTCACTCGCTCGTAGCTTGGCGTTCTCTCGCTCATGTGTCATCGCACTCGGCTTCGTAGAAGTAGTCGAAGGTACGCTGTCCCACCTCTACATAGGTTGTCGCCCCCAAGACCGCCTTCACAGCGTTGATCTGGCTCACCGGCTTGTCGTACTGGATACGCCCAGTCTTTGGTCCGGACGGTTTGGGTTTCGCCTTTGGCTCGGGCCATGTAAAGGCCACGGACGGCTTGGTCTCTGCGAGCGGTACCGGTTTCGCGCTCTCGACCGCCACGGTCAGCGGTCCTGGACCCTCCTCTTCCTCGCGATCGTTCTCCGCGTCGAGGCGGTTCAAGAAATCGATTACGGGCCGCATGACCTGGAGCATCTCAAGCCTGACGCTGCGGAAGACCTCGGAGTCGGCGTCAACTCCAGTCTTGGTGGTATTCCATGGAAGACGGCCGGCATCGTTGCTCTCCATGAATACGTAGCCGCGGAACGTGGCGAACTGGTTGTGGTAGGAAGGGATCGCCTGACCGCCGCGTGCCCCCCAGCCCGTCGCACTTGTCTGGTCCGCCTCCATCACGAGGCGACCGTTACAGAAAACATACCAGCCGGCGTCTCGCGGGCTTGACTCGCCTATTCCGCAGTAGATCGTCACATCTACACTGTCCGGAGCTCCATTGAGAGAGAATTCGCGGCGCGCGGGGCGTATGGCTGCTGACTGGAGTAGGGTTCCGAGATTCACGTGTAGCGGAGTGCGGTTCAGGGTGATCGCGAGACCCTTGCTGATGGCGTCCTGGTGTGCCCGTTCTATCTCCTCACGTAGATTGCTCTGGAACGTCTCGAGTGCAAAATCGGCGGCAATGGTTGGATGCAACGGATCGACGGTGATCGTAGTGCCACGTTTTGCGACAGGCGTTGCTTTGGCCGAGCTACTACCCTCGAAAGGCAGTTGCCAGCTATCCTCTTTGCTCCACTTGGAAACGTCGACCGCCAACGCAAACGTGGAGTGCTCCGCAGTAGATCGGACCGTGAATGCGGTCCCAAGCTTGAACAAGGCCCGCTTCATGCCCACGCCGAACTGTCCGATCGAGTGCGCAGTGGGTGCCATCTTGCCCGGTCGACCAAACCGGAACGCATATTTAGTCGCCGTTTCCAGATCGATGCCGCCGCAGTTATCGCCGATCACAAACGCTGTCGGGGTTATCGTCAGACGGACGTGCAGCCCCTCGTAGGGCCCATCCGCTTTGAGGCGGCGCGCCCCGTCGACACAGTTGTCTACGAGATCGATGATGGCGGGAATGAGTTCGATGTCCCGCGTCAGCATCTCGATAAAGAACTCCTTGGTAGGACTCGCGTCGATCAGAGGTGGGTTCGGTGGCATATGTGATCTCCGGATGACGACAATGGTGCTGTTGGTCTAGGCGGCCGCTGTCGAGGCAGTCGACGATGGTCGAGTGCGCAGTGCGTTCCGCGGCATTCGCGTGAGGTCGGCGCCGAACAACTCGGCAGCTTGCAGGTTCTCAAGCGTCAACAGGTCTGGCGCCCCGAGGGCGATCGCCCGTGTCGGACGTCGCGGCTCTACGTCCAGCGCTCGGACGACCTCGCGCCCTAGCGCGCGCCCTAGTCGCGGTGGCAAGGCGTTACCAACCTGCCGAAAACCGTGCCACTTCGTCCAATGCAAGCGAAACCAGTCGGGAAACGAGTGGAGGCGGGCCGCCTCCCTTACCGAGATCACGCGAGGATGACTTGGATGTATCGGACGCGGCGCATTGAACGAACCGCGTTCGTAATGAGTACCGGCACGAAGCGTCGCACTTATGCCCTGAGGGTGAAGCCGAAACAGGCGACTCGTCGGCTCGGAGCACCCCTGCGGTGTCGTGGCGAACCGTCGCGCCACGCCCGGCGCATGGATGGTCCGATACGAAGAGGTGAGAGTCGCGTTGTCCCATCTCCTCGGATGAGAATAGTCCTCATCATCACCGTCCAGTCCGATCAGTACCCGAGCGTACTGTGCGGCAGCGCTGTGCATTTTCGCGAGGCCACGCACGGTGAGCTTGATCTCGTCGGTGAAACGCAGACCATCGAGGCTGTCAAGATTAGGGAGATCGCCGATCGCTTCAGACACCGTGGGGCAAAGGGGGTTGCCATCCGGAAGGGCAACTGCGCTCTCAGTCTCGCTAGGGCGCTTGGCCCGAGGCAAAGTCTCGGCTTCGGGGTATTTGACAGGTGGACAGTCTTCGCGCGTGCCCATGAGAATCAGCCGTCGCCGGTCTTGTGGAACGCCGAACTCCGCCGCATTGAGCGTCTTTGGTGACGCGACCGTATATCCCTTTGCCGCGAAGTCGGCGAGAAGCACATCCACAAGCCTTGGTGCATCGTCCCCAGGGCCAGCGAGAAGACTCGCCATGCCAGGCACGTTCTCCATCACGAAATAACGTGGGCGAAGTTCACCCACGAGCCGCGCAAACGAAAAAACGAGCTCGTTCCGCGCATCGTCGTACTGACGCTTTCCGATCACCGAGAATCCCTGACATGGCGGGCCGCCGACGACAACGTCCAGCTCGCCGTCCCAATCGGCGGGACGGTTGTGCCGTTTCCATCCCAGCTCGACGGCGTCGCGAACACTCTTCGCGGCTACGGCTCTAATATCGGCGCACACGATCTCTGTCCGCGGAAAATTGAAGGCATGCACCGCGCAATGGACAGGATCGTACTCGATCGAGGCGAGCACATCGAATCCCGCCTGCTCGAATCCGAGCGAGAAGCCGCCAGCTCCGGAAAAGAGGTCGACAGCGACAGGCCGATCTGCGCTGAGCGATACGCGGCCCCCCTGTAGCGATGCTGTTCTGCGAGCCCGCACCGACGTAGACTAGCCGGGGCAGCGGTCGGGCCGCGGCCCAAGATCTCGGCCCCATGAGTCTACCTCGTCAAAGCGACGTCCCGAGCCAGTGACCGACACGCGCACACCCGAGCAGCGCCGCCGCATCATGGCGGCGGTGCGGTCCAAGAACTCGTCGCCCGAGGTGGCCGTCCGCCGGGCGCTTTTCGCCGCTGGCGTCCGAGGATGGCGATGCCACTACAAGGGCGCCGCTGGAACACCCGATCTTGCGTGGCCTGCGCTCCGCGTGGCGCTCTTTGTCGACGGAGCCTTCTGGCACGGTCACCCTTCGCGACACCGCCCAGGTCGGTCGGGGCGCTACTGGGACGAGAAGATCGCAGGGAATATTGCGCGGGACCGGCGTGTCGACGCGCAGCTGAGCGCCGCGGGATGGACGGTGCTGCGCGTATGGGACTTTGAAGTCCGCCGCGACCTGCCGGGCACCATTGCAAGGGTTGTGGCTGCTCTACGGGCGAAGGTCGACACCCAGCGTGCAGGCTGTTCGGATTGGCAACTCGCATTGGCAAGGCATCGTGAGCGCTAGAGGCGGACCGCCGCTAAGGCTGCCACAGCGCCATCTACGGGCCGAGGCATCTAGCCTGACACCGCGTAACCGCTGATGGGGTGCTTGATGCCGTCGGCGTGGTTTTCGAGTGTCTCGTTGGCGTTGGTCAGCGTCAGGGGCGGCGGGTCCAGTCTAAGAAGACGCAGCGGTCAGGGCCTGAAGGAGTTGCCGAACCCGTTCCGCCCGGCACTTGGACGCCGAAGCCCCGGCCTCCATACCGGGGACCGGGGCGTTTCGACTGTCCTGCAAATGGTGGGACTCCTTGGAGCGTATTCGAACCCCGAGATCCAGCGCCGGCTAAGACAGCTGTCCGAAAAGCTGGATCGGCTGGCCGCCAGCAATGCGGCTCCCCGCCACAGCGGCCGCCAAGACCGTCGCTTGCGAGGCGGCTTGGTTCCGAAGGCCATAGAGCAGGTCTTGCACGAAGCCATCGGCCCAATGCGAGCCCGCGACATCCACGCTGAGGTCGAAGAGCTGCTCGGCAGGTCGGTGCCGGCCTCCTCAGTCAAGAACTGGCTGGCCAAGCGCGCTCACGGCGATCATCCCCGAGTAGTGCGGCTGGGAAGAGGGAGGTATCGGCTGGCCGTCTCGTAGGCACGCTAGCCGAGTTCGAATCCCGCTCACCGGGGAGTTCGGGACGCGTTGCAAATCGCATTTCGGCTTTGCTAGGCCAAATTATGGACCCTGAGGGGCGCCAGATCCGAACTCGGGCGGCTGAGGCGATCCGGGCGAAGGCTTGAGGCTTTGCGAGATGCGCTGACGAGAAAGTATTGAGTTCGGCGATCCGCTCACAGGTCCGGTAGCTCGGCATCCGCATCAACACGATCCTCCAACTCCATCGAGGCGTTTAGTGCCGTGAATACGCTGTCTATGGTCTCTTTGAGCGTCTCGGCATCCGCCAGCTTTTGAGCTATTGAGTAGCCAAACTGCGCAAACGACATTCCCGCGGCCCCAACATTGGCGCGCTGGTAGACGCCTCGAAGAAGCGGCTTGCCGCGAAACTTCGCCGTAAAAGTGCCGTCGGACAGGGCACCGTCGACAGAAGCTGCCGCGCTGTCGATCGCCGCTGTGATCTCCTCATCGGTCCGCTGCATACCCGCGACCGCCGTGCTCACCGACTCGCGCACAGAGGCCAAGGTCGCCCCCTTTGGTCGAACGGTCGTGGCCCCAAGTGCTGCCGTGACTCGAAGTGCAACCTCCTCGTCCCGCTGAGCCGTAGCTTGCTCCCGGACGTAGGTCCGTACCGTCTCCGCGGTCTCCGTGCGCCCCGTAGAATCCGAAATCACGGTGGCGATCGCCTGTGCGTCCAGCAGCAAGTTCTCGATCATGCATACTGGCCACCTAACGACCCCCCTTGTGCCGGGCGCGACGGCCCGATCGCTATCAACGATCCCCGCAACCGATATGTCGAGACGCTCCTGATCTAGCTCGTTCCGTAGCTCCGTTACGACTCGAATGACGTTACCCTTACCGCCGACGGGAACAAACGTGTAGCGCGACGCAGCCGGATGTAGCGTTTGAAGTAGCCCTAGATCAGTGGGACCATCGGACGTGTGGCGCTCCCCCTCGAGGCAAACAATCGTCCTACCGGTGGTAACTGGAAATGTACTTCCGGTCAGTGACCGCAGAGTGCTTAGCCTCTCCGCAGTTGACGCCACGCGCCTCAGCTGATTCTGATCGTCAGGTTTCGCAAATCCCAGGACATATGGCTCCTCGTCGAACGCCTCATCAACTAGCGTCGGCGAGTGACTCGTAACTACGAATTGAACATTGTTCCGCGCTGCTTCCTCCCTCATGTAGCCCAAGAGGCGCGCCTGTAGCTCCGGATGTAGATGCTGCTCGGTCTCATCAATCAAGAACACACGATCCTGAATGGGCGCGGGCTCCGCCCCTCCATCGCCACTGGTCAAGGTGTTGAGTCTCGCCGTTATATCTGTCTCGATTAGCGGCAAAAACAGGATAAAGATGGCCTTCTCCCCCGAGCTGAGATCATCGAGATCAAGCTCAGTAGTCTGGACATCGTCGGTGCGTTTGAACGCGCACCTAATATTGTCCTCGTTAGTGAAATCAATCTTCTCGAAAGCGAGATGCGGTAGCAACCTTGCCGTGAGGCGGCGGATCGGCTCGAATACATCTGGCAGGTCCGCAGTCCTGACATCCTCCTGGAGGGCGCTTTGCCTATCCACCAGTGTGGCCAAGGCTGTCTGTCGGCGGTTCTCCAGGCGTCCTAGGGTGAACTTCAACACCGAACCCGCCTCATCGACGTTATCCGGCGCCCGGCTTGGAAAGGGTATCTGCAATCCTTCAAAGCCGCCGACCGATTCATCGGAAAATGTCTCGCCAAGTGTGCGGAGAGCGCCCCCGGTTAGCCACCGCCGCTGGACCTGCTGGCGGCGGATCGCTCGATGGGGAGGCTGATAGATGATCTGCGTACCATCATCCATCGTAAGACCGGTCCGCCGGTGTAGCGCATACAGGAGGGTGGACTTACCAACGCCGTTGGGTCCTGCGACAACCATGACAGGGGGCACACCCTGGCACTCGGCAAGCCGAAGCGCGCGATCATTCTCGACTCGAAAAGCCGTCAGTGCCATCCTAAGCGTGCCTATCTAGCTTCTGGTTGCCATCCATGCTTTCCAGCTTACGGGACTTCGGCGGTGCGTGACAAGAGAGGTCCTATCGGTTGGTGAAGCGCAAGCGTCGCAAAAGCGGCATCGGGCGAAGCTGAGTTGGAATGAAAACGGCTCCAGCTGCCCCCAGTACCCGAAGGTGTTAGAAGCAAAGTGGAGCCGCGAGGCCAAGGGTTCAAGGGCAGTGAAGCACCAAGCACCCAAGAGCCAAGGGTACTACTTGCGGAAGGCCAAGAAGCGGCAGTCCGCATTCCAGCTGCCGTCGCACCAGGCGAGGTAGAGCCTCCGGCGGGCATCGTCCCCCCAGAGGTAACCGACGATGCGGTCACCGCGCGGGTTCGTCCAGACGGAGCCGAGGGAAACAACAGGGAACTGGCGCTGGATGTCCGGGTGCTGCTCACCGAAGTGAGCTAGCTCGAACATGGTGCCAGGGCGCAAGCCCCGACGCTCCAACTCAGCCAGGACGTCATCGCTTTCGGCACCTCGGTCGAGGTGGACAAGGACGGCCTCGGTCACATGGACTCCGCCAGGCACCTCCAAGTCCCCTTTGTCCGTCGGGAAGTTCTCCTCGATGATGCTGTCGTTGGTGTAGCTGTAGTTACCAGCTGCCACCACCTCGGCCAGCGGCCGGGAGTAGTCGACGGAAAGGTCGAAAGCGCGAGGCTCCGACCGGGCAACAAGCAGTTCGGCGACTTGCCGAGCAACACCGTCACCACTGATGATTTGACGCAGGTCGTCGTCGATCCCGCCGAGGTCATTGACCTCATCGGATAGCTTCTTAACCAGCTCAAACACCGTTCCGGCACTTGAAACGAACTCTCTCTTGGTTCGGGTACGGGGCATGGTATCCCTCCTTGGGGACTTGGGGTACACCTCTTATCCGGGCTTTAGCCAGGACACAAGGCTCACCTGGTTTGATGCCGCGCGGAATGTAAGCCGCAGCTTAGGAGGCTACTGTTTTGGTAGACCCCAAAGCCACGTCTTACATGCAAGTAGTTAACCTTTTAAGGAACTAGTCACTATTATACGTCAATTGGTTAAATTATGCAAGCTTTTTAGGTGAGGCTACGTCGCACAAGTGCCGTTGAGCGGCGTCTAGCTACGTCACATACACATGATACGTACGAACGCGCCTGTGCGCTCGATGAGGGCGGCGGCTTGGAGGGCGTCCAGGGCTTCGGCGACGAGGACTGGGCTGCCGATCTCGTCAACCAGCTCCCCGACTCCCCATGATCTCATTCCTTGCTCAAGCAGCAGGTCGAGGATGGCCCACTCGACGTTACCCGCGCTTGGACGTCGGTCGGGCATGAGGCCGAGCGCAGAGCGGCTCACCATCGATCCCACCCGTGGACGTCCCTCCGTCCGCGATGCTCGGGCTCGTGGCCATCTGCGGTTGCATCGTCGGGCTCGGACCACTCGGCTAGGCAGTAGGTGGCTGATGCGAGGCGCTTGCAGCCGGACTCCAGCCGCTTGCCGGTCGCAAGCCAGGCGTCGGAGTCGGTCTCGTCACCGGCATCGAGCAGGCTGATGGCGGCGCTGAGCCGCTCGCGCATGTCCTCGCGGAAGCTCTCGATTCGCTCACCGGCTTGGCTGCGAGCTTCGCGCCAGCGCCGGTGCTGTGGTGCCTCGGGCAGAGGCGGGACGCGGCCAGCGCGCCGGGCAGCGGCCAGGCGGCGGCGTCCGGCATCGGTGATGGTCCAGACGTCGAGGCCAGCGCGACGGAGCTGCTCGAGCAGACCTTCGGCAAGGAGCCGATCAAGCTGAGGGCGCAGCTGGCGGGTGCTCCACCCGCCGCGAGGGAGCCCGAGGTGCTCCTTGACGGTGGCCAACAAGACGCCACGGTCGTCGTCCCTGCCGAGGTGGCGCTCGGCGCGGTCGATCGCGGCAAACAACAGCTCGTCCGACGGCATTACGTCAGGGGTACGCTTCTCTTTGGGCATGGGGAGTTCTCAGCTCCTTCGTGTCCTGGCCTCGGCGCGGGAGAAGACGTGCCGAGGCCGCTTTGGTCAGGAGCCGGCCAAGTTAGTTCTGAGTCGCCTGAGCGGTCAAGGCGTGGGCCGGCGCGACGGCCCGGATCGCTCAGTGACGGCCGGCAGTTGAGGCCGCGACCGCTGGCGGCGCGCTCGCCTCGATCTGCTCAGCGCGGGCGATCAGTTCGGAGGCTGAGAGGTCGAGCCCGGCGGCCAGGCGGCGGAGACTGGCGTAGCTCGGGTTGCGCTTGCCGTTCTCGACGTTTGAGATCCAGCGCTGATGGAGGTCGGAGCGAAGCGATACGCCCTCTTGGGTGAGCTGGAGTTCTTCGCGGCGGGCTTTGACGGCCTGCCCGAGGGCGTGCTGGAAGGTGGGAGCGGCAGGCATCCGGCCAGCCTTCCGGCTGCCCACGCTCCTGTCGATGACATCGGAGTAGACACGGGCGCAGACAATCCACTACGGTCTGCGCCTATGACATTCCAGTAGAGGGGATTTGCGGGCACAGGCTACGGCCATCCCCACGGGCCTCGCCGCGCCCGCATGGCCCCTCTGAGACCAATCAAGGAGGCGGAGCGCATGGGAGCTGGCCAAAGTCGGAGATCGAGAGTGGTTGTGCTGGTGGTCTGCCTCGTGGCCTCGGGCGTCATGGGGCTGAGTCCGACCGCGAACTCGTCGGCAGCATCAGGACCAACAGCTCAAATGGCCTGTTATCACCTCTTCGAAAAGGAACTGAGCTCGCCGTGCCGGGTTGGCAATGAACTCATTACGTGCGGGTATGTGTTTGGCGCTTGTGAATCCTCAAGTCACCTGAAGTGCAAGCTGTCGGCTGAGGAGGGCAAGGTCGTCAAATTCATGCAAGAACCGAAGGAGGACATTGAAGGGCAGCGGATTGAAAACCCACACAAGACCGTCACCTGTAAAGGCTCGGCTACAATCCTGGCGGTGTACTACTGGGAGAATGGCATGCGAGGCCATCACTTTGAACAAGTTCGGCAGCACGGCACACACTCGCTCACGGTTACGCTCTACGCTCGCTCGCATGGCTTTCGTGACGATGGACTATCGGTCATGGCTCAGAGCTGAGAGCGGGTGATTATTGCTGGGGGTGTCCCCGATGAGCCGGTGAGGGCTCATCGGGGACGGGGAATCGCGGGGCTCTATTTGAGCCAATCGAGCGGCTCAGCGTAGCGGCCAATCCGTGGCAATGAACCCACGCGCTGAAGCTTGCCCTGCGCGACCAGACTTGCGAGAATCTCGGCATTGCCTCCTACCTGAAGGAGTGCGTACTCGGGGCAGGTTGGCCACTCCCCAGTATTGTCCTCTTCTTCGTGAAGCCACGCCCCCTCAGAGCGCAGCGCGTGCATCTCGCGCATGTGCCACTCAAAGCACACGATCAATAGCGGCACGTCCTTATCGCCTCGATCGTAAGCCCATACTGAGTAGTCCCACGAGTCCAATACAGACTCTTTCCCCTGATCGGCAGCCCGATCACTGTGGGCCTCCATAATGCTCCTTTCGCCAGAAATGAAGCTGCCGTCTTCACCAACAACAGCAGCTCAGAAAGGCGAAAGGAGAAGCCGAGACCCTATTTTATACTATTCGTGCCATATCGCAATGGTCTCATCGGCGTTTGTTCCAACTGAGAGTGTACTTCCGGTCTTGGCGGGGCTCCGTGATGGAATAAGCGACCCGTTCGGTATCGTCCATAAATGGCGGGAAGGTCCTTGTTCGCTGGTCGTGTGGCCCACCGTGCTCTTGGCATAGGTGCCGACTATCATCGTGTGGATATATGTTCGAGGGGAGGGTGAGTCCAAACTCGAGCGTGTCCAGCGTCCTGGTGGGCACGTAAGTTAGTTCGCCTACGCAGTCTGGGTCGGAGCTGCGGTACTCAATCAGAACCTCGATCTTTGCGAGTGTGCCAAATGGGGGAGAAAATGGGAGCAGGAGCCCGAGCCAGTGACGCGGTTCTCTATCCACGACATCATCGCGGTAGGTAGGCGCTTCGCAAGGCTGCTCATTGAGAGAGGCGTGTAGTTTCTTGACCACGAATGGCTTGAGAGTGCGGTGAGAAAAGCTAAAGAAAGCAAGATCAGACACCGTGGGCACAATCGTCCAGCGAAAGAGTACAAAGCAGCGTTCGTGTTGACCCTCACGAAACGTACTCTTGTTCTTCACGACCACGTCAATATCGAGATCCACGAGCCTGTAGCTCTGCGTGTTGCCGCTTTCGCGCCATAGCCCCAGCAGCTCGACGGCAACGCGCGTAAAGATCGCAGTAGCGTGGCATCTTCTAGCGTCACCCGAATATTGCTTGGCACCAACAGCTTCCCAGCGCTCCGTCTTGCCCCTTGGGGTCGTGATGTCTAGGAGCACATCCGCGCCGTGGCGAAGCTCTGCGGGAAGCCGAGCGATGGCGGATGTGAGGTCCCTGGCCAGGTCTGCTGTTCGGTCATCACTCGCCTGGTAGCGAGGGTCTTCGAGAAGCCGCGACGCGTGGCCGAGCGTGGTCGGCCACCTTTCTTTTTCCGCATCCAGAACCTTTCGTAGCTCGGACACCACAAGGTCAATATCTGCCATCGGCGCAGATCCTAGACGCCGTGACAACTCGTTTGTGCCTGCCAGGGGCTAGGTCTAGATAGGTCTATCTAAAGATTGGTTAGACCTCCTTCCGGTCTTGTTGGGTCACGGGCTAAAACCGCTGCATAACAGCCAAATACGCCCGAAAGGACCCCCCAATGCCCTCCAACAACCTTCCCGCCCTCTCCGGCGGACTCTTCCCCACCAAGGCCCATCGCCGAGGCTCCAAGGCTCTGGAAGAGCTTGAAGCCAACACCGGCCTGGAACTGGCCCAGGTCGGAGCCGCCGAAGCGGTCGAGATCGCGAAGATGGTCGTGCTGGAGACCGTAGGCCACGTCGGTCTCGCCTCAGCCGGCAGCCTGACCGCGCATCGGCGGCAGGTGATCGAAGGCGATCCCACCGCGCTCGGATGCGCCAACTTCATCACCGAGACGACAGTCCGCGCCATCGGCAACCGGATCGAGTTGCTGAACAGGAGGCTCGGGTAATGGGCGATGATCCTGTCGCTGGCGTCGTGATGTGGTTCCTGTCGGTTGCCGCGCTGGCGGTCGTCGTGCCGGTGGCCGCGGCAGGTGGTGCCATCGTCGTAGCCGGCCGGGCGCTGGTATGGCTCGGCAGGAGGGGCCAAGACCTCATCCAAGGCCCGCCGGTTGCGCGGGAGCTTCAGCGCGTCAGCCGGGAGCGCAACGACGCCATCCGCGACATCGTGACCCTACGCAACGAGGGCGAACGCAGGCTGCGCAGCGTCGCCGACGGGAGGGTCGCCGATGCCACCGCAGAGGAGTGGGGCGATGACTAAACGCCAGCAGCTACGGCGCCTTCGCGAGTGGACCAGCGATCTCGTGCGTGAGAACAGCCGCCTCCGGCGGGAGCTCAGCCGCAGGGAAGAGCAGGTCCGCGAACTGAGTGACGCCAACGCGAACCTCGTGATCGAGCGCGACGCGGCCGATGCGCTGTTGGCGAGGCAGGTGTCGCCGGAGACAACACTGTGAAGCTCGGGC
>Ga0208686_1000605_pt1 | contig 16804 bp, 10 predicted proteins | sample June2015DPH_6_50_FD_184694 | JGI IMG/M metagenome (GOLD analysis project Ga0208686, IMG submission 184694) | Peatland microbial communities from SPRUCE experiment site at the Marcell Experimental Forest, Minnesota, USA - June2015DPH_6_40... | ecosystem: Environmental > Terrestrial > Soil >... | reverse complement strand
CGGTTTGGCTATCTGGCTGGAGAGTTGACTGAGGTCCACCAGCCTGGCCTTGTTCAAACCGAGAGACGCCTTTAGTTCCAGGATCTTGCGCACCGATTGATCGAGCCGCTGACGGCTGATTTCGCCGCTACGCACCGCTTGGAGCATCGAGCGATAGCTGGCGTCGAGGTCATGAGGCATGATCAGCACATCATTACCCGCTTTAAAAGATTCGACCGCCGCCCGGCCGGTATCCTTCGCGTAGAGTCGCGTCAATCCCGCCATATCGAGTGCGTCGGTTACGATGATCCCCTTGAATCCCATATCTTCCTGGAGCAGTCCGGCGATAATCGCCTTGGACGTTGTGGCCACCCGGTTGGGTTCAGGGTCGAGAGCGGGAACGGTTACGTGCGCCACCATTACGGCATCCACGTCCGCCTCGATCGCGCGCCGAAACGGAGGCAGTTCAATCGCGTCCAGCCGAGTACGGTCGCCAGTGACTTGAGCGAATCCGAGATGAGAATCGGTCGCGGTGTCGCCATGTCCCGGAAAATGTTTAGCCGTGGTCAGCATGCCGCCTTCGTGAGCGCCCCGGATGTAAGCGGCCACAAAATCTCCCACCTGCGTCGGATCTCCGCCGAAAGAACGCGTGTTGATAATGGGATTTGCAGGATTGGAATTCACGTCGGCATCGGGAAAGAAATTCCATTGCACTCCGATGGCCCGCGCCTCGAGCGCCGTGATTCGTCCAAAGACCTCGGCATTTTCCGTTTTGCCGGTAGCTCCAAAGGCCATGGCATGAGGAAAGACAGTAGTGCCGTTCAGACGCATGGAAACGCCACGCTCAAAGTCGGCCGCGACAATAAGGGGCAGCTTGGATGATTTCTGCAGCCGATTAAGCAAATCGGCCGCCACGTAGGGCTGGCTTTTGAGCAGGACGGGGCCATCCACCGGAACGCTCATTACCAGCGATCCGATGCCATATTTGCGGACGCGGTCGCGCAGTTGGAGCCAGACCGGGTCGGCGTCATTCAGGAATTGCGCGTTCACCCTGATCCCGAAGAGTTGGCCGACTTTGTCTTCGGGAGACATCCTGCGCAATGTCTTTTCGGCCCACTTATGGCCGGCTTTGTCGAGATGGATCGGACTGGGCTGCTGAAAGCGGTCCTTACTTTTGTCTTTCGCAAAGCAGGGCACGGCGAGCACTAGCGCGATCAGCAGCAGATGCCGGAGCACGCAAATGGCAAAAACGAGCGGGAACGTCCCGCAGGTGCGATACGGATTTGCCTGTGGAGAGCCGGGCGTCCCCGCCCGGAGGAACCCTTCGACCGCGCTTAGGGCAGGCTCGCGAGACGCCGGTTTCTCCACTGTATCAAATCTGCCGTTCGACGGTTGCAATGCCTTCCTCCTGTATCGTTCGGTCGTCGCCAAACCCGGCGAGCCAATGTACATCGGGTTCTCGCCGGAACCATGTGAACTGGCGCTTGGCATAGTTACGATGCGCTTGCTGCGCCGCGCCGAGCGCCGATTCCCGATCCAATTCGCCGCGCAAAAACTGCACCGCCTGCGTGTATCCCAACGACGCGAGCGGGCGCGCCTGATCGCCATATTTTGCGAGAAGCCTTTCCGTCTCGGCGATCAGTCCCTCGTCAAACATTTTCTCCGCTCGCTGATTGATGCGGGCATAAAGAGTTTCGCGCTCTGGATTGAGTCCCAGACGCAGGATGCGAAAACCGCGGAGCGGTTCGCGTCCCTGCTGCCAAAGTTCGGTCATAGTTTGGCGAACGGTTCGGCGAAGGGTCCGGCGAAAGGGCGGCCCCGAGGACAGGCACACCTCGATCGCCCGGACCACCTTGGGAATGTCATGGGCGTGAATGCGGCTCGCGGCCGAAGCGTCGAGCCGCCGTAGGATACGATGCAGGCGCTCGGGGCCATGCTTCTCCGCGCGGCCGCGTAGTTTGTCGCGCATCTCTTCGGAGCGCTGCGGGCCAGGAAAAAGTCCTTCGAGCAAAGCGCGAAGATAGAGTCCGGATCCTCCGCTGACGATGGGCAAGCGTCTGTGCTGCTGGTTTTCGCTGAGAGCGATCTCGCGCAGAATTTGCCGCGCTTTACGCGCATATTCTCCCGCGCTAATGTCGGCGAGCGGATCGACGCAATCGAGCAAGTGATGCGGAACTTCGGCGCGCTCCGCCGCGTTCGGTTTCGCCGTGCCGATTTCAAATTCGCGGTACATCGCAACCGAGTCGCAGTTGACGATTTCTCCGTGAAAGCGCCGCGCGATGGCCAGCGCCAGAGCGGTCTTTCCGCTCGCCGTGGGGCCCAGCACAACCACGACCAGCGGCTCGCGATCGAATTTCGGCAACCTCGCCACTTTCGGCAGCTTCAGCGCGCGTTCCACGGGATATACCGCCAGTAGCGGATGATGGTAAGAATGAGCAGCAGAACCGCCATGAGAAGCAATCCGGTGGCTTCGGCGGCGTAGATGGAATGGCGGTGCCGATGCTTGCTGTCCTGATGCTTGTTGTCAGACGCGGGCTTCGACGGAGCGGGGGAGTTCACGCCGCTATTGTAGCCTTTTCGGTCGTTGGTCGGTTCTCCGCTTTGAGGAATGGATCCCGGCTACGAGTGGGGGCGAAGGTTTGCCGTGTGCGGGGTCGACTTGCTTTCCGCGAGGTGTGTGCGGAACTTTAGCATAGAACGGGTGAGGCGGAAATAGTCTATTTCCGCCTCGAAATCCGGCAAAAAGCTGAGACCGCGTACTAGTCATCACCGATAACAATGCCTCTGCAATCTACACCTGACGTGCCGAAGAGGTAAATGAAGGCTCCCAGACGCTGCGCAATTTTTCGGGCGATAGTGCTTTTGGCAATGAAGCTGAAATAACGAGACGGCGCCTCCCCGGCGGTTCCATCCGCTGCCTGAACGTCGGCCAAATTCCCGGTTAACAGCGCGGCTATGCGTTCCACCGATGAGGCCAAGCCGGCATGCGCCTTGCCTCCGTGGGGAACCTGCGGATCCTTGTCGTGGCAATCGCTCGGGTTATCCGCGAAATCTATATACAAAGTCAGCCCTACCAACTGCACCAGATCGTGGAAGGCTTGCCGCGAATGGGTATTGCAGCGATCGTCGTCCTCGGTTGGCTCAATCACAAAACGAATGGCAGGAGTATCTACCTGCAGCAGCAGCGGGTTGAAGGTTCCTGAATCTGGAGTGCCGGATAAAGAGAATCCGCTTAGGCTGCTGACGCTATAACGCAGCGAAACCGCGGTGGCGTATTCCTTTTCCGTAGACACATCGGGAGGGTAAGTAGAGCCCGCGCGGGCCCGGTGCCGATGCGAAGGCAAGTACGCGTCCGGCCTGGGAAGACGAATGGCATATCGAACGGCCTTGCTATCCAGCACATGTTGCGCATCCTTGGGGTCAATCTTAGCCCGAAGAATGGCGGGATCGAAAGCTCCGGCACCCGGCCCCACGTGACCGGGGAAGGACAAGTCGTAAGTTCCCGAGGCTAAGGTCGAATGGTTCGAGGCCGTCACGTAGAGATCGCGGTGGTGCTTCGTTTTAGGCGCCAGCAGCAGGATGTTGTTGGCGTCTTTCGGATCGCCAGCGATGGCCCATGGACCCTCAAATATCACATAAACTTCCTTGGTAGGGGCTGCGGTAGCGGTTGCCTTTGATTCAGGCGATGCTGGGGCAGCAGTCGGAGGTTGGGATTGATTACATGCAACCAGGGAGAGCGTTGCCAGAACGGCGCTGGCGAGCCCAACCCGGGTTATGGTGAAGTGGCGGCGGATTGTCATGGTTCCTCCTGTTTAGGGGATTAGGGCCTTCCGTACGCTGCAAACGCCGACCAGTAGTAGGGATGAGATGTGCGCGGGTTGGCCAGCATTTTCCGGGAGGTCAGGCGGATGGCATCGGAAATGGTCTGGCCAAACAGCGCATTGCGATAAAAGTCCTGTACGAATCCTCGGGTTGCGGTAGAATCCACGGCCCAACGGCTCGCGACCACGTGGGGCACACCCGCACGCAGGAGAGCATCCGTCACGCTGTCGAATCCGCTGGAGCCGCCGCTGCCGGACGCGGTGCTGCAGGCGGATAGCACTGCCAGCTGCAAGCTTTGCAGGCGCAGCTGCCGCACCACGGTTGCGTCCATCAGGCGGGGCATGACTGCTGGTCCAGCTCCGCTTTCCAACAGTAATCCCGTCCCTCCAGAATCGGCGAGCGAATGCCCGGCAAAATGGAAAACTGCGGCGCGGGGGAGTTCAGTGCGGACTGCGCTGAGCGTGACTTCTTGGCCTTTGAGCACACGCGCGAAATGAAAGCCACGGGCGACGATGTCGGCTTCCGCAGCCACATCCGGCAAAGGAATGAGTTCATCCACTGGAGATGAAGCGGAACTGCCGACCACGAGGGAGGGCAAGTCTGCGGAAATGCCAGCGCTGCTGCGCAACTCCGCCTGCGAATCCTGACCCAGCGAATGAACCATGGATACACGTTCGACCAGATAGCGACCGTTGGAATCAAGCAGCGCTTCGAAGGGCACGCGCGCCAGCCATCCGTCCGCCTCGATCACCAGCGTGCGCCCCGGCGCGAGGTGTTGTTCCACTGGAGCGATGAGCGACTCGTACAGGCTGCGAGCGTCCCGGCGTACGGCGCTAAGTTCGGACTTCGGATCGGAAGACAGGTCGTTAAACCTTTCCGCCAAGCCTTGCAAGCTATCGGTGGGTTGCGGAATCCAGCGCGCGCTCACCCCGCGGTCATCATAAATCCAAATGGCGAGGCCCTCGGGTAGCACTCCATAAGCGAGTACTGTCTGGTTAGAGAGAAGAGGGAGACGAGCGGGTAGCCGAGTGGGATCGGGCAGCGATTGCGATAGTTCAGGAGTATGCTGCGACATGGCGCGTCCAGGCTTGCCAACTCGCTGCGGCGCACCCAGGTACCACTCAAACACATCGAGCGATTCCTGTTCGTGGCCCTGAACCAGTTCGGCCTCGGCGAGTCCGAGATATACGGGAGCCGCGTCTTTGCTCCATCTTGTTCGATCCGCCTCAGAAGTAAGGGAGGCCAGGTTCTGCTCGGCCAAGCGCAGCGCCGCCCGGAAAGCCTGCCCGGCTTCCGCCGCATGATGGCTGCGGAGCTGCACCTCGCCCAAGGTGGAATAAAAACTCTGCGCGAGATAGTTGTTCGAAAGCGCGCGAATCTGCGCTTGGATGCTCGTCAGACCCGCGATGGCATCTTCGAATCGACCTAGGTGCGCTTGCAGACGAGCGATCCGAATCCCGGTCTCTAGAGCATCGTCGCGACTGGCCTGGGTACGCGGGGCAGCCGCAAAAAGCTGGGCAGCCTCGCCATATTGTTGTTCGGCGAGCTTAGGCCGACGGGCTGCCGTCGCCGCATCCGCCATGAAACTGTGAGCCATGGCGCGCTGTAGCAACACTTCGTCACAGTCAATCAGTGCCACGGCTTCGCGCCAGATTGCCAACCGCAAATATGACTGACCTGCAGCCTCGGCGGCGAGTGCTTCTTCGGCGTACAGGTTGAAGCCCCGCACGGCGGGAAATTGCCCCGACCAGTAGCTTTCCAGGCCGCTGCAGACGAGCCTCCAGGCGCCCGGCCGATCACCGGTCTCACGTTTGCTATTGGCAACAAATCCCAGGGCGCGCAGATCAAGGGCGCCGTAGCCGGATTGTTGCGCCTGGTCATGGGCCCAACGCGTGGCTCTTTCGCGGGCACCGAGATCGCCCATCAACGCTGAACAGACCGCCTCCTCCAATCCAAGTTGAATCTGCAACCAAGGATAGGAATAGCGCCGGGATTCTGCTCCTGCAGTTATCGACTGGCGCCGGCAGTCCTCGCTCCGCCGCGTCATCTGCGCCGCGAAAGTCTGCTCGAACTGCGCGCGCAGGATGCCCGCGGTGTTGCCGGAAGCACGAAATTCCTGTCCGGCGAGACCAGCCTGCTGGCGTGACACATCATAGTCGCCGGCGTCATTGGCTTTGACGGCGCGGGCGAGCGCGCTTACGGCTTGCGGAAAACGTGATGCCGAGGAACCGCGGAGAAGATCAGCCAGCCACCGGTCGTTGTGCTGCTTGTTGGTCAGGTCGGCTAAAAAAAAAAGCGCCTGCTCAGCGCGCGGATCCACATTGGCTCCTTTTTCGTTGGCCCCGGTTTCGGGAAAAGCCTGGGGCAACCAGGAGCGGACGGCTTCGTGCAGATATTCTTCGATGCGCGGGTCGACTTCGGAAGCGAGGCTTGGGTTGGCGAGCCTGGCAGCTGCTTCCGCGGGAGACAGCAGCGGCATCGCATTGCCTTGATGCTTGTTCAACTTATCCTGCACGGCCTTCGCGTGGGTTTGGGCTTCGTCGGCCCATTGCGAGCGCGGGTCGACGCCCAGGTAATGGTTCCAGTCGTCGAGTGCCTGCCGATAAAGGAACAGTTGTTCCGCGACAAGGGCGCGATTGAAAAGTGCGACTGGATTGTCGGGTTGTAGCTTTAAGGCCTGGCTCAGAGTCTCATAAGCTGCGCCGAAATCTTCCGTCTTGTTTTCCGACTGGGCGCGCTGGAAGTAAGCGCTCGCTAGATCAATCAGGAGAGCGGGCGAATTTGGCTCTAACTCCAGGGCGCGGCGCAACGCTTCGACGGCGGGCTGGTACTTGCCATCCAGCAAGTCCGCTTGCGCCTTCGCCTGGAGCCATGAGGGATCGGAGGGATGGGACTCCAATTGGCTCGCAATCAGTGCTTCCGCTTTCGAGAGCGTCGTGGGACGGTCGGTAAAGGAGACTATCGGTCCGCGCGAAACGCGCAGCGGCGCGTAGGCGGCACCTGCGATCCGGAGCTCCAACGTGCGCCTTTCGGTGTAAGCGCGGGCAAGGAGTGCGGCCGCTGGCTGGTTCTTCTCTTGAACTACAAACCACAAGCCGACGCCAACCATGGCTAGAAGAGATGCTCCCGCTAGCGCCAGACGCGGAACGCTCAGCCACTTCTGCCACCATGGTTTCTGCCACCATGGTGTAGATTCCCGATCCGGCTTCGTGTGGGGTGTTCCGCTGATTCGCTGCGCCAGGTTCTGTTGCCACTCGGCGCGCGCGCTCTCGAGGGACGCAATGTGCGACCGCTCCTCCTCAGTGATCTCACGGTTCAGATCGGTTAATTTGGCTAGCGCATCGCGTAGCAACGGACCACAATGGTCACAGCGGCTGGCGTGTGCGATGTAGGCAAGCGTCTCGTCGGGTGGGGTCACGCCACCGGCAATCTCACTCCATACGGTCTGGGCCGGACAATCGGCCCGGCCGCTCTGCGGTCGTAGGCTGTTTAATTGGCGACTCAGTTGGCGATCCAGCGATGCCAGTTCCTCAAATTGCTCCCGGCAGGTCGAGCAGGCGGCTAGATGACGGTGCATATTGCCCGCGGCCGGCACGGTTTCCGCTGGCGAACGAGATTCCTCCAGCAGTCTTGCCAGTTCCTCGGTTCCAATATGCTCGTTGGAACTGGGATTGGGATTTTCTTCCAAAATTAAGTCCCCACCCTTTTAGAACGATTTTTCCGATTCAAAACCTTCACTTCGCGATGAGGGCTTGAGTCTATGAGATGACCACGGATCATCATCGCCAGGCGCATAAGGACGCTCTCCACGCCTGCGGTGGTCAATCCAATCGATGGGATGGATGCAATCTCGCTGGCGGTAAGCCCTTGCCGGTGACGCAGCCAAAAAATCGCGCGCTTTTTTTCCTGGTCCTTCCCCGCCGTAACCAGCCTGAGGACCTTGTCGATCTTTTCGAGTTGCTGTCGCTGGCTCACCGCATCAAAGCTGTCAGTGACGGCGGTTTTCGAGTCATTTTGGACCAATTCCAAGAGCGCTTCGGTTTGGCCTGCGCCCCGCTTCGCGGCCAGCGCCGCTTTGAAATGATCGTGGACCACATTGGCGGCAATCACCTTCAAGAATCCGTAAATGGAATCTTCTTGCCGAGGCTGGAACGATCGCAACAATCGGCTATCATTCTCGCAGAGCTTCAGGTAGGTATCCTGGATCAGGTCGTCAAGTTGCAGACGGGACGGTTCGCCCCACAGGCGGGCGGTCCTCAGTACGGCGGAGGCGATCACGAACTGAAATCGCCGAATAAACTCGGCCCACGCCCTCTGGTCTTTCGAGCCAGCACACGCCCTTACTAATTCTGTCGACGAGAACTTTGCGCAGCGCGCCAAGGCATCCACTCCCAGGATGGGCGGATTTTACAACAGTCCTGCCAGTTTTATCGCGAAAAGATTGGCGGGTTGGCAGGTTTGGCTGTGAGTGCGCTGCCGAATGAATTGCGCAGCCCCTGAAAGGACTGATTTTGGAGGACTTGCGGCATCGCTAAAGCGAATGCCGGGATCCGAAACGCGCGTTCTTCCGCAAGGGCTAGGCCAGCAGTCTCGCGGCTTCCTTGGCATAGTAAGTCAGGATCATGCTCGCCCCGGCGCGGCGGATCGAGAGCAGCGATTCCATCATCACCCGCTCCCGGTCGATCCACTGGTTCCGGGCGGCGGCTTCGATCATGGCGTATTCGCCCGATACCTGATAGGCCGCCAAGGGCAGGTCGAAACGGTGGCGGGCGGCGGCAATCACGTCCAGATACGGCATGGCCGGCTTCACCATGATTATGTCCGCGCCTTCTTCGATGTCCAACTCGATCTCCCGCATCGCCTCGCGAATGTTTGCCGGGTCCATCTGGTAGGAACGGCGGTCGCCGAACTGCGGCGCGGAATCGGCCGCCTCGCGGAAGGGGCCATAGAAGCCCGAGGAGAACTTCGCCGCGTAGGAGAGAATCGGCGTATTTTCGAAGCCCGCTCCGTCGAGCGCCGTGCGAATCGCCCCGACCCGTCCATCCATCATGTCGGACGGCGCGATGATGTCCACACCCGACCGGGCAAGTGAAACTGAGGTCCGTGCCAACAACTCCAGACTGGCGTCATTCAAGATCTCGTACTCGGCGATAGCCGGTGGCGCCGCCGCGGCCGCCCCCAGCGATTGCCGTTCGGCTTTCGCGTTGTCTTTTGTGCGCTCTTTGACTATCCCGCAATGCCCATGTGACATGTACTCGCACAGGCAAACATCGCCCATCACCACCACGTCTCGCACCGCACTCTTGATGGCACGCGCGGCTCTCTGCACGATACCGTCCTCGGCCCAGGCGCCGGTGGCGACCTCATCCTTTTTTTCGGGCAGTCCGAACAAAATGATCGACAGCACTCCCAGGGCACACGCTTCACGCACTTCGTGCACCGCCTCGTCGACGGAAAGGTTGAAGACGCCGGGCATCGAGCGTACTTCTTTCCGGATTCCCGTTCCCGGGCAGATAAAGAGTGGATACACCAGAGATTCAGGTGTCAGCCGGGTCTCGCGGACCAGGGTGCGCAGGGTTTCAGTGCGTCGCAAACGACGCAGACGATTAGCGGGGAATGCCATAACAAGCAATTCTAGCAGTCGCCATGGCAACTGCGGCCGGCTTGATCACCGATTGCTGTGATCTTATGACATCGTGGGTACTTCTGCTGAACCCGATCTAGGCCTCACGAAAACAGAATTCCTTCGACCCGCTACAATCTCGCTATGCGATTCACGGTCGCTATTCTCGTCCTCATTCTCATTTCTACGCGAGGCACATTTATTCTTGCCACAACGGTCCTTGCAAAGAGCGAATCCAAGGTTGCACCCCAGTCCCAGCCCGAATCCGTCACCGTTCCTATCACGCTCGACCAGGGCCGCGTCGTGATCGACGTAGACCTCCCGCTTCCCGAGGGATCGACCGAGCGTGTCCGGGGCTGGGTTGATAATGGCAATCCCGATCTCTGCATCAGCCAGCGCGTCGCTATTTTGATGGGACTCAGTGTCAGTTGCGACGGTCAAATTTGCTCAGGCGCGCCGAAATCGCCGGATGTTGCGCTCGAAATTCTGATCGGCGGAATGAAAATTCCTTTGTCGAAAGTCGGAGAACAGATCCCAGAACGGATCAGAGAAATAAAAATTCTAGCCGGCACGCCGGCGATCGCTCCGGGCATGAGCGCCGAGATCAATATCCCGTCGTCCGTTCTGCGCAATTACGATGTGCTCTTCAATTTCCCCGACCGCGAGTTCGTCATCGGCAGGCCCGGCCGCCTGAAATTCAGCGGCACGAAGAGCAAGATGCGGGTCAATGCAAACAGCGGCCTCATCCAGATTCCGAGCAAAATTGAAAATAAGAACTACGATCTCGGCCTCGACCTGGGCTCTTCCATCAATTTTCTTTCAGAAGAATTATTCGACAAGCTCGCAAGCGCACACCCCGACTGGCCGCACATGACGGGAGCCGTCGGCCCCTTTAACACGGGAGAACTGAGCGATGAACCAAAGTGGAAGCTGATGCGCGTGGACCGCGTGCAATACGGTCCGCTCTTTCTAACGGATGTAGCTGTGGCTGATGTTCCTCAGCATATCCCCAAGGATCGGATGAGCCGGTTCGAAGAGCGTCCCGGATTCGCCACCGCGGGAGTGCTCAGCTCGGAGGCGCTGTCGAACTATCGCGTCGGCCTCGACTATACCCACTCGACTGCCTATTTCGACATCGGCCGCACCGTCAGGTTCCCCGATTTTGACGTTGTCGGCCTCATCCTTCGCCCAGAGGACGACTCCGGTTTCACCATCGTTGGTGTCGCCGATTTAGAGGGCGAGCCGTCGGTCTCAACTAGTCAAATCGGCGTTCACGTCGGCGATCATCTGGTGGCCGTCGATGACACCCCCGTTGCCGACTTCACCCTGGGACAAACCTGGTCTCTGCTCGAAGGTTCTCCCGGCCAGGAACGCAAGCTAACTGTCGCGCGCGGCGGCAAACAGTTCACCGTCGTCGCCAAAGTGCAGCACTTTCTGGGAGACGCGCCACCGAACGACGACTCGAAGGGAAAGCCGAAGAAGAACTAGCGGTTAATAAGTTCCTGGTCTCACAACCGTGGGAGTCCTGGTGGAGAGAGCGTCCCCTCCCGGCCGCCAAACCTGCCGGAACGGGCGAGACGCCCGTTCCTCCATCCTATGAAGTCGTCGTCGAATGTTACCGAAGTAATCTCCGGTAACCTGCGCGTCATCTAAACATCTCGTGGCGAACGTCATATGATGCAACGTGGTGTCTCGGAGCCACATCTCGGCGCTCCTCTGCGGAGTTGGTCTACTGCTGGCCTTTGCTTTGGCGCCGGGCGTGTTTCCCAGTCCCTTTTTTCGCGCCGCCATGGGAAACCTGGTCCCCCTGGTGGTGATGGCGGCAGGCTTCATCGTATCCGCCAGAAACGCCTTCGACAGTCGTGGCCACACGCGCCTTTTCTGGGGCCTAATGACGGCGGGCATGGCCATGTGGTGTTACAACCAGGGATGTTGGACGTGGTTTGAAGTGGTGCTTCGCAAGCCGCTGCCCGAATTCTCCCCAGGGTCTATGGTGTTGTTCCTGCATATTGTCCCCATCATGGCGGCGGTGGCGATCCGCCCGCATCAGGCCGATGAGCGCGAAGGGATGTTGCCGAGCGCACTGAATGTTCTCGTCCTGCTGGTGTGGTGGGTTGTGGTCTACGCATTCTTTGTTTTTCCCGAGGAATACATCGTCCCCAACCTCGCGGCGTACAGCCTGCGCCGGGATCTCCTGTACCGGGTTGACGAAGTGATCCTGATTGCGGTGTCGGCATCGGCGTTCTTCAGCAGCTCCGGATCGTGGCGCAAACTCTATCGCAACATTTTCCTGGCTACCGTTCTCTACACATTCGCTGGGGAAGTGATGAATGCTGCCGTGGTGCGCGGCGCCTACAAGACGGGCGGAATCTACGACGTCCCAATCCTCGCCGCGGCGCTTGGCTTCCTGTGGGTGACCATCACGGGGCGGCACTGCCTTCGCGAAACTCAGGGGATGCCTTCGAGCGCGCGAGCTAGTCGCCCGCTCGCTCCTTTGCTTGCGAAATTGGCGCTGCTCTCTCTCCCTGTCATGGGATATTGGGCACTGTTCATGAGCAGCGAGCCATTACATCTGCGCCAGATCCGTTTCGCGATGGCCATGGGCGGCGTCGGCGTCCTGGCTTTCGTCGTGTTCCTCAAACAACACCTGATGGACCAGAGACTTCTGAATTTGCTCAGCCATTCGCGGAACAGTTTTGACAACCTCCAGCGACTGCAGGGAAGAGTAATTCAACAAGCCAAGCTAGCCTCGCTCGGAGAACTGGTCGCGCTCGCCGCCGGTGAACTGGAGTATCCCCTCTCAGACATCCTGAGCAGCTCCGAACGGATGGCTGCCAGCAGCAACCTGAGCCGCGAGCAACTCTCCAACGCGCAGAAAATCGGCCAGCAAGCCCGGCGCACCCGCGAACTGGTCAGCGATCTGCTCAGCTTCGCCCAGCAGACTCCAGGAGAAAAGAGCCCTCTCGAACTGAAGCCTCTTTTGCAGCGCGCGGTTCAAATGGAAGGATTCAAGCTCGAAAATAAGAATATCAGTCTGACGGTGGAAAGCGCTGATCCCCTGCCTCGCGTGCTCGGCAATCCCAATCAGCTATTGCAGGCGTTTCTTCAGATCGTCGAGAACGCCGTAGACGCATTACAAGAAGTCGGCGGCGGGCGATTGCAGGTTTCCCTCTGGCGCGAAGGCAACGAAGTGGCCGTCCAGTTCGCCGACTCTGGCCCCGGCCTGCGAGATCCCGAGCGCGTCTTCGATCCTTTCTACACCACCAAGCCGGTTGGCAAAGGCACCGGCCTTGGACTCAGCGCCACCTACGGCGTAATCCAGGATCACAAGGGACAAATCACCTGCTACAACCGGCCTGAAGGCGGCGCTGCGTTTGAAATCCGTCTCCCCGTGCTCAAAGTCGCAGTCCCCCTTGCCGATGCCGCCCGCGCGTAGGGACAGCCACCCTCGGCTGTCCAAGCGTTTCCTTATCTAGCCTCCACTCGCCACGATCGCATCTGCGACTCGTGCTGCCTCGACCGCGAATCGCACATCGTGGGTCCGGATGATGTGCGCCCCTTTCAAGATCAAAGCCGCTTCTGCCGCCAGTGTTCCGTAAATCCGCTCCGCCACCGGCGCGTCTTCATTCTTCTCATCAGTTTGGCCAATGCGCGCGAGCATTCGCCCAATGAATGACTTCCGTGATACTCCGGCCAGCAGCGGGAATCCCATCTGCTGCAGTTCGCCGAAGTGCGCCAGCAGCGGATAATTCTCCTCGAAACGTTTCCCGAACCCAAACCCCGGATCCAGCACTAGGTGATCGCGCTTGATGCCCGCCAGGGTCGCCGTCTCGGCCCACTGTCGCAAGTCCCGCTTCACCGTCAGGACCGGATCGCCAATCGGCGGCAATGATCGCCACTCCTCCGGCCGCCCGCGCGTATGCATCAGCACTGCTCCCACTTTGAGTTCAGCCAGGGTTTTCGCCATCTTCGGATCCCACCGGAACCCGCTCACATCGTTCACAACCTCCGCTCCGAGTTCCACCGCCGCTCGCGCCACGTTTGCTTTGTAGGTATCGACGCTTACCACCGCGCCAGGCCGTCGCCGCTTCAAATCCCGGATCACGGGCAACACCCGCCTCCGCTCCTCCTCTTCGGATACCGATTCCGATGCTCCGGGTCGCGTCGATTCCCCACCCACGTCAATGATGGTTGCGCCTTCGCCCAGTAATTGCTCGGCGCGGAGCACCGCCTTCTCGGCGTCGATGTAAACTCCTCCGTCGGAAAACGAGTCGGGAGTTACATTCACGATGCCCATAATTAAAGTGCGTCGTCCTAACTCAAGGACGCGAGAGCCTACGTTCCATTGAAAAATTGCGCGCACGCTCCCGCTATTCTAGAACGAGTCCATTTTTCCCGGATGTTACAATCCACTGAATGCCTCGCCGGCGATCAGTTGCGCGTCTGCTCCCCATCGTCATTCTGCTGGTCGCGCCGCTACTGGCCGCACCCGGCCAACCTTTGCAGGATCGGGCATTGCAGGATCGGCCATTGCAAGATCGCATTGCCGCGGTGCTCAGCGCGCCCGATCTTGCCCGCGGCTTCTGGGGAATCGAAGTCGTTTCTCTGTCATCCAAAACAACGTCCGAAACAGCGTCCGACAAAACGACGGGCAAGACGCTGTACTCGCAAAACGCAGACAAGCTTTTCACGCCCGCTTCGAACACTAAGCTCTTCACCACCGCCGCAGCCCTGGCGCTAATCGGTCCCGATTACAAATTCCATACCACGGTTGAAACCACTGGCACTCTGGACCGCTACGGCCGGCTTAACGGAGATCTGGTGCTTGTCGGCCACGGCGACCCCAATCTCTCCGGGCGCGAACTTCCCTACGATCTCAAGACCCAGCGCAACGACGATCCTATTCAAGCTCTTGAAGCTCTTGCCGACGCGCTCGTGCAAAAGGGCGTGAAGTTCATCGACGGCGACATCGTGGCGGACGACTCCTACTTTGCCTTTGAGCGCTATGGTGAAGGTTGGAGCCAGGATGATCTCGTCTGGGCGGATGGCGCTCCCGTTTCCGCCCTCACCATTAACGACAATGTAGTCTTCGTTAACATTCTGCCGGCCGACCGTCCCGGCGAAAAAGCCTTCGTCAGTGTCAAGCCCTTCGCCGAGTATTACCGGCTTGACAATCGCATCATTACCACGCCCGCAGGCACGGGACGTAAGTTCTTCATCAACCGCGAGCCCGGCTCGACCGTGCTCACGCTCTGGGGCAACATGCCACTCGATGACGCCGGCGCCAATGAAGCGCTCGCCATCGAGGATCCGGCTGAGTTTGCCGCTGGACTTTTCCGCCAGCTACTGGAAAAGCGCGGCATCGTAATCTACGGGCGTCAGCGCACACGCCACACCGAACTCGCCACCCTTTCGACTTTCAGCGTGACCGCTCTCGCGCCGTCACATGGCGGCAGCGACGGCCAGCCGCGTCCGCTGAAAGCCGATCAGCCCATTACTCTTGCCAGTTACGAATCCAAGCCGCTGCTGCAGGATGTTCGCGTAATCAACAAAGTCAGCCAGAACCTGCATGCTGAAATTCTGCTGCGCCTGCTGGGGCGTGAGCGCGGCAACGCCGGAACTATTGAAGGCGGGCTCGAAGTTCTCCGCGGTTTTTTGACTCAGGCTGGAATCTCCAACGAGGAGTATGTTTTCTACGACGGTTCCGGCCTCTCGCGCCAGAACTTAGTAACTCCTCACGCCATTGTCGAGTTACTGAGTTATTGCTCGAGGCAGCCGTGGGGCGCGGATTACAAGGCGACGTTCCCGATCGCCGGCGTGGATGGCTCACTCACCGAACGCCTTGCATCTCCCCGCCTGCATGGCCGCGTTCTGGCCAAAACTGGCTCGCTGGGAGGAGTTAAGACGCTCTCCGGATACGCGACGACCGATTCCGGACAAGTGGTCGTCTTCTCCATCCTTTCGAATAACTTCAATCTTCCGCCTAAGCGAGTTACTGACGCAATTGATGAGTTAGTGCAGGCTATCGTGGATGACGTGCCGGCGGGACCCTCGCAGGCAGCCCGAAGGTGACGGCATGGACGAACCAATTCCTGATTTCGATTCGACGATTGCAGAGTACTATCACCAAGCGCCCGAGGAGGACCGACTCGAAGAGGGCGCCTTCCTGCTTGAGGCCCTTCGCACGCGCGAACTGATCGAGCGTCACGCGCCCGCCGCGCCAGCTACCGTTCTAGACATTGGTGGTGCGGCCGGCGCCTACGCCTTCTGGTTGTCAGAAGCGGGCTATACAGTCCACTTGCTTGACGCTGTGCCGCGGCTTGTTGCCGAGGCGCAGCGGCGGAGCGCCACCCATCCTCGACCACTTGCTTCGTGTCGAGTTGGCGACGCGCGGGCGACGAATTTTCCCGATGCGTTCGCCGACATCGTTCTCCTTCTTGGTCCGCTGTACCACCTGACTGCCGCACAAGATCGTGCCCGCGCGCTCGCCGAAGCGTCGCGGGTTCTAAAACCGGGCGGCCGCTTGTTTGCGGCCGCCATCTCGCGCTGGGCTTCAGCTTTGGACGGCCTGGCGCGCGATCTCTTTCAAGACCAGCAATTTGCCACGATCGTCGAGCAGGACCTGCGCGACGGACAGCACCGGAACCTCACCGGGCGGCTTGACTACTTCACCACGGCGTACTTTCACAGACCGGAAGATCTCAGCGCGGAAGTGCTGGCTGCTGGCCTTTTGATCGACGGGTTGTACGGAATTGAAGGCCCGGGCTGGATCCTCCCGGATATAGCCGCGCGACTTGAAGATCCGCGCCGTCGCGCCGATCTGCTGCGCGTCGCTCGCATGTTCGGGTCCGAGCCCTCGATGGTTGGCATCAGCGCGCATTTGCTTGTGGTGGCCCGAAAGCCTGCGTCCGTCAGCCAACATAAATAGCGGCGCTGGCAAGAGGGCGAGGCAGCGGCTTCGTCAGAGCGCGAGCGTTTCCCGAGCGCTTTTCTCTCTTTCGGCGCGTTCCCTGAAAATTGCTTGCCATGCCTGCGGCACGTAGCGTGACAAGACATCGATTCCGCGCGCGGTCATGCCGCCAGGGAGCGCGACCCGCCGGATTACTTCCTCTGGGTTCATATTGCCTTCTGCCATAAGCCGCAATGTGGCGGCCGCCGTTTCCTGTACCAGGCTGAAAGCCAGTTCGGGTGGAAAGTCAGGATTGCTGCGTGCGGCTTCCTCTGCCATCGATTCCAACACGTAAGCCACAAACGCCGGACCGCCGGAAGCCAGGCCGATGGCCGGCCGCGACCATGACTCTCCGATCACGATGGGATGACTGATGCGCCCGAGCAGATCCTCCAGCAGCCAGTGGTCATCCGCAGTGGCGCGAGAGCCGT
>Ga0208686_1000603_pt1 | contig 16828 bp, 10 predicted proteins | sample June2015DPH_6_50_FD_184694 | JGI IMG/M metagenome (GOLD analysis project Ga0208686, IMG submission 184694) | Peatland microbial communities from SPRUCE experiment site at the Marcell Experimental Forest, Minnesota, USA - June2015DPH_6_40... | ecosystem: Environmental > Terrestrial > Soil >... | reverse complement strand
GCAATTTACTCGCGCGCCTTTTACGCCGCGGGAAACACTTTTGTGCCCATGGTCGCCAGCACCATCGTCACAACCGTCTCACTGCCCATCTATGACTTGCTCTTCCACTGGCGTGGCGCCATGGGTCTGGCGCTCGCCTCCGACGTCGGCATCGCGCTCCAAACCCTTACCATTGCTTTGCTCCTGCACAAGCGCCGCATGGTCTCTCTCGCCAGTCTCGATTACGTCGAACTGGCCCGCTGTTTGCTAAGCGCTTTTGCCGGTGGCGCGGTTGCGTGGTTCGTTGCCTGGTTCCTCGCCGGTCTGTTCCACCGACTGCCCCGCCTGGCCGAACTTCATCATGCCCGGCCTATCGCCGACACCGCGATTCTCATCGGCGGCATCGCCGTCTGGACCGCCGTCACCATGTGGGTCCTCGACAAATCGGGGTCGGCGCTGCCCCGCGTCGCTATGCGCCGTTTGCGGCTCATCTGAATTCTCGGCCCTCAGAATCCTGTTGCATTTGGCGCCACGCTCCAGGCCTCGACCCGCACAAAAAGCACAAGCGCTTCCGTTGGCACGGAAGCGCTTGTACTCGATGCAGAAACTTGCGGCTGCTCGGGTAATTGCTAGTTGTTGTGCGCCTCGTGAATCGACGGCGCCGGATTCGCCACTGCTACAGGCCCCGATGTCCCTGTCGCCTGCAACGGTTTTGAGTCAGGCTTGCGAATATCGATGCCCCCTTTGAAGAACGCGCCGTCTTCAATGCTGATGCGCGCCGCCGACACGTCGCCGTGGAGCGACCCTTCCGCGCGAATGTCCACGCGATCGGTGGCTGAGACATTGCCCTTCACCTTGCCGAGCACCACAACCTCGCGTGCCGTAATGTTGGCCCCAACTTGGCCGTTGCGGCCCACGGTCACGCGGTTACCGGGAAGGGTGATTGAGCCCTCCACTTTGCCGTCAATATATAAAGATTCCGAACCTGTGATCTCGCCTTTGATAAACAGGCTCTTGCCGAGCGTCGCTTGCTCGGCGTTTCCAGCCTGTACTCTGGCGGGTGTTTCAGGCACGTGTGCCGGGGGCGCCGCGTGCTGCGGCTCCGGCGTAGGATTCGGGATCGATGATCCAGTCTGGCTTGGTTTCCACATTGCGCTCAAGGTTCTCTTCCTATTCTGTCCGCTTCTGGACTGGGGATGCCAAGGCAAGGCCAATGGCTCGAACCCACAAGTGATAAGTCCGCTTGCCGCCGCCGTCGCCGCGGCCATCTCCTGCGCGGCCGGGAATCGGTCGAATCAATCTTCCGGCTCCGCCAGGATGATGCGCAAACCCATTCTACGGCAACTCCGTGTTTTCTGTGCAAGCGCCGCACTCCAAAGTCATCTTGAAGCCGCCGCTTGCCTTATAGCATGCCATTCACTTTGGGGGCGGACGGTGACGGAAGCCAGTATTTCCGAGGTCAAGGAGCGAGGAGCGACGCATACCGGGTGTCTGCTAGCGACGAGCAACGCAGAAATTGGAAATACTGGCCCCGCCCCTTCGGGCTGCGGCGGACATCCGGCCATGCTTCGTTCTCGCCCTTGACGGTGGGCCCGCCACAGCCGGCTGGCTCCGCCTCGCTTGGCCGGATGTCGGCTCGCAGCGCTGCCCGTCCCCAAAGTGAGTGGCATGCTCTAGTCTTGGCGTATGACCGATCGCGAGTTGCTCGCCCGGATCGCCGCCTCCCCCGGGCAAAAAGCCGGATATAAGCAGTTGGTCCGCGAGTTCTCGCTCCCCGGCGGCCGCGCGCGCCGTCTTCTCCTCGAGCAATTGGCCCGGCTCACCGTCCGCGGCCAGCTCATCCAACCCGACCGCGAGCACTGGACCCTACCACGATCGGCGTCGCGCGAGAATCTCGTTGCCGGCCGCCTCGATCTGCACCGTGACGGCTACGGCTTTGTCCGCCCCAATCGCAAACCCTCCCCTGCAGATTCCAAAGTCCCTTCGGCGATACAGGACATCTTCATTCCACCCAGTGAGATCAACGCCGCCATGCAGGGCGATCAGGTTCTTGTCGAGCTCGACCCGCCCAAAGCCGATGGCCGCCAGCAGGGCCGCATCGTGCAGATTCTCGAGCGCCGCAACCCCACCGTAGTCGGCACTTTTCGCCAGGCCCGTCCAGATCGTGGGCGTAACAACGTCGTCATTCCCTTTGACGACCGCATGACTCAGACCATCGTGATCCCTCCCGGCGCGGAAATTCCGCCCGCCTCTGACGCTTCCACACCGCATCGCGTTCTTGGTCATGAAGCGAAACTCCGTCCAAAACCAGGGAGCGCGGAGCGGCCGGAGGACGCGGAGGGCTCGGAAGGCATTGTCGTCGATGTGGAGATCACGAGCTGGCCCACCCCCACGCGTCCCCCTATCGGCCGCGTTATTGAAGTCCTCGGAACGCCCGATGACTTTGGCGTCGATGTGGAGATGATGATCCGCAAGCATCAGCTCCCGCGCATCTTTCCGGAGGCTGTGCTGGCCGAAGCCCGCCGCGTCGCGCACCTCGACCCGGACATCGCCGCCCGTAGGGCCGACTTCCGCTCGCTCCCCATCGTCACCATCGATGGCGAGACCGCGCGCGATTTTGACGACGCCGTCCTCGTCCGCGATCGCGCCGACGGCGGCTACGAGCTCAAGGTCCACATCGCCGACGTATCCGAGTACGTCCTTCCCGGCTCGGCCCTCGATCTCGAGGCCCGCATCCGCGGCACCAGCGTCTACTTTCCCGATCGCGCCGTCCCCATGTTGCCCCAGGAACTTTCGACCGATATCTGCAGCCTTCGCCCCCACGAAGACCGGCTCGTTCTCAGCTGCATCATGCAGCTTGACGCGGCAGGCAACATCGAGAGCTTCGAGGTCGTCGAAGGCGTTATCCGCTCCGCAGCGCGCATGACCTATGCGGCCGTGCACGCAATTCTTGAGGGTGACGAAGAGGCGCGTTCGCGCCACACCGCACTCGTCCCCGAATTTGAAAGGATGAAAAGACTCGCTGCCCTGATGAACCAACGCCGCGAGGAACGCGGCTCCATCGATTTCGATCTTCCCGAGCCGGTCATCGAGTTCGACGAGCACGGCCAGATGCGCGGTGTTACACGCGCCGAACGAACCTGGGCCAATCGCCTTATTGAGGAGTTCATGCTCGCCGCCAACGAATGCGTGGCCACTTGGCTTGAAGACCTCGGCGTCCCTTCGCTCTACCGCATTCACGAGAAGCCCGATCCGCGCCGCGTCGTTCAATTCGAGGAGCTCGCCGCCGGCTTCGGTTATTCGCTTGGTCTTGGGCCACTTCCTGTGAAGCGCGTCGTCACCCGCGCCGAGCGCCGGGAATCGCATGGCCAGGGCCGAAATCCCCGCCAGCACGAGGTGCCGGAAGACATCGCCGTCACGCCCCGCATGTACCAGAAGTTAGCCGCGCGCATCGAGGGCAAACCGGAAGAGCGCATCCTCAGCTACCTCATGCTGCGTTCGCTCTCGCAGGCCCGCTACTCCGAGGTCAACGAGGGGCACTTCGCGCTCGCCGCGCCCACCTACACCCACTTCACCTCGCCTATCCGCCGTTATCCCGACCTCATCGTGCACCGCATCGTCAAAGCGCTTCTGCGCGCCGGCGTCCCCGGCCATCGCACCATCACTGCCTCGCGCCTCAGCTCGCCCTGGTCGCACCCCAACGAAGGTCGAGCACAACATGGGGTGCCCCCGGTCCCTCGCACTTGGGGACCGGGGAAGGGAAGCCCCTCCGTCATCGATCCCCCCATCCCCGAACCCGAACTCGCGGAGATCGCCGAAGAAACCAGCTATACCGAGCGTCGCGCAGCTGAAGCCGAGCGCGAACTGGTTGAATGGAAGAAGGTTCGCTTCATGCAGGACCGCGTGGGTGACGAGTTTGCCGCCCTCGTCCTCAACCCCGCCAAATTCGGCCTCTTTGTCGAGCTCACCGATCTCTTCGTCGAGGGCCTCGTCCCCATCGACACTCTGCGCGCCGACCGCTACACCTGGCGTGAGAACACGCACGAAATCATCGGCGAGCGCACCGGCCGCCGCTTCCGCGCAGGCGATCGCGTCCAGGTCATCCTCGACCGCGTTCTCGCGCAGGAACGCAAACTTCAATTCGCTCTGGTGGAAGAAGAATTGCCGCTCACCGGCAAAAAGGCTCCGCCGTCCCCTTCAAAGCCGAAGAAAAACAAACGGAAAAACACATCGCCGCAGCCCCCGGGAGGGAGCAAGCGGCGATTCAAAAAAGGCAAAAGGCGATGAAACCAGCAGCCTGCGGGCTTATGCGCCCGTTTGTGGCTGCCTAAACGCCCGCCTGCTTGGCGGCTAAAGGCCCAATGACCGGGATGACGAATCTCTTCCCCTGGAACGCCTGGATAATGGCGATGAGCCAGATAATGAACAGGCCAAGCGCCAGGACCAGCATCAGAAGCCATCCGATAATCGGGATAAACGCGAGCACGATGTTGAGGACCCACAGAACGATCCACGTGCAGCCCAGAAAGATCGACTGCCATGCGTGGAACTTGACCTTCGGATTTGTGTTGTACGGCGCGACCACCAGAAAGATGATCGCCGGGATAATCGTCAGATAGGCAAGGCCGCTGGCGGCATCCTCTGACAGTCCAGAGCTGGCTGGTGCTGCTGTGTTGGGTTCATCGGCCATAGCAACTTCTCCTTTTCAAGGAAAACGGTTGAAGGGGAGGGGTTTCTTCGCTTCTGTGTACTCCCCGTGATTCGGGGAGTTCAACTCCTTCGGCCACGAGCATCAAGCGGGGTGGAGATAGGACAACCTGCCGCCCATCTCCTTGTCAAGAGAATTTACGCGCGATCAAGCCGAGTTTGGGTCGCATAAGGGAAGGAGTTGGGCGGGGCGGGCAGCCGGCACACGCAGAAACGGCCTCCTTGCGAAGGCCGTTTCTGCAATCGGTGCTGTTGGGGCAGCTACCGGTTGGCTTGCTTCTCGGCCAGTCCGCCAATGATGAGTAGCATAAACCGCTTGCCGTTAAAAGCACTGACAAACACGATCACCAGCACGACAAAGAAGGCGAGATCCACAAATTGCCACAAGGACAAGGTGAGGAAGACGACCGTCGGAACAAGGTTTTGTACCATCTCGACCAGGATGTGCACCACGGCCCAGGCAACATAAAAGAAAATCGACTGCCAGGCGTTAAAGCGGACAAAAGCGCTTTTCTTGTAGGGCTCAAGGATCAGGAACACAATTGCCGGGACGATCGTGATATAAGAAAGACCGCCGGCGGCGTTGTCAGAGAGGCCAGATACATTGGCGCCAGACACATTTACATCGGACATGGAAGCTCCTTTTTGATCGGGCCGCTCGTTCTCAAATTGCCGGTTCGGGGGTAGATCAAGCGCCAAGATGATTGTGCTTCGAATTGAGAGCGTCGGTCTGGTCAGATTTGCTCAGGCAGAGATGCGCCTCGGAAACTGACTGCCGGTCGCGGACGAAGGAAGCCGACGGCCGCAAGCAGGGACCCTCCCGGTCGTCCAATTACAATGGCATCTGGGAGCAATTTTTATGGCGCACATGGTCTTTTGTGTTCGTAACAAGAAGGAAATGGAGGGCCTCGACGAACCGCCCTTCGACTCGGAGTTTGGCCAGAAGATCTATAAGAATGTCTCTAAAGTGGCCTGGGACGAGTGGCTCGCCCGCCAGAAGATGCTGCTCAACGAGTACCGCCTCCAGCCCTGGCTGCCCCAGGCGCAGCAGTTCCTCGTCGACCAAATGGAGGAGTTTTTCTTCGGCTCCGGCTCAGCTCTGCCTGCCGATTACGTTCCCCCGGCGCATTAATCCCCGAAAAGCTCGTGGTCGAACGACCCTAGTGGTTCGTCGCCCCGCTGTCGTTCGTCTCCATCAGGCTCGACACATTCACCGGCTCAAAATCCGACAGAATCAGGCTGGTCAGGCACGAAAGGTCCGCGTCGTTCCAGCGCGCATCCGGTGTCCCGATCAACCCGCCGCTGTCCCCGTTGTCGGCCAGAATGATTCCGTAATTCCGGAACCCGGTAATAATGATTGCAGCCTGCGGGCTCGTTGCCGCGCAAGCCGGAGTCGCCACTGACGCGTTGAGCCGGTAGATCTCGCCTGCCGCCCCGCTCATCGTGCAGCTTGACGGCGGTGTAGCCTGCGAAATCTCGCTCTCCGTGGAAATTGACGCGCCGCTGCTGTCCTTGCAACTCCCCACGCCAGCCGTTTGCGTGGCGGGCCACACCCAATAGTTCAACATGTGATTGAGCGTGAATCGAATGGGATGCTGTACGGTCCCGTTTGGCGCGGTTGGCGTACCTGTCCCGATCACCTCATCGGCATTGGCCAGGAGCGGTCCCACCGGCAAGCCCGCGGCATCCGACGTTCCCTGCCCCTGCGGTGTCAGCGCATCCGTCGCCACATTCGGCCACTCCGCGTTCGAGGAATCGGTCCACGGCCCGTCCTGATAAATCCCCTGCCACATTTCGTAGAGCGCAGGATTGCTTCCGTTGCCCGGCTCGAGATACACCAGCACGTGCCGGTCACCCGTCGAGTTGCTCGTGCCCTCCACCGGCGCGTAGGCGGGAATCGGTCCCGAAGTAAAGTACTGCTGATACACCGTTGTCGAAATCGAAACATCGGGTTGGTTCGCCGGCACCTCGATCGCCGGAATTCCATTCGGGAACGGCGCATTCGAATTGTTCCCGAAGAACGGCTTGATCGTCTCCGGCAAGTAGCCGCTGTACATCGGCGCCGCGGGCGACGTGTCCACGGGAAGATTCGTTGTCGCCGCATCTACGCGATGGTGGAAGATCGAAGCGGATGTAAAGACGTTTGCCAAAAAAGCATTGCTCCCGTTCATCGCAAAAGCAATCTGCGCCTTCGCTGTCGCGCCCGTCGCATCCGTCACAATGATCTGGGGCGCATACGTTCCCTGGCCACCAATCAATGGGCTCGTGATCTCTCCCGACGCCGCATCCAGCGCCAATCCTTCCGGCAGCGGAGGATAGTGGCCGCTATCGTCGACCGAGAAAGTGTACGGCGGATTCCCGCCGGTTGCCGCGATCGTGCAGCCCGCGTAAGCCGTGTTCTGCGTTCCTCCCGGGCAACTTGTCGTCGTAATCGATAATGCCCCGCCCGATGACGTCAGCGTTACCGTGGCCGACGATGTCACCGATCCCGCCCCGTTTGTCGCTGTCAGAACGTAGGTGGTCGTCGCCTCGGGGCTTACGTTAACGGATCCGGTCGCAGAGGTGGACGCCAGGTTTCCCGGCGCAATGTTCAGCGTGGTCGCGCCTGAAGTTGTCCAGCTCAGCGCGCTGATCCCGCCCAGCGAAATGCTCGTCGGGCTTGCCGTGAATGAGCTGATTGTGGGCAGCGTCGGCTGGGTTACGGTCACCACCAGTGTCGCGGTTGCTGAGCCTGTGGTATTCGTCGCTGTCAGGGTATATTTAGTCGTCGCCGTCGGGCTCAGAATCACCGATCCGCTTGCGGATGTCGATGCAAAAGTTCCCGGCGTAATGGCAACGCTGGTCGCTCCCGAGGCGGTCCAGCTCAGCGTGGTCGTTGAGCCATTAATGATCGACGCCGGGCTCGCGGAAAAAGAGCTGATGGTGGGTGCTGCAACCTGTTTAAGGGTCGGGATCTTCTGCGTGCAACCCGCGAGTCCCGCGAAAGCTGATAGAAGTACGAACGCGCGGACAACAGTCCGAGATCCTTGCCGCTGGGTGAAACTCGATTGCCCTGTGTAGTTCGAGTGGGGAGAGTTCATACGCTGCCTTTCCCTCAATGATCCTGTCGCCGATCCAGGTGCCCGCTCGTCGCCGCGGTTCATTTGCGGTAGCGGCTCTTTAGACCATTCGAGGATGCGCAGTCCTGGGGGTAAATGTTTCTCTTCAGTGTTTGAAAATGCTTGATGAACCGGCCAAACGCGGCCACAAGTCCATGTCGGGTTCTTTGCCCTGTCTCTTCACAATGCGCGAAGAATCTGCTTTTGGGTACATGACAAAAGTCATGTTGGTGCCATGGTCAACAGCCTGCGCGGTGCGAGGGGGACCTCGATTGGGTCGTCCGGGACGGGCAGATTTGGACCGCCGACACCCCGCATCCAAAGCGGCCTATCGCGTTCGTGACTGAATGGGCCAGTGTTCCCGGTCCTGCTGAGCCTTGACTTGAGAATCTGAGAATCCGTCTTGAGAAACATGAGGTCGTTTGCAATGGCGTTCGTCCAACCCGCCGGAACCGGAGCCTACGATCACGGACTCAACCAAGACACAACGGAGTTGCATCCCTGGACTGCGGCGATTTGCAAGACAATGATTTGTTCTTTATGTTGCCGAGTTGATTCTCGTGTCATTCGGTCGAGCCCAATTAGATATCAGACATAAAGAACTCCTATCTCTTTATCAATCCCTAATCAGCGAGAAAAAGGGTCTTAGGAAAGATTGTTGTTTCGTTCATGCTTTCCTGATGCGCTGACTTCGATGCTGAATGCAGCATTGCTGTCTTCACTCTTTTTAAGGGCGGCGCCGATTTGGCCCGCCGCTGCAGGGTCTTTGTAACAACGAACAGGCAGCCTTCTCATTGCCCGTCGGTGAGCTGACACGCGAGTGCGCTCATCCCACGATTCGTGTGTCTACGAACACACAACGAGTTGATGCTTAATCCGCTGTCGATCCGCTGCACTTATGGAAATCGAACAAAAAGTTTAGGCGCCCCTTACAGGCCGTGCGTTGCAATCGGTCCTGTACTGGAGCGGATCGAGTGGCGGACACAACGGCCAAGGCGAACCAACATCTTTACCACTGATTGAATACGGACTCCTGGTCGCCTTTCTAGGCGAATTGTCACTCGAATCGGTTGGAACACAAGGCAGTACACACATACATCACTCCAGACGAAAGCGAGAGGTCATCATGAGAATCATTCTTTGGAAAGCCATGACGCTCCCGGCGCTCGCCGTTGGGATGACTTGCGCAGTATTTGCGCAATCGGCCACAACCCAATCCACCATGACTGCGCGCGTCGATCCACCTGCGACGCCTGCATCTGCGACGCCAGCACCTGCTTCACCCGCGCCTGCGACACCCGATCCGGCAGCAGACGCTACTCACCCGTCTTCAAGCGCGACTCAACCGGATTTACAGCCGACAGTGACGCAGGAGATAGAGGCACTGAAGAACCGGATCGACCAGCTCGAAAACGAAGTGAAGGAAGAGAAGGCGCGTGCATTAGCGGATAGCACGGATACTGCCGCGCTCAAAGCCGCGGAGACGCAGCTGGTTAACGGAGCCGGCAATGCTTTGGCGAGCACCACAAGCCCAGCGATTAGATTGATCCCTGCCATGCAGGCCGCTACGCCGGCCGCTCCCCCGGAGATAAGCGCTGAGAGACTTACCAAGGAAGCGCCGTTCCCCGGCGACTGGACCTGGCTGAATGACAATGGCCACCAGGTGGACAGCCCCATGGCCACCAAGTACTTCACTCCGGAGTTCCGCGCCGATGCGAACTATTCCTTGGATCTGAACCATCCCGAGGACGACTCGCTGGGTGGCTCCACAGAAACTTTCCGCTCCGACGAATTCCAGTTGGAGCAGGTCAGCATAGGCGGTGACATCCGCATCGACAACGTGCGCGGGCGCATCCTTTTTATGGATGGCTTATTCGCCACCACTACCGTTCGCAACGACGGCAGCCCGAACCGCGGCCAGTGGGATCTGGCCGACGCCTACAAATACATCTCCGAGGGCTGGGGCGGCTATCACTGGGATGTCTCTCATGGCCTGAACGTCGATGCCGGTATCTTCGTCTCCTACATCGGCCTCTTCAGCTATTACAACTTCGACAATTGGACGTACCAGCCCTCCTTCGTTTCTTCGAATACTCCGTGGTTCTTCAATGGCCTTCGCATCCAGTACTTCCCGACTGCGAAGCTGAAGATCGAACCATGGATCATCAATGGCTGGCAGTCCTACGCTCGCTACAACGGCCACGGCGGGTTGGGCGGACAGATTCTTTGGCGCCCCAATCCGAACACGGACATCGTTTTCAACGACTACGGAATGGGCGAAGACGACGCCGGCTATCCCGGACGCTCGCGTGCCCACGCCGACTACAGCGTGCAGCAGAGGTTCTACAACAATCCGAGCAGCAAGACGCTGGATCAGATCGCATGGACGATTACCGGCGATCTTGGATGCGAATACGGAGGTGGTCCGGTCTCGTTCGCCACGCCCGATGGCAAGTTGGACCCCCACGGTCTTTCCCCGCTAAAGGGCACCACCGATACTTACAACGGCGGCGTAGACTGCCACGGCAGGAAAGACGGCCGGCCGAAGCAGGCGTTCATGGGGTGGATGAGCTACCTCCGTTTCTGGTTCGACAAGAATCTCTACGCGGTCACTCTTGGCGGCGGCCAGATGAACAACCCCGGCCGCTACCTGACCCTGCTGCCGCCCATCAATGGCGCCACCGCCATCACTGGCAGCCCGTACTATACCGAGAACGCCGGCGATCGGGCTCAGATGCACGATGGCACCATCACCTTCGACTATATGCCCAGCCAATTCATCACGTTCCGTCTTGAGTCTGGCTACCGATACTCCGACACTCCTTACTGGAGCGGCCGAGGCGGCATCACCCCACCGGGAGGGAACAACGGCTCGCCCGCGCAATACGCATGCGCCGCCGGTAACGCTTCAGGTTACGGCTACGGCACCGTGGGCCTATATAACGCCGAACTCGCCTGTGGCGCAGGCTCGGCCGCAGGCACAGCCGCGGGTCTCAACTCGATCTGGTGGCCCGACCTGCGCACCAATCAGACCGTCATTACGGGCGCGATCATGGTCCGGTTCTAGTTCCCTGGGGGTTAGCCGCAAGGCGCGGCGAGCCCCCAGATTCGTCCATGGAGCAGTGCCGGGAGTTCCTGCAATTCCGGTGCTGGTTCAGGTGCATCAGTAACCTCCACCTGGCTACTCACCAATGCATTAGCTGCGGGACCGGTGAGAGCCGAACTTATGAACATCCTACGATTCGTTTATGTGCTGCTTACGACATGCAGTTTGAAATGGTGCTGACCACAGACCTCGACGGGCAAAGCAAGCAAGACGCTGACAGGTGTTCGCCACAGAGAAAGTGGAACGCAAAGGCAATCACTGATGGAGTTGGCCCTCAATCTCGAATGGGTGGCGCTGGCCGCCGCGATGTGCTGGTTGTGGGCGCATCATGCCCGGCGCGAGGGCCCAGGGCGCCGGGTGCAGGGCGTTGCCCTGGCGTTGGTCCTCGTCACCATGTTTGTTGTGATCACGACATATGATGACATGGCAATGGCGCAGAATCCAGCAGAGACACGCTGTTTCCAGCAGCGCGAGGACGAATTAGGCGCGCATGCGCACGCCTCTTTGCATCCGGTCGCGGCCTTGATTCCCCTATTTTCCGCAAAGCCTTCTTTTGACTCATCTCATTTTGCCGTGCCGGATCATCTCTCTGCGCCGGCGTTGAAAGTTCCTGCCACAGATTCCATTCAAAACCGGCCTCCTCCCGCCGCCTGATCAATTCCTCACTCCTGCTGAATCTGTTGGCTGATCCGCTGCCGGCAACTGGTGTGCGATTCATGGCGCCACGGTTGCATACGAAGCGGATCTACCCTGTCGGTTCTTCCCTGCGGAACCGGATAGTTTCCTGCCACCGCATTTGGTTTCACGGGTCAGCGAAAAGAACTTTGCCTTAGAACATGAGGGCACCAGATGAAAGGCAAAACTATGAAACTTGCGATTGTGCCGATAGCACTCGCCGCATGTCTCGCAATCAGCGGCTGCAAGAATAAAACGGCGGATGCCGCCGCAGAGGCGCCGCCACCGGCCAACGTGATTTCCGGAGTGGACCCCTCCTTTTTCGCGGTCGAGCATCCGGAGTTGTATCCGATCGCAACCGCAACCGAATACCAGGCCCCTTCGCAAATGTTCGTGACCGGCACTGTATTCCCGGACATCTCGCGAACTGTTCCGGTGATTTCGCTTGCCTCCGGCCGCGTTGTGGACATCCGTGCGCGCCTCGGCGAAACAGTAAGGAAGGGCCAGCTCCTCCTGCGAGTTCGCAGCGACGACATTTCCGGAGGCTTCGATGCCTACCGCAAGGCCCTCTCCGATGAACTCCTTGCGCGCAAGCAATTGGATCGAGCGAAGCTGTTGTACGAGCACGGAGCCATCGCGCAGCAAGACCTGGAGGTCGCTCAGGACAGCGAGGACGACGCCAAGACCACCCTCGATACCGCGACTGAGCATCTTCACCTGCTCGGCAGCGATCCGAATGATCCGAAGGGAATCGTCGATATCGTTGCCCCGGTTGCCGGCGTGATCACTGATCAGGAGGTAGCGATTGGGGCATCGGTGCAGGCCTACTCCACGCCGAATCCATTCACCGTGTCAGACCTGAGCACCGTATGGATCGTCTGTGACGTCTACGAAAACGACATGGCCAATGTGCGCGTCGGGGAACCCGCCGACATCAAGCTGAACGCATATCCGGACAAAGTTCTCAAGGGCACCATCAGCAACATCGGCCCGATTCTCGATCCCAGTATCCGCACAGCGAAGGTCCGTATTGAAGTGGCCAATCCGGGCGAGATGATGCGGCTGGGCATGTTCGCCACAGCCACTTTATTCGGCAAGGGTAAGCAGACTTATGCGGATGTCCCGGCATCAGCGATCGTGCATCTGCACGACCGCGATTGGGTCTACATCCCTTTGCAAGGGAAGTTCAAGCGGGTTGAGGTCGTCAGTGGCGAACAGTTGCCGAATCAGATGCAGCAGGTTCTATCCGGGTTGCAGCCGGGCCAGCAGGTCGTGACAAACGCGATCAATCTCGAAAATGCGATCGACAACGAATAACACCCGGCTCCGGGGCCCGAGGAAGAAAGCATGATTCGCAAGCTCGTAGATTTTGCTCTCAATAATCGCTACGTGGTGCTGGCGGTGGGGCTGCTATTGCTCGGCTGGGGAGCGGTGTCGTTCCACAACATGCCCGTCGAGGCCTATCCGGACATCGCCGATAATTACGTGTCCGTCATCAGCCAATGGCCTGGGCATTCCGCCGAAGAGATGGAACAGCAAGTATCGGTTCCTGTCGAAATTCAGGTGTTTGGGATTCCGCATCTCACAACGGTTCGATCGGAATCGATTTTCGGTCTTTCCCTGGTGACGTTGATCTTCGACGATTCATCCGTCAACGACTGGAACCGCCAGAAGGTGCTCGAAAGGCTCACGCAGGTGAGTGTGCCCCCGGGCGTGCTGCCTCAAATCGGGACGGACTGGAGCATGACCGGCCAGATTTATTGGTACACGATCCGGAGCACGAATCCGGCGTATGACCTGATGAACTTGAGAAGCATTGAAGACTGGACTCTCTACAAGGAATTCAGGAAAGTTCCGAACGTCGTGGACGTGAGCGACTTCGGCGGCACCGCGCGCGAATACCAGGTGCGCGTCGACCCGAATAAGCTCATCACCTATGGCCTGAGCATCGGCCAGGTTGAGCAGCAGTTAGCCAACAACAACGTGAACGCTGGCGGCAGCTTCGTCGAAGAGGGCTTGCAGCAACTCAATGTCCGCGCACTCGGGCTTTATCGCAATGTGCAGGATATTGAGAACACCGTGCTGACAACTTCAAATGGTGCTCCGGTTCGCGTAAAGGACATCGCGGTCGTCGACTGGGGTCCCAGAATTCGGCTGGGGCACATGGCCAGAGCCGATCATCGTCCGGACGGCGTCATTGTAGATGAGCCCGACGTCATCCAGGGCGGCGTGCTGATGCGCAAGGGGGCCGAAGAGGGCCCCACGCTCGAAGGCATTCACAAGAAGGTGGACGAGCTCAATAATCACATCCTGCCCGAGGGTGTGAAGGTCGTTACGATGCTGGACCGCAGCGATCTACTTCACTACACGCTGCACACGGTGCTGCACAACCTCGGCGAGGGAATGATCCTGGTTACCATCATCCTGCTCCTTTTCCTCGGCAATGTCCGCGCCGCCTTGATCGTTGCGGTGACGATACCGTTTTCCCTGTTGTTCGCCTCAATCTTCCTGAATCTGAGCCATATCCCCGCAAACCTGATTTCACTTGGCGCACTCGATTTCGGTATGGTCGTTGACGGCGCAGTGGTGATGGTGGAGAATATCGTTCGCCATCTGAGCCGTGACTTTGGCTCCAACGCCGCGAGCGGACAGCAAACCAACGGTCAGACAAGCGGCCGGCAGACACTTCCCAAGTCTGTTTTCACCGTAATTCGTGAAGCGTGTCACGAAGTCCAGCGGCCGGTTTTCTTCGCCATTGCCATCATCATCACCGCCTACATGCCGATCTTCACGCTGCAACGAGTCGAAGGGCGTTTGTTCCGACCCATGGCCTGGACCGTGGCCTTCGCACTCCTCGGCGCCATGACGTTCTCCATCCTGATCGCGCCGGTGCTGTGCGCCATCGTCTTTCGGAATGGCGTCAAGGAATGGCGCAACCCGGTCATGGTTTTTCTTACCAAACGCTACCGGACCAGCGCGCGCTGGGCTGTCGGAAACCGCGTGATTGTAGTCGGCGCTGCCCTGGCTTCGTTGGCCGTCGCTCTTTACCTGGCATTCAGTGGAGTTATCGGCTCAGAATTCCTGCCGCATCTCGACGAAGGCGCGATCTGGGCGCGTGGCGCGATGGCCAACAGCGTAGGCGAGACGGAAGGCACGCGATTCACCCAGCAATCCCGTTATATCTTCGCCTCGTTCCCCGAGGTCACCAAGGTCGTCTCGCAAGCCGGAGCGCCCGACGACGGAACCGACACGGGAGGATTCGGCAACACGGAGTATTTCGTCGATTTGAAGCCCAAGGACCAATGGCGGCCCGTCTTTCATCAGAATAAAGAGGAGCTGATCGCGGCGATGGACCGCGAACTGGAGAAACACCCGGGGGCTTTCTGGAATTTCTCCCAACCTATTGAGGACAACGTGGATGAAACGATGACCGGCACGAAAGGCGGACTGTGCGCCAAATTATACGGGCCGGACCTGGACGTTCTCGAGCAAAAGGGCGAACAGATCAAAGATGTGATGGCCAACATTGACGGGGTAAAGGATTTGGGAATTCAACGCGATTCCGGCCAGCCGAATATCGATCTCACGGTTGACCGTCAGGCGGCTGCGCGCTTCGGCATCAATGTGGCCGACATTCAAGATGCGATTCAGACTGCCGTCGGCGGTAATCCTGTCAGCCAGGTCCTTCAAGGAGAGGCAGTCTACAACGTGGTCGTGCGCTATCAGAAACCGTATCGCGATACCAAGGAGGCTATCCAGAATATTCGACTGCTCGCTCCCTCAGGTGAGCGCGTCTCGCTGGCTCAGGTGACCAAAGCCCAGATTCGCGATGACGCCTACGACATTTACCGGGAAGACGGTTCCCGGTATGTGGCTATACGCTTTGAGGTTCGCGGGCGCGATCTGGGCACTACGGTCAAGGAAGCCATCGACAAAATCGCCAGGAATGTGCAGTTACCGCGTGGCTATCACCTCGAGTGGTCGGGAGAATACGATAGCGAAACGCGCGCCGAAAAACGATTGGCCTTCATCGTGCCGCTGACGGTCTTTTTGATCTTCATCATTCTCTACGCCATGTTTCGTTCCTTCAAATGGGCGCTGCTGATTCTCGCCAACGTGGCCATGGCTCCCATTGGAGGCCTCCTCGCTCTCCTTGTGACCGGCACATACTTCAGCGTATCTTCTGGTGTCGGCTTCCTGGCGCTGTTCGGCGTCTCGGTTCAGACGGGCGTCATCATGCTTGAATACATCAACCAATTGAGAGCTCGTGGCTATACCGTTGCGGATGCTGCTGTCGAGGGTGCAGTCTTGCGGCTGCGGCCGATCATGATGACGATGCTGGTTGCTACCCTGGGACTTCTCCCGGCGGCCATGTCCCACGCCATCGGTTCCGACACGCAGCGCCCATTCGCCATTGTCATCGTGGGTGGACTTATGACAGCTCTCGCAATGAGCATCTTCCTGCTGCCCACATTGTATGTCTGGGTTGCACGAGAGGGTGACAAGCTGCCGGAACCGGAGTCGGAGGCTTCCTTTGAACACTAAGCGTATTGCACTTCGCTTGAGTTTGCGCATCGCAAAGTGCCGGATCGCCTTCTCCTGGGTCTGCGCGTTTGGCGTGGCTTTGTTTCTGACGTTCGAAGCACACGCGCAACAAGCACTTACCTGGGACCAGGTGAAGGCGAGGTTTGAAGCCTCCAACCCCGCGCTCAAGGCCGATGCCGACAACGTCGACGAGATGAAGGCTGAAGAGATCACAGCTTTTCTCCGGCCCAATCCGCAGCTCACTGTATTGGCCGACGGAACGCAGATTGCGCCGCACAACGGAGTCTGGCAGCCCACCAAAGGCACATACGAACAACCTAACTTCAGTTACCTGCACGAACGTGATCACAAACGCGAACTTCGCCTTGAAAGCGCGCAGGAAGGCACGCGCATCACGCAATCGCAGCATGAGGACCTGGATCGCAACATGATCTTTGCTCTGCGCACGGAGTTCGTGGGAACGCTGCAAGCAAAATTCATACTCGATCTGGCCAGGGCCGACCTCGATTACTACGACAAGATTATTGACATCAGCCAGGCAAGCTTCAAGGCCGGTGCTATCGGCCAGATCGATCTGGACCGCATTGAGCTGCAGCGCGTGCAGTACGAGTCGGAGATAGAAATCGCGATCGTCAATTTGCGGACTGCCAAGATTCAACTTCTGCAGATGATGGACGATCGCACCCCTGTGGATCAGTTCGACGTGACGGGCACATTT
>Ga0208686_1000592_pt1 | contig 17074 bp, 13 predicted proteins | sample June2015DPH_6_50_FD_184694 | JGI IMG/M metagenome (GOLD analysis project Ga0208686, IMG submission 184694) | Peatland microbial communities from SPRUCE experiment site at the Marcell Experimental Forest, Minnesota, USA - June2015DPH_6_40... | ecosystem: Environmental > Terrestrial > Soil >... | reverse complement strand
CTTGTGAGGGCGTATTCCCCAAGGTAATGCCCTATCATTTCCGGCATAATCTCGAAGATGGTGAACGTCTTTCCGTCGTGGACTCCGATGGAGGTGCCGATCATCTCAGGGAGAACGATCATGTCTCTCTGGTGGGTGCGGATGGTTTTTCCCGCTCGTATCTTTTGCAAAAGCTTTTTTTGGTCTTCCGTGAGCTCTCTTTTGAGCTTTCTGCGTTGACGCGCAGGAAAGAGCTGAGCCACTGTGTCGAGGTCCATGTCCTTGAGCTCCTCAACGGAATGTCCCCTATACGAGAACTCCTCCTTTCGGCGTGGCGCTTCCACTTTTCTTCTTTTAGCCATACTTTCACCAGCTCTAGGTTTGACTATCGTTTACCGGTGCGGCGAGCTGCAATGCTGCCAACTTTCCGGCCCGGCGGAGCATTTCGGCTGACCGTTTTTGGGCGGCCTGGATGCTGCCAACCACCACCGCCAAATGGGTGGTCTACCACGTTCATTGCAACCCCGCGCACACGAGGATATTTTGCTGCCCTTGAATGCATCTTGTGAAACTTCTTGCCCGCTTTGACAAAGGGCTTGTCAAGGCGTCCTCCACCTGCCACCATTCCTATCATTGCTCGGCAATGCGGATGGAGCCATTTCATTTCGCCACTGGGCAGCTGCACGACAGTTTTTTGCACGTCGTGCGCGATAAGCATCCCGTAGACCCCGGATGCTCGCGCAAAACAACCTCCGTCGCCAGGTTGCGATTCGATACTGCAGATCGGCACCCCTTCCGGGATTTCGGCAAGCGGCAGAATATTGCCAGCTTTGACCTCTGCTGACGCTCCGCACGCTATTTCATCGCCCACGCAAAGGCCCTCTGGAACTAATATCAAGCGCTCCGTTCCGTCTGCGAGCTCAACTCGCGCTATAGGGGCGCTACGAGCCGGGTCGTGCAGGACCTCGACTACGCGCGCTTTCACGACCTCATTCTTGTCAGCTTTGATCAATTTTAAGGCTGCCTTATAGAGGTGAGACGGTGCCCGATAGGTCGGTGTTCCCTTGCCCCGATTTTGCGATATTATTCTCTTGCCCATGCCCCGACTCCGTCAGAAGATTCCAAGTCTTGATGCAACGTCTTCCGCTGAATCGTCGCTAGAAAGCGTAATAGTAGCTTTTTTTTGCCCTTTGGGTGTAACGAGCGTCTTCACGTCGACGACTGTGACGTCATAGATTTCTTCCACCGCTTTTTTTATGTCGTCCTTTGTATCTTCGACGTCAGCGATGAACGTGAGCTTGTTCTCTCTATCGAGCTGAGCTGTCGCCTTCTCTGTTACATATGCGTGTTTCAACATGACTCTACTCTTTTCCTAAGGCATTTATCGCCGACTGGGTCCATATTGTTAGTCTACCGGCGTGCGTACCTGGGGCCAGAAGCTCAATGTTTAACTGATCCACAGTTACAACATCGACTCCGGGCAAATTGCGCGCTGCCGACACGGACCTCGCGCAGATGATAAGGACGCTCTTTTTGTTCTTATAGCGTCGGCCCCGCCGCTTGCCTTTCCCGGCACGCACGCGTTTGCCGCGTTTCGCTTTCTCTATGTCTTGCCAGACGTTGAGCGCGACCAGTACTTCTGCTATCTCGCTGGTCGTGGCCAACTCTTCGAAGGCGTCCTCAAGTATGAGCGGAAGGGTTCCTTCAAACCGATGACCTCGCGCTTTAACTAGATCAGGTTTTGCGGTGGCTGCGATCGCGGATCGCATCGCTTTCTGCCTTTCTTTCCTGTTTAACTTCTCGAAAAATACCCTCTTCGAGCTCGGCGGATGTGCTTTTCTTCCGCCAACGGCTTGTGGCACCCTCGCAACCCGGCTGGAGTTCTTCAATCGCGGGACTTGTGCGACTCCCCGCCCCGATCCCCACGATTCCGCTGAGGTCTTAAGGCCCGCCGAGGGCTGCGGCCCATATGCCTGCTTCCGGTTTGTCTGCGAAACGACGACTGCCTTTTTGATGAGATCTGGGCGATAGAGTTCCTCGAAAAGCTCCGGAAGGTCGAGTTTCTTCCCGGCCTTCCCCTTCAGACTCATTACCCGCCCCTGCATCTTATCTCACTCCTTGTTTCGATTGAACGCTAATGTAGCTCAGATCAGGGACCGTAGGTGCGATCTTGTGTGGCCTAAGGGCAGGTCTCATTCTAATGAGCCGCTTGGCAGGCCCTGGAATCGATCCATGGAGAAGCACGTATCCACCTCGGATGAGCCCATATTTGAGAAATCCTCCCGCAGGAGTCACTACAGCTCCGTCCGGCCCGATTTTGAGTATTCGCTTATTGTACTCAGTTCTTTGTTGATAACCCATCTGACCAAGTTGGGGAACCGTCCACCTAACACGCGCTGGGTTCCACGGACCAAGATTCCCGATGTGGCGCCCCTTGCCGCCCCTGAACGCTTTTCTATCCTGGATGGTGACGCCCCACCGTTTGACTGGCCCCTGAGTCCCTTTGCCCTTTGTCACTGCAGTCACGTCGACTAGCATCCCTTCTTTGAAAACGTTGGTAGCATCGAGTTCTTTTCCCAGGATATCGTCCGCGTATGCATATGCAGCGCTTGCATCGTCTCCACCAACAGACATTTCCATCAGTTCAGGCACCTTCTTTGGAATGCCACTGACCGCCGCTGGCGAGGTATGAACCAGTACGCGGATCTCGTCCGCACCGTCGAGACCCCCCTCACGGCTTACTGCCTCCTTGGGAAGCGGCCTGCGCTTTGCAACATCGCCTCCGATATTGCCGGCCCAAGTTTCGAGCACAATGCGCTTTCCATAGGGCGTCTTACGGTACGTGCGCACGGCCGCTACTTTCATGGCGGGAGTTTCGACGACCGTGGCGGGCACGCTTATCTCTAACCCTCCGGTTGGGCTATTAGGGGAGTCATCGACTAAGATCACGTGTGTCATCCCAGCTTTGTAGCCCGCGAATCCCTGTATTCGCGGCTCGTCTTGCTCTGGCCACGAGCGGATTCGCGGCACTTCGCTCTTTGCCCTCTTTCGGGGGCTATAGGCGAGCGATCCGCGTCTCGGACGATGTCTTTTTGTCATTGGTTTACCTCATGTTGATTCGTGCAACGCGATATTGAACACGCTCAACGTGGCTAGGATAGCTTCTTCTGTGCGCACCGTCTCTGTCCCTTGCTGCGGGATCGTATTAACGACAAAGTCTGAAGCATCCTCGAGCGATAGCCCCGCTTCCTGGAATAACGCTTTTACTCCGCGGTTTGGAGCCCCAAATACGAAAGTCATCATTTCGGCGCTTCTCCTTCTTATTTCATTGTGTATGGCGGGACTTACTGGCTGTCCGTGCCTCGAGGTGGCGACGACCAACCCCTCCAACGCATCTGCGATGCTATCGACCACCCGGACCGAATACCCCCAATAACGAGGCGGCTTCTGAGTCAGTTCAACTTCAAGCGGATCTCGCGAAAAGATCTTAACTGTCACGCGCTCCCCTTTGCGCAACGTCGCCGCTCGCAAAAAGGCCGGGCAATCCAAACCGATTTCAACCCAAGCGCAGTCAGTTCCGACGTCTATCACAATTCCTTCTCGAATGTCATCACGCGCGGTCGCGTGGTGAGGGGTCTTCAACGGGGGAACGACCCCAATGGATCTCAACTCATTTGAGCGCGGGAAAAGCAGCTTTCGAAGGTACTGCGGCGCCTCCATATACTGCAATATCGACGCGATGAATTGACTGTCATCGGACGCAGCATCACGGTAAATTGTGACGCCATGCACCCTAAATATTGCCGCCGCGCGAGCGACTTGTCCGACCTTGTATGTCTTTATTTTCTGATCGGCGGTTTCGATGGTCAGGGATGAGGGCACTGCGAGCTGTATCTTGGGGTGCATCTTCGCACATTCTGCGTGATAACGCCTGACCGGTGTAGTCTTTAGAAGTGAACAAAGCTACTTAAAGGTTTCTGACGCTGCTGCGGCTCGCGTCACGCGATTCCGATACTCCTAAATAATGCAAAGCCCATATGGCTAAGAATGGATGATTCCAGCGGCGCAGCCCAAAAGCTTCACGCTGCAACCGTTTCAGTTTCTGTCAATGTGCTCCTGCTTACCACGAAAATTATCGTGGGGGTTGCCACCGGCAGTCTGGGAATACTCGCCGAAGCGGCCCATTCGCTGCTCGACCTTCTTGCATCGGGCTTTGCTTACACGGGCATCAGAGCCGCAAACAGGCCACTCGATGAAGAACATCCCTACGGGCACGAGAAGTTCGAAAACTTTTCAAGCCTCGTACAGACCGCACTTCTTGGCGTTACAAGCATATGGATCTTCTATGAGGCGGGCCTGCGACTTCTCACAGGATCTACTATCCAGGTAAACAACACGCTCTATTACGCCATCGTCATTATGGTTTTTGCTATTATCGCAGATTTCGGCGTTTCGAGGTATCTGTTTCAAAACGCCCGAAAATACGGAAGCTCCGCCTTAGAAACAGACGCGTATCACTTCTCAACGGACATCTATAGCTCCGCCGCTGTGCTTCTCGGCTTGGTGGCAGTTAAGTTCGGTTATGTCGTCGTCGACCCTTTGGCCGCGATCTTCGTTGCGATCATAATGCTCACGACTTCCGTCCGGCTCGGGCGAAAAACGACGCAGGTCCTCCTCGACGCCGCCCCGCCAAAGGAAATCACGTCAAAAATCAGAGACGTTATAACGGATAACCGCGACATAACTGACTTCCATAGTCTTCGGGCCCGGCAAGCCGGCAGCAGCTTATTCGTGGACGTGAGCATCCACGTCCGGCCGAACCTTAGCCTTGAAGACGCTCACAACATTGCCAACAAGCTGGAAAAAGACATAAAGACGCGCGTGCCAAACGTTAAAGAGGCCATTATTCACATTGAACCGGAGACGTCGGCGCGAAAAACGACATGATCAAAGTAGTAACGCCATCGAGACTTCACATCACCCTGATTGACTTGAGCGGCTCCCTTGGACGCATTGATGGTAGCGTCGGACTCGCTCTCGACTTTCCATCCGTGAAAATCAAGGCACGCGAAGATGCTCAGCTATCGGTCTCGGGAAGCACAACGTTCGAAGAGCGAATCAAAAGAGCGGCATCCGCGATCATGACGCAGCACGAGGTCAGCGGTGTGGCGATCGAGGTCGTTGACGAGTATCCTGCTCACGTTGGACTAGGCTCAGGAACTCAAGTCGCACTAGCGGTCGGAACGGCGATAAGCGAACTCTACGGCCTGCGCTTGACGCCAACGGCCATTGCACGATTGACGGGGAGGGGGGGCACCTCTGGTATCGGCGTCGCGGCGTACGAGCGCGGCGGCTTCATCATCGACGGCGGCCATAAAGGCAAAACACAGTTCCTGCCCTCGTCAGCTTCTGGAAAATACGAGCCGCCACCTATACTCGCTCGCCACGATTTTCCAGATTGGACGATCGTTCTTGCAGTTCCAGACCTGCACGGAGCAAGTGATGAACGCGAGATCAACATATTCCGACAACAGTGTCCGCTGCCGCTCACCGAGGTCCAAGAGCTGTGTCACGTACTCTTAATGGAGATGCTGCCCGCGGTCGTGGAACAAGACATCGAGAGTTTTGGACGCTCGATCGATCGAGTCCAGACGCTCGGTTTCAAACGCCGAGAACTTGAGCTACAGCCCTTCTGCGCTGGCCTGGTGCAATTTATGAGAGAGAACGGGGCGTTGGGTGCCGGAATGAGCTCATTTGGTCCGGCCGTTTACGGGATAACTGAAAGTAAGGGACTGCAAGCAGCAGTGCAGCGCTACTTGCATGATACTATCGGCGGAGAAGTACACGCGGTGAGAGCGCGAAACAGCGGTGCGTATGTCCAAGAGGTTTCTTCTGGTTAGGGGCCTCTCGGTTCCTAAACGTTAAGGAGTGTAAGCGATTCTTATGGAGAAACTAGACCTTGAACTGTCGAAGGCTCAACAACTGTTGCTTATGACCGACGGCTCGGTCACGACTCTGCTCGAAGTGATAACAGGAAAACCTGTCGTTGTAACGACGCTACTTCAGCAGGTCGTGGAAGCAGACGCCGAACGGGCGAGTGCCTTAGACGTGGAAGAGGGTGACAACATAAACTATCGCGTCGTTGTACTCAAAAACGACGACAATCATCAACCGCTAATCTATGCCGAGTCCTACACACCGATCGCACGTCTCAAAAAAGAGTTCAGACACGACTTGATGAAGGCCGATATACCGATCGGACGTATAATGAACCAACGGAAGATCGAGTCGCGGCGTGAAATCAGACGTATTGAAATCGTCTGCAACGAAGAGGTGAGCGAGTTATTTGGTGTGGCTCAAAACGTACCACTGTTGTCACGAACCTATGACATCATCTCTCACGACACGGTGCTGATTCGGATAACTGAGACGTTCCCTTCGACAAGTTTCGCGCACACTGCCATGGAAATGCCGTAAAGGCTACCACTCGAAGGGGCGTGCGACCAACAAAGCAGAAATCGGCTTATGGCACGCTTAGAGGGTCAATCTAAACCGATTAATTTGGCAGCTGCGCAATCCCCTACGCGTCTTTTCAATACAAGCGATCATTGCTACGAACAGCAAGCCTAGCAACGCAGTCCCAGTCTCGAAGCCAGGTAAGAATGTTGCGGCCGACTGCCCCCCTTTTGCTGTTGACTTGTACTCCCGCTATCGATAACGAAGCTATCAGAATAGGTAAGATGATGACTGCCAACTTCTTTTTCGATACAAGTCGCCTTCTTCGACTTGACAGCCAAGAAGTCCGGTCACGCCCGACTTGTTAAGCAACGTAGATTTCTCTTACCCACGCAGACGGCGCATACTTGCTGTCCCCAAGATAGTCACATTTCAGCGTATGATACCCCGGTGAGAGCTTCGCAATATCTGACGGGTATAAGATAAGCTGACTGCGTACTCCGCCAGCATCGTTAGAACGCTGTTTCCGCTGACGATTCCAACCATCACATCCATTGGCGCACCACTTGATCCGATCATCGATCCCGACCACGTTTGCGAATCGGTGTAGCTGCCGCTGAATCCGTAGTTTTGAGCAATCCCAACGGCTGTCGGTAGGTCTGCTTGCGCGGATGCCGAGCTATCGGTCTGAACTTGGCTTCGGTTAATGTCATAGCGGCGAAGTTGTGGGTCCCGGGTTCACGACCCAGAACGGCGCTTTAAACTCGCACGGCGCGTACTTGCCGCTGCCGAGGTAGTCAATAATCAACGTGTGCCATCCAGGTGACAGCTTCGCCGTGTCGCTGCCGCTGAGATACAACCCCCCGGCTCCGCCCGGCAGTCCCGCGGGACAGCCCTTCCAATATTGCGGTTGAGGCGTCGTTATCACCCACTGACCGCCTGCAGCTTGCGTGTCAATATAATAGTTAGCAGCGCCGCACGGGTTCGTTCCGTCTGACGCATTGACCCAATATCTCACTTGAGTCGGTTGTCCTCGCACGACCGGATTTGTTGTTGGCGATGTAAGCCAAAACGCTGGTTCCCCCATGTAACCCATCCACACTTGAATCGACGTCGCTATGGGCGGCGTCGGAGTTGGCGTTGACGTAGGTGTGGGTGTAGGAGCGATAGAAGGCGACGGTGTAGCCGAAGGCGTTGATGATGCGGACGCTGAAGCAGAAGTCGTAGTTGCCGTTGTTGCTGCTGCACTGGACGCTGCTTGTGGTGCGCTGCTTGCCGCTTGGTTGCTGTTAGTCGATGATGTGCAACCCGCTACCGATAACGAGGCAATCATCACCAGCACGATAATCGCTAACAACTTTTTTATCATACAAGTACCCTTGACGGAAGAACGAATCAAAATAGTACAACGGCGGCGTGATAATTTAAGTGTTTCCGTTTGGCTGCGTTCTACGTCGTTCTGTCACCTTTGTCGGCGCTAACTGCGTCAACCTGGAAACCGGATTGGTTACAGCCATCGATTGCCAAAAAAAATTAGCTATAAGAATACACAAGATCGGGCAACGCTTGCCCCCAAAGCGCGCATATCTCTTCGTTTCGAAACAGGGCAGTTATTACTATCGTCACCCAATATTGAGATTAAGCAACAAGAAACAAGGTTACGCGAAGTTTACCAAAGCTGCACAGGAAATACTCACAAACCAGCGTGAGCACTTGACGCCCGTCCACAAACTTCCTGAGTGCATCTTCGACGAAGACAGCAACACAAGTACCGATCTTGAGAGATTTTAGCACGTCCCGGGGTGGAAGGCTACGTTCTTGAGGCTTCAGGCGCTCGGGGAGCAAGCCGGCAGCGCAGGATTACGATGACTAAGCATTAACAGTCGTGCGTCTATCCAAAACTACTATTCCCGACGGATTGTCGCTCACCAGATTCCGTTAGCCAAAAATAAAGGCAAAAAAATGCCTAGTTAACGTGAATAGACTGAATACAAACGCCCTAAAATCAGCTAGTTGCGGAAAACACCTTGATAGTTGTGCTTAACGACGACCCGCTGTATTGGCTATTGCCAGCAAACGTCACAGTCAAAATGTGAGGCGTGCCCGCAGTGCTTCCTGAAAGGCTGGAGGTTTCACCTGCTGACAATGCATAGTTGTCGGAAACGGTTCCGCTGGGTACTTGTGTTACGGTCCCGAGCGGTTTGCCGTCGATCGTGACGGTAACCGGGACCGAGAGTATATGGTTTGACGCAGATACCTCGAAGCCCCAGTTTACGGCAGTTCCCTTTATGATGTTAGGATTGGAGTTAAAAGCGCCGTTGCCGTGAAGGGTAGTCGCCGATGAGGTCGGAGTTGGCGATGCCGTCGGAGTTGCCGTTGGGGTTGCCGTTGGGGTTGCCGTTGGGGTTGGCGTCGCGCTCACGCTGGGTGACGGCGTGACGCTTGTGACCGCTGACGACGTTGTCGTAGCAGTCGTTGAGGATGTCGAATTGCTTGTGCTCACTTGTGGGCTAGGGCTAGTTGAAGAAGTTGACGACGTACAGCCAGCTACCATAATAGTGGCGATCACTGTCGCGACCACTAGCAAAGACAGAAGACCTTTCCTCATGTTATTTGCTCAGATAGCGTTACACACGGCCCGTATATAAGAATGACGATATTTCTCGTTAACTATCTCTTTACAGATTTGTGCTAACGTGTAGCCACGTGCCGGGGGCGGGGTTCCACGACGAGAGCGTGGCGGTGAAGGTGGCAGACTAGTTGACGGCAGGGTCGTGCTCGATGCGGGGAGGGTGATCTTGGTCTGAGCGTTGACGATGACGAACGTTTGATACCGCCGATGGACGTCCAGGCGTGCCCTCCACTTTAGGGAGTCTCCCAGATGGCGCCGTCGGTGCCGCGCACAAAGACGTCGAACACACCACTCGACGGTGAGGTCGCGGCGGGTGACGACGTCAGGTGTCCGCCAATAGAGACCCAGTTGGACCACGACGTGCCTGTCCACGTTTTTTGGTACAGAGCGCCGTTCGTGCCTTCGACAAAGACGCCGAGACGACTGCCCGACGCGGCGGCCGCTGGTCCTGTGCCGGAAGCGATCTGCCCGGCGACAGAGGTCCAGCCGCTCCAGGAGCTCCCTCCATTCGTGGTAGTCTTCTGATAGAGGCCGCCGCTGGTGCCGCGCGCAAAGACGTCAATCACGCCAGCACTCGTTGACGCCGCAGCAGGTGACGCGGTCAGGGACCCGCCAAGGGATTGCCAGCCAGACCACGTGCCGTTATACGATTTATGATACAGGGCGCCGTTCGTGCCTTCGACAAAGACGTCGAGACGACCTGCGCCCGATGAATAGACCGCTGGTCCTGTGCCGGAAGCAATCTGCCCGGCGACAGAGGTCCAAGCGCTCCAGGAGCTCCCTCCATTCGTGGTAGTCTTTTGCCAGATGGCGCCGCTGGTGCCGCGCGCAAAGACGTCGATCACGCCACTAGTCGGTGACACCGCAGCAGGTGACGAGGTCAGCGACCCGCCGAGGGATTGCCAGCCGGACCACCCTGACCCTGATTCGTAATGACAGTACCAGAGCGCGTTGTCGGTGCCCCGCGCAAAGATGTTGATGTTGTTTCCATCCGCGTCCGCGGCAGGGCCGGTGCCTGAAGCAAGTTGCCCGCCGACCTTGGACCAAGGCGGGGGTGGCTGCGTCGTGGCTCTGCCGAGTGAAGCTGACGTAGTCGCGGGATAATACTTCTGCAGGTTTGCGACTATCTGGGGAAATCCTAATGACTTGTACTGGCTTAGCCCATCAGGATTGTCACCACACCAGACATGGAAGCTGGTGAAGCCGATTCCATTGGCGTACGACCAGTTCAGCATTGAAAGATAGGATGTACCGCTGCCGCTAAGTGAGTTGGCATATATCTGGTTGTCGCCGCCGCTATTAGCCCACGTACCAGCGAGGATGCCGTTCTGGATGCCAAGCGCAGCGGCCTGCGTTGATCCATTTTGAATGTACGGCCACTCCGCTGTGTAGTAGCTCTCCCAGCTGTTCGCGACCGTGAATGAGTTTGTATACACCGGATTCCCCTCTTGCCACAGGCCGCACTGGTCACAGTTGAAGTTCACGTAGCCCTTGAAGTATTGGCTCATGTACGCGAGGTCGCCGGTCCTGCCGCCTTCAGAGGCGACGTATTGCCAGCCAGCAGTTTCGAGTGACTTGAAATAGCTTGCAAAATTGCTTATCGGAGTGCTCTGAAGCTGTCCACCGTCCCAGATAGGCATTTCGATATCAATAATTGGCAGCATATTGAGCGATTTGATCGTGTTGAGCTGCGCCTGATACGTTTGACTGTCGGGGACGACCACAACGACAGCGGTGAATCCTTGTTGTTTAAAATAGCTCAAATTGGTGGTAGTTACCATTGATGGCGCGCAGCCAATCCAGTATTGTATCGGATGCGTCGTTGCGCCTACTACTGGCTGCGTCGCGTTCGCTGCTCCCGCAACGTTTGCCGTCGCAGCGGTGAGAGAGATCAAAACCGCACCTAAAAGCATAAGAAATGCGAACCTTTTGAAACGCTGAGTCCGGGCGTGTATGCGGACGCGCGTTTTTCTATGAGGGACCAACTTGTTCATAGATATCTCTGGCGAAAAAAACTACCCCGTCTGCAAATAAGTTGTGTATGACAAGCGTGCCTAAAAAAATGGGACGATTTCGTTTGTGCATAACGCTCCCTTAAGAGCTTCGCCTGAAAACGTGTCAGAAGATACTATAAAGGCTCCGGTCTGTGCTGAAAGTAGAAGTTGCGCTGCGGTGTTCAGATAGTAAAAAAAATGAGTACGCTCAAAAGATGAGATTCCGTTCGGTCGCTTTTTTTCCAGCGTCGTTACAGCCGCTTAGCTTGTGCTTCCTCTTTCTTGGTGCGTCCTTCTTATTTCGGCTGCTGCGCAACCAGTCTTTGAAACGCTGCTGCCGTGAATCATAACGGTTTTGCATCTTGGCGCTCTGGCAGTCAGTTGTCGTCAGGGACTCAAAAAAGCGCGCACAGGAGGCTTATAAGACTGGGAACAGCTAACGTACACGACCACCAGCTCAAAAAAAGAACGAGGCACCCATTTCACACCCGGCAAAGCTTCAGGTCCCAAGCGCGCTTGTGCTTCGCCGAGATAATTGAACTGGGGTGCGAGACAAAACGCGTAGATATTTACGTTTAGACCTTTGAGGCTTGTTCCACGTGGTTGTCGGTGCAGTTCTTGAGGGTGATGGTGGCGCCTGCGAGTGGGGTGCCCAACGTGGCGTTGGCGAGCGTTCCGTTTATCGTGAAGTTCTGGTTGACGGATGCTGTGGATGGAGCGGCGGCGGTGAGGGTGGTCGGTGTGCTCATCGATTCGTTGCCGATGGCGTAGACATTGTAGTCATCGCTCCCCACGTAGACCACCCCGTTGGCGACGGCGGGAGAAGAGTAAAACCAGGCCCCGGTCACGGTCGTGTAGTTCCACTTCAACTGGTTGTTTGGCTGGACAGACCCCGCCACCGCGCTGTAATCACCGGTGTGCGTAGCGTTGTAGCGGAGCTGCATCGTATCGGTCTGTGCTGCTGCAGGAACAGCGCCTGCGAATAAGACTATAATGAGAATGATGACTACAGAAAATGAGAGGCTTTTGTATGCGCGCATGATTGCCTCGGAAGAGCTTAACGTCTAGAACGTGAGAAGATACAATAAAGCCTCGGGCCTAAACTTATAGCGGAAGGCAGCACTCAGTCCGCTCTAAGGCCTTGAAAAGGAAAAAAGAAATAATGAGCTAGCGATGCTCGTTGAGTACATTGCCAAAGTAAGAGGGGCTGACTAAACTCGCCCCACCACGCACTCAAGTCTAGTGCGGTTACTTGATCATCGTGCGTTTGATAATCGAAGCCCGTTACTCTATATTCTGTCCCTTATTTTACATCCGGCCAGTATCTCTCGTTTGTGGAGAGAGCTAGCTAAACGACAACAGTTACGCTAGCACACCGCCGTTGTACCCTTTTGATTCATTTTTCCGTCAAGGGGGGCGATAAAGGAGGCGAATTCGGGTTAGAGCCCCCAACGCGAGCCGATCGCGTAAAACTTACTGGGCATCGTCGTAGCAGTGCATTTGTGCGTTCTGGTCGGCCGCTCGTGCACCATCGCCGCGAAGGCTATCGATTATAGAGTTCCTGAAAGAGCCCGGTGTGCTTCTCGGGCGCCGTCAAGAATTCGAGGAGGTGGGGCTCTTCGATTAGCTCATACATCGGTTTTCGCTTTATCAGCCCCTGGTCGGGCACCTCTGCCGGGTAGTCGACCCTGATCTCAGGCACGTTGTGGTACGTTCGGTTGTGCAATAGCCTACCGTTGATGAGCTCATAGTATGCGGCACCGCGGAGCTTCGCGTAGGGCTCGTAGACCGAATCGAACGACCGGCACACCCAGTTTGCCATCTTGAGCGTGCGATCCGACGGGTTTATCGTCACGTGCCCGTAGTTTGGCGGAACGATCACCTTATCGCCCCGCGTTGCCTTGACGAGAATGACCTCATCAACGTTCTGGTCATTCTGCGCGCGCTGCAACAGGTAGTGCGCGTCGCCGTCAAGCACCTCGTATATCTCGGGATACGCGTAGCGGAGCTTCGGGTTCACGCGCGGGTGGTAGTGCCCGTACGTCTTGACGCACTCAAGCCCCATGTTGAACGGAGGGATGATTGTGATGTCGTAGCGGAGCTGGTGGCGCGTGATGGCCTCCGCGTCGGTAAGCGAGAGAGCCAGGTCGCGGTACATGTAGTACGCGTCACGATCTGGCGCCGCCTCAAACCACGCCGTATCGAAGGCGACGTCACGTAGGTCGTAGAGCCGCCGGACGTCGGGTTCGATCAGCTGTCCTCCAAACTTGAGCTTCATGGATGCCTCAACGATGCATTCAGGTTCCTCAATTCTCGCTCAACTACCTTATCGTTTGTGCACACTGCGTTATCGCTGTCTCGCGAGAAAAACGCTGAAGAATCGTATCTCGCTTGCCGTAAATCCTTTAAGGGCAAACAGGATCGCCGTGTACGCTGCGGCACAGATCACGATCAGGGCGGAGACGCTCAAAAATCCTGAGGCGTGCCATACCAGAACAAACGAGGATACCACGATCGATGCAAAAATACTTTTTAAAACGAAGCCAAAATCCACATCGAGCGTCATGTGTTGAACAGAATAAATCGCCGTAACCCCGAAAACAAAGCCGTAGCCCAGCACCGTCGTCAGAGCCGCAGCTATGATCCCAAAATAGGGGACGAGGACCAAGTTAAGTCCGATGTTTAATGTCGCACCTAGGATCCACATCGTGCCAATGATCGCCGTCCTTTTTTCAAAGGTGAGTACGATCATGATTATGGACCACACGCCAAACAGCAGCGAGCTCAACGCGGTGAACGGCGTGATCAGATAGCCGTTCGCAGCTATTGCAGGGGTCGTTAGTACCAGCAGTATGGGCTTCGACAGAACTGAAAACACGAACGCTGCGGGCACGGCAACTGCGAGGAAGTATTTTATAGAGTACCTGATAATCGTCTTGACCTCCGCTATTTGATGTGCGTCATAATACTCGTAGAGGGCCGTCGGAACGAGAATCGTAAAGGGCGTCGCTAAAAGACTGATCATCCAGCCAAGCTGGTACCCTGGAGAGTAGTACCCGACCCACGCGACACTTAAGAAGAACGTAATGATGTACCGGTCGCTTACCCCCAACGCCCAACTCGACACGTTGCTGGGCACAAAAGGTAGGCCGTATTTTAGATAGGCCTTTAACTTAGAGAAACTCGGCATAGTCGCCCCGATATCTCTCGAGACGTAATAGGTCGAGATCAGGGCTATGACTAGCAAGCTGATGAGATATGCAAAAGCGGCCCCGGCGAGTCCGAGACCAACCACCACGAACGCTGCGATGAGTATTACGTACAGGGCGGCCTGGAGCAATGAGACAATCGAATATCGTTTCGCCTGTTGAAACGTCCTGAAGTAGGTCTGTGGCACGTTGTTGTACGCGGCCACAAACGTGATTAATGGCAATAAGAGGGCAACTGTACGATTATTGCCGAGCAAATCTGCAGCGATCGAGTGTTCAAACAAGAGCAGAATGAAACTCGAAACTAGGCCTGCACCGAGAACAACGAGAGCGATAGAGTAGTAGCCTTCACGTATCTCGTCTTTATTTTTTTCCGGAGCTAGAAATCGTACCATCGAATTCGGTAGGCCTAAAAGCACCACCATTGGCACAAAGCTGGCTGTAACGACGATTAACGACCAGATCCCGTAATCCTGAATTGTCAGGATCTTCGTCAGGATCGGCAACAAGAGGACAGGACTGAGCGAGACCACAAGGCTGGCGAGTCCTGTCAGGCCGATTCGTTTGACCAAAAGCTCGTAGTCACTCACGTTACACCAAGAAACGATAAACCACTTTTAGAACAGCGCGCTGCAAGTCTCGCACCTTTTCGGTTTCTGCCTGTGTCAAGGCCGTGGGGTACTCCGTCGCGACGTATCACGAGGATCTCCCCAATCGCGTCGGAATGTCGTCATGCTGATCGGTTTAATTTCCACTGAGAGCGCTGCTCACGAATGAAGAGATAGCTAAGTGTATTTCGGCTACATAGGCTCTGCAATTCGCAAAGCGAGTTCATTTTTTTTGTAACGGCAAACAGATTTAAATGCTCCGCTTCACTTTCTATTCTTGTTCGTTGTTGTACAAAGACGCTGCACAACGCACTACGAACCTCCTCTTATTCAGTGTGCGAGCGAACTGAGTGGTATAGTCATAAGCCAGAAGCGTCGAAGTTAATCAAAAAGAAATCAGAAAAGAAAAAATCGAAAGAACACTTTTTCGCGACCTTTGCTAACTCGCCTTTACCGTCACCGGCGCGTACTTTATTGCCATCTATGGGACAGAGGTGACGCTTTCTCGATACTTCGCGACAAACTGGAAGGGGTCAGCGTCAAGCCCTTCCATGGGCGAGCAAATACCGGCCGGTGGCGTTGGTGGCGTCGTTGTGGCGAATGCGGTTGAGACACTAGTAGGTAGGGTCTTCTTTTCCGACGGGGCGTTCCACCGCTACTCAAGGTGGGCGTGAAGTGACGGATTGGTGACGGCGAGGGTGGAACTGGACGCAGTGTGATTTGGTCCGGGCGGCGGCGACGCTGACGCTAGCGACGTTGCTCGTAACGTTGGTGTAGGTGGCGTCGCCTCGTAGGGGATACGGTAGTAGAGGTGCCTCGTTCTAAGTGAATTAGTACGTACCGTTCGCATCGATTACGTTCGTCGTGACGTCGTTCCATGTAGTTGTCGGTTGAATTCTGGAGGAGCGGTGGCGCCTCCAATCGGGGGTGTCATTGGTGGTACTAAGGGTGACGTTCGCCTAGAAGGGTGTGGTGACTTGCGTGCGTTGCGAGACGTTCGTTCTAGGCACGTGGTGATGGCATTATATACCATCGGCGGACAGCCAGGATCCCCACGCGCCGTTGCTATAGGACTTCTGCCAGAGGCCGTTGTCGCTCCCGAGCACAAAGACATCGATCGTTCCAGGAGACGGCGATGTGGCTGCAGGTGACGACGTCAGAACCCCGCCGAGGGATTGCCAGCCGGACCACGATGAGCCGGTCCATGTTTTTTGATACATAGCGCCGTTCGTGCCCTCGACAAAGACGTCAAGACGACTTGGGTTCCATGAAGAAGCCGCTGGTCCTGCGCCGGAGGCAATCTGGCCGCCGAGAGAGGCCCAGTTGGACCAGGAGGAGCCCCCATTCGTGGTAGTCTTCTCCCAGATGGCGCCGTCGGTGCCGCGGACAAAGACGTCGATCACACCGCTCGTCGGTGAGGTCGCGGCGGGTGACGACGTCAGAGCCCCGCCGAGGGAGGCCCACGCCGACCAGGTCGCCCCGTTCCAGTGCGTATAGTAGAGGACCTGGTTGGTGCCCTGTACAAAGACGTCGAGGCTGTTTGTACCCCGCGCGTCGGCGGCAGGGCCGGTGCCTGGGGCAAGCTGCCCACCGATCTGGTACCAGCCGTTCCAGGAGGTCCCATTATTTGTGGTATTCTCCGACCAAAGGGCGCCGTTGCTGCCGCGCGCGAAGACGTCCAAGTACCCCGGGGCGCGTGACGTGGCAGCGGGTGATGACGTCACATTCCCGCCGAGGGACGTCGGCGCTGCCCAGGTCGTGCCCGTCCAGTACTTATACCACAGGGAGCCGTTCGTGCCGTTTACAAAGAGGTTGAAGCTGTTTGCATTCTGCGCGGTCACGGCGGGTGACGAGGTGATGGGGACGTAGACGTTGACGTTGACGATGTTGCTCGTGGCGCTGGCGTAGGTGGCGTTGCCATCGAACGCGGTGCGGTAGTAGTAGTTATTGGGGGCCGACTCGTTGTTACTGAATTGGTAGTTGCCGGTCGCGCCGGTCACCGTGGTCGTCACGTTGTTCCACGTGGCGTCGTCCGTCGAGTTCTGCAGGGTGATGGTGGCGCCTGCGATCCCGCTGCTCGGCGTGCCGTTGGTGAGCGTTCCGCTAATCGTGAAGTTCTGGTTGAGGGTAACCTTCGTCGGTGAGGCACTCGCAGTAAGGGTAATGGAGGACGACGACTCAAACGCGTGAATGTTG
>Ga0208686_1000577_pt1 | contig 17394 bp, 26 predicted proteins | sample June2015DPH_6_50_FD_184694 | JGI IMG/M metagenome (GOLD analysis project Ga0208686, IMG submission 184694) | Peatland microbial communities from SPRUCE experiment site at the Marcell Experimental Forest, Minnesota, USA - June2015DPH_6_40... | ecosystem: Environmental > Terrestrial > Soil >... | reverse complement strand
TGCAGGCGGCGATCTCGCTGGCGGACGGCATCTCCTTGGCGACGGTGGCTGGCATGTCGTCGGCCAGATCCATGATGTAATAGGTCGGCATCTTTGCCAGTTCAGCCGCGCTCCATGAGGCGAGCCGGGCGTAGTTGCGTCCTACCGAGATTGAAGAGACGGAAGTGACGCTGCCTGATACCGAGGAGGAGAAGGAATAACGACTCTCCTGCTAAAAGGAATAAATGGACCCAGATAGGCTACTTTGACGCGGAGTTGTGAACCTCCGCAGTGCTCGCTTGTCGAGTGCTGGCGCAACACTTTAAGAACAGGAGGCGACGATGACGGAAGAAAGGAATAAGAGCACGGCTGAGCTGACGATAGAACTCGCTCGCGGGGCAATGGAGAATTATCTCGACTTCTTTCAAAAGACTATGTTCGCCTCGCCCTGGGCAGAAACAGACCTGAACAAGAAAATTCAAAGCTATGCCGGTAAAAACCTGGCCACCACTTTCGAGTATGCACAGAAGTTGACTAAGGCCAAAGATTTGCAAGAGCTCATGCAAATTCAGACCGAGTTCATGCAGACCCAAGTGAAAGCCTTGAGCAAGCAGGCAAATGATCTCGGCGAAACTGCAACTAAAGCGGCAACGGAACCGTTCAAGGGACGCTCGGGTTCCTCATGATCCGTGGTTTGCTGCAACCAGATATGAGAGCAGATTACCGGGAGCGCAGCAGCCACATCTGGGAATGCCGTGGTTCGGGCGCGTCGTCTTCATTCGTGTGATCTACCCTCCTAGCGCGCGACTACAACGCGACTGGATCCACATCTCCCGCCAGCACCAGCAGGCATTCAAGAAGATAGTAGTCCCCAACAATGAATTCGCATTTGTTGGCCGCATCATGCGGCCGCGCGTCCGGACGCTTGTTGAAGCAACTCTCGGTGAATATCCCCGGGATGCGCTTATCTTGCGCGGAAGTAGGGGTCAGATAATTTCTCACCAGGGCTGTTATCGTTGACTCGGCCACCCTTTGATATCTTGAACGCGACGCCGGGTCCTGCACCGCTCTAGATAACTTCAGCAACGCGCTTGACGCTATCGCCGTGGCGGCAGTGTCGCGTTCGGTATTGGGGATCGCCGGATCGTCAAAATCCCAGAACGCCACATGGTCCTTGGGCACATGCACGATCCACCATTGCGCGCCGCGCTGGGCAGCGTGCAGCCAGGAGGACTCCTTCGGGGCGGCCAGATAGCTCATGGTGGAGAACAAGATACCCCAAGCCTGTGCCCGGCCCCAGGTACTGGTCGCACTGTAGCCCTTGTGCGTGTAGTGCCTTACCAGCTTGCCCTTCTCATCCAGCGTCGAGGACTGGATAAACGAATCGTCCCCGCGCTGGTGCAGCGGGATAATGGTCGCGGCGTGACGATAAGCGATCGCACGCATTCTATCGTCAGCGGAGACGCGCGCCGCCCAGAACAGGAAAGGCGCGGCCTGCAAGCTGTCGATGCTGGTCTCGATATTGCCGATGTGCCCGCCTTCCTCCGCCTGGCTTCCCAGCGGGATGAGCGCCAAGGCGGGATTGTACATCGACGTTAGGCTACGCGCGCCTGAGAGCGCCAGATCCTTGGCGCTTTTGTCTTCGTAAAGGATAGAGCCCAGCGCCGCGCCGTAGTACAGCGGAAATGACTTGAACACCGTGTCAACCCCAACCCGATTTTTCAAGCCTTGCGCCAAGGCGGCCGCCTGCGCGTGATAGTGGTCGTTCCCGGTATGCTTTGCCGCGAGCCAGTGCATTCCGGCCCAAAAGCCGCCGGTCCAGTCGCCATCGACCGTCGTCGTCCACGTGCCCGTTTCTGGGTTGGCCCAGTGAGGGTACTCATTGCCGACGCGCTTGCGCGTGTCTTCTATGCGCTCCAGCATCCTGCCGATCGCGTCGGTCCACATTTGCATGCTCGCGCTCTTGTTATTTGAATCACTCATCACCACTCCCCTAGCTGGCGCTTGTCCGCGTCAACCCGAGCCATCGCCCATTCGCGATCAAGATATTCGGCGAGGAAAGCGGTGCTCCCGAGCTATCCATGTCGGCTGGCTAAGCAGGTTCATTTCAGGACGTTTATTTATTGAGTTGCTGCGCCACATCGAGATGATGTTGAAGCGTGTGAAGTGTATGGTTTGCCCAGTCCTTAAGCTGCGCGTTCTCGCCGCCCTTGCCATATCGCTTGAATAGGGAAACGACACCTTTGTGCACGCGTACCTGATCCTTCAGGTACTGCTTTGCAAACTTTTTGGCGCTTAGGCTGTTAAGCTCATCGAACATATTTTGCTGCGAACTGGACATTTCCAACGGAACGGTCACGCCAGCTTGCTGGGCGAGACTCTTCAACTCGCTCATAGTCTTGGCGTAATCCGTCTGCATTCGATTGGCGAAAGCCAGCACGTTTCCTTGTGTTTTGAAAGCTGCCAATTGGCTGGACTGAATTGCAAACATTTTGCTGGAAGCGACTTCTTTGACGAAATCAGCGGTCTTGGGAGTGATGCCAATCACGGAGTTTACGCCGGTTTTCTCTCCTATCGACTGACCAGCTGCGGGTGCAGCGAGCAGTAGGCTGGCCGTAATCGCCAATCCAAGTTTCCTCATCGAAATCTCCATCCTGCTGCACCATCTAGCGGCCCTTTCGTCAGGATCCTCGGGAACGCCGCAAAGCTGAAGGTCGTGGCTCAGAAAGCTCCAACCCGCTGACCGAAAGTCGGCCAAGCTTTGCACCATGCTAACCGGCCTTTTTTTGCCGCGTCCCAGGTCGCGGCAACGGCTTTGCCACGGCTTCCTTGCCCTTCTTTCCGGTAATCGGGAGTAACATTTCTCCCTGCCCTTCAATTCGCTTCCGCGCCTTTTTGCCAGGAGCTGAAAGGCGCTTTACCGACTGGCGACTCGATAGACGCGTGGAAGCGTGGATTCTGGCGGAGTAGAGCGGCAAGCAGCGTCGTGCCACTGCGGGGGAAGCCGCTAATGAAGTGGATCATAGCCGTTGGTTTTGCGTTGTTCTACTTCACACAGAGAGCCAAGGCCGGTCCCAGACTGTTGGTGCAGGACGCTGCCTCGTCGGTTTTCGAGAACGATATTGCTCCACCCGGGCATGTCACGGAAGCGAGTTTTTCGCCCGAGCTACAGGCGAGATTGCAGCCGCTGTCGCTATCACAGGAATCCTGCCTCAACGCATGAAGGCCTGTTGCAGTGGGGCCGGGTGGGCCTGCTGGCCCAGCGGCCCCCGCAGGGCCTTGGGGACCCGGGGGGCCCTGTTCGCCTTTAGAGCCTTGCGGCCCTTGCGGCCCCGGGCCGCCTTGGTCGCCCTTCCCACCCTGAGGCCCGGGAGGACCTTGTTCGCCTTGCGGCCCTTGCGGTCCCGCAGGTCCTTGAGGTCCTGCCGGTCCCTGCGGTCCTTGAGAGCACCCTGCGAGCGAGAATGCCACGACAAGCGCTATAATCGTAATTGATGCACGCATCCGTTCCCCCCTCCGCAATCTGCTTAGACAAACGTTTCACTGCCTGCTGGTGGTGTCAATGCGCCCACTCAGCGTCGCTCCGTTCCGCTCGGCCCCCTTGAGAAAATCCGGTAGAAAGCCATCTGCCGGAGCCTGGTGCATCGGTCGTAGAAGGCCTCGTGCTGACTCTGGCGTGGCAGACTGGTGCGTTCTGCAGCTATCATCGCTCCCCCTACCACAGCCGCCCGTTGCGCGCCGCTTCCCGCCACCCTGGACGCTCGAAGGAGAACAACAACGCCTGCTTCATCGTCCGTGACAGCACCGGGTAGGCGCTCGGCTACTTTTATTTTGAGCAGGAGCCCCGACGCTTCAGTGGCCAAGCTGCTTACCCGCGACGAACGCAATCAGAACGCTATGAACGTCGAGCGTTCGCAAACCACGAGGTGATTAACCGGCCGCGGAAAAGGGGCCGTTGTGGATAAGTGGCAGCTACAGAGAGCCCCAGCCGCTTGCGGTGTCAGTGGTGCAGTGCAGCGACTGGGGCCCGGGTCAGTGCAGGTACGCCAACTAAACACAACCCTCCCCACTGTCCCAAGCGGGACGGTAACCGGATGATGGTTAGCGGCGGCTTAAGGATAAACTGCCGCAGGCCTCGTTGACCGCGTGGCGGTGAACTTCGCCAAGTTGCCGGAGCGGTGCCGCGGGACGGTTGAAGGCCGGGTCTAATGCCGTTCGATTTACGTGAAGTGGAAGTTGCTCGCCGTCAGCTGCGAGGCCCCGCCGAGGCCGCCACATTCTTCGTGCACGCCAGACTTTAAATCCACTGTGACAGAGGTCACAGGATCACTCATAAAGAGCGGCCAGGATCGGAACCAAGAAGGTTCGGTCAAGGCCGCCCGGCTCAAGTCGAGTGTTGCGAGACAGTTTTTTGTTGCGAAATAAGAGGTCGCACTTTTCGAGCCGAGCGTGAACAGTGAGCGCCTTAGATCAAGCCGCCTTGACGCAGATCAAACGGCATTGAGCGTGATGCATTTTTGATTCAGGTTGGCCGTTGCTGTGTTGGGGACGTGGCGAAAGTCGGGGTCCAGTTTACATAGCCTCTCGTTTTGAGCCACGCCTTGCATCCTTTGCTGGCGAGCCATTCCTTGGCCTCCGTTTCGCTGTGAAAACCAATAACGTGCTCTTGCTGCCTGCTAAGGGCGTGTGTCGCCACAAGGGCCCACGCTGCCCCCACCAAAATCGGCTTGGGGTCAAAGGTGACCTTATCGGCAGGGCTCGCCATACTCGGCAATTATGCGCCGCGTTGGTCTGTCCCACCAGGACCCTACCCCCAAGCCCAAGCGGGCCAGCGAGGTCCGTAGGCCGAAAGCACGGCCGCCCTCTCGACCCATTGGATTCCTAAAGGCGTGCGCATTACCGTACTGGCACCGCCAACGAAATCAGACAAAGAAACAGAAGAACAGATGATTGGTCCAGCGTATGAGCGCAGCGTTGCAGTCTGCGGCAGACTTTAAAACATTATCGTTTATCAAAAATCGAAAACCGTCTGGGTTGCAACTGGAAAATACATGGCTGAGGACCACCAATCGCAAGGCCCGACCGCAAACACCGCCGCGAAGCGTTGGCAACAGTGGGCTACCTACAAAGCGAAGGGTTAGCTCAGAAGCGTTAGCTCATGAGGCCCGCCTCAGTTCGCGGCCTCAGCCCGCCTTCTTCTGTCGGGTACGCTGATCGAGCAACTGGCTTGCTCGCGGCCGCTTCTGCACCTTCGTTGGCCATCACATTTTGTCTCGTTCGCAAGCGGGAGGCGGGCGCAATCAACGAGTTTTTAATTGCGGACAGGCTTGGCGAGAATTGCATCAGCAATGGGTAACGCGGCTCATGCTCGGCAGCGGGGTGAGATTTACGGTCCGAACGAAGCAAATTCGTTGGTGTTCTCACAAATTCAATCGCTTCCACGACGGACAGGAGCGCCCTGGCCAACTCACGCGCTTTGTCGGTTGTTAGCGTCACGGCCTCAATTTCAATCTCTGAGTTGTAAAGCGCGTTTTCAATCTCCAGCGTGACGACGGCCTGTCCAACGGAGATAAAATCGGCGTTTATCGAGACCTCGTCCCCCTCGTCGGCCCAGGACCGCGCATGTAGTAAAGCTCGGGCCGGTATGATCCCGCCTGGCGACGTGGGTGCGCCGTGAGGCGCGGACTTCATCGTCGCTTTTGCCATCAAAAGCATTGGCAGCAGCGAACCCGCGAAGATCGGGCACCGTCTCAATTCAAACGAGCACGTGTGGCATATCGCGAGCCTCGTTTACCGTGAGGCAACAAAGATATTTTTTGAATTTGACCGCGATGTTATATGTACAAATAAACGGCGAGTACAAGACAATTGGTGACTGGCAAAACGCTGGTTACTATTCGTGCCACGCCGTATCAAAGTCAGGGAGGTTAGTTAACATGACGACGATGCCACCCAATCGTCGTTGCAACTTTGGATTAAGTTGTGTTCGATGCAGCGGTGAGCTGGTTGCCCCCGAGAAATCCAAGGATTGGAATGAAGGGCAAATCCGCCATTTTTGGCGCTGCCCGACATGCGGCTATCGTTTCGTGACTGTGGTCGAGACCAATTTAAACAAGGATATCATAAAGGACGATATCTTCCTGTCCTTGCTTGAAACGTAGGTCAGTTTCCTTGTTCGAAGCCATCACTAGATAATCGCAACTGATCCGTGCGCTTATCGAAACATGAGCGTCAGCCCCCGTCAACGAATCCGCATCTGATGGTCGGGCACAAAGGGCAGAGCGACGTGGGGATGGATCGTCCGATGGGGATGGTGCCCAGGAGAGGGGCGACCCAACTGAACCTGATCAATAGCCTATCGTGTCCCACTTTTGCCAAACGTTCCATTGAATTCTCATGCTTATTTTTGAGATTGTCCCACCGTCTGTGGCGGTTCTGATGGCCCTTGGCGGCCGTAGGAAGCTCACCCATGCGTCAAATCAAGGGATACCGCCTTGTCTGGCGAGCCGCGGTGAACTAAGCCCCCAGCTTCAAGCCGTGGACAGCCGGAGCGCAAAAAGACGCTTGACGGGCTGGAACGCCGGCTGAGGGAAGGGTTGCATCGACATCGTGGTAATGCCGACGTGATCCGCCAGGAGCTGATGTACTAAAGCGTAAACGGGCTTAGTCCGCTGAAGATTGCGGCGTTGTTCTAATTCCATTTTTTCAAGGCACATTAGGAGCTCAGAAAGATCAGTCTCCGGATATCTATAAATCGGCTGCGGCTGACGTGCCTGATGAACGAAAGATTTAGGCCGAGCCCAAGTCATGGTAATGAGGGGACGCGCGCGGCATCAAGGTTGTCGCTTTCGCGCGCGCAAACGGACAGAATAATGATGTCTACGATGAGCCTAGAAGAAATGGAGCAGGCCGCCGAAAAAATTAACAACCTGGCCCGTGCTCTAGAAGTGGTGCCCAATGCTCAAAATGTAAAAAATCTGTGCAGCGAATGCGACTATTACCGTCGTCAGATGCAGGGTAGATTTTGGAACGTTGCTCCGCTTCTCGACAGGATAATGGACGCGGCGCGGCTGTTCCTGAAGTCGGGGTTAGACTTGACCAAAGCTAGAGCAGACTTGAATAGCGCTGTGGAGGGAATGAACATAGTGATCGACTTGCATAGGCGCGCGTAAAAAGGACGCTCACGACAGTCTGTCCCCTGCTTCAGCCGTGCTGAAGGCATATGGAGACAACAAAGGCGGCCAGGATCGCAGTGCCCACCGTCGCCGTGAGAAAAGTCAAATTGCAGTGACAGTCGAGTTCTCGCGCTTGGCAGCTCTCCGGCAGCTTGGCGAAGTTGACCGCATATCCGCCGCGCCTCGTCCCTGCGGTAGTGGTCCAGTCTGAGAATAAGGCAGGTTAGAGCTGGCATGGCATTCGGTCTGCTTTGATGGCATATTTGCAAGATGCCCAAGCCGCGCACATCCTATCGTATCGTGCCGCTCAAAAATACGACCTATCGCATAGAGGCAGTTGGCGGCGATGCTTCGCTAGTCGCAGTCACATACTGTATGACCGAGGCCGAAGCTAAAGCGTGGATACGGCAACGGCTAAAGGAAGACGCGCGCGCTGCAATAGATCGCCTTATGGATGCTGCCAAGGCCATACGGTGACGGCATAGGATCGTCCAGGGCGGCGGGAAGCGGCGCGCGGCGGGCATGTTGCAACGTTACCTGTTGCGGTGGACGCGGGCGAGCGGCCCGGCCATTATCGAGGCGCAGGCGGCCATCTCTCGACGCATTGTCACGTTGGAAAAGGCTGGCTCATTGTCCCCCGTGGAGTGGTGCAAATGCGTGGGCCAGCATGAGCGACATGATCAGTATGCCCGCCCCAAGGACAAGCACGTGCCGGGTATTACGCAGATTGAAGCTGCCGACACGACAGACGAGCAGATAGCCGATGGCAAGGTTGAAGAGGCCCATAGGACGTTGACCATCGCGGAGGACAAGCCAACCCCAGGCGGGGAAGCGAAGGGACTCTGGAAGGCATTCCCCGATATCCCTTTGCCGAGATGGGGCAGGGTGTTCGTGAGGAATGCGCCCCCGAAGAAGTACGCCAAATAATGATACCAACGCATTGTTGCCCCCTTCTCGCTGCCAAGTTCAAAGCCCGGCCCGACTTTTTAGCCAGTCGTCGTCGAAGTAGAAATGGCCGCGCGCCTGCCCGGTCGCGTCGCGGACAATGAAGCTCTCGGCGTGCTCCTCGATGGTCCAAGGCGGCGGGAAGCGGCGCGCGAAGGGCATGGAGCGGCCACGCGCTAAGCAAATGTCCTAAATTTCTGGCTCAACGTGCTTCACCATCCGGTCCGCTTGACACACCTCTAATACGTAGCCAGTGAGGATTCGCTTTGCGTGCGCTACAGCCTCGTCGTCGTTGGTGCAGTCGGCGACATCTGGCGGTCCAAGACGATGACCGCGCCGGTCGATCCGATAGAAACGATATTCTGGCATTGCTCTCTCCGCCCTCGATCAGCTCGCTGTATTGCCATCCGCCCCAAAGGGCCGAACTGCACCGCAGAAAAACGGCGATGCTCCACTTCGCTCGCCGCTGCTCCACGTCGTTCGCCGCCGCGGCCCGCGAGTCAGCAGCAATCAGCAAGAATTGATATAGTCGGCTATCGGGGGCATAGCTGCCGCTGGCAAGCCGTCCGCCCGGCGCATTTATGGGTTGGCCTAACTCTGCAAGGATCGCTCACATCTCAGGATGCGAAGGGAAAAGTTAAAAACTGGCTTCGAACGCGCGCCTCAGAAAGGCGATCCGTGATGGGATAGAAAATTCTTTCCCCGAAATTCTTGAGAACTTTCAGAGTTAGGGTCTGACTATCAGCAGCCCCGGGCGCGGGCTGTGTTGGCGATCACGAAATTCTAGTTTAGTGTATCGCATTTACCTGTCGAGCATATTCCCATCAATGGCTGTGAGCTGCGGCAATCAACCAACGCTGCCAGTCGCGCGCGACGATGACTGCGATGCGATCCACTTTCTGCTGGTAAGTTTTTGCGAACCCAGTATGATTTCCAAAAGGCTGCAATATCCCCCTCCTAGCCGTTGAATCCAGAAGCGTCAATCAGCAATCTGATTTTTCCGTATACCGATCATAGAATCGACCTGCGGCGCAATTTGGCGGAAGTCGTTAGCTTTCAATTTCTCTGGTGCCGTGATCCTAAATACGTTGTCAGAAATGTTTTTCTGTCTTAATCATGTGAAATCTCCCCCAAACCAAAGAGACCCCGTCCGCGTGCTCCTCGATCATCCAAGGCGACCGGAAAGCGGTGCATGGGAGTGATGATAGCGCCATTTCCGCTTTGCGCCGAAAGCGACGCTCAGCCATCCTGACGCGGCGCGTCGCTATGGGCCAGCAAGACACTCATGCACTGCAACATGATAAGCGAGACACAAATAAAAATAACAGATCAGAGGATTGACGACGATCATTGGGACCTATTGTGCACGACCTGCCAAACAGTACGGGATTTCCAGGTCACCCGTAGCGTGCTGAAGGTGTTGGTTGCGCTGCACAGCTTGGGCGGCGAGATTGGCGATATGACCGTCGAGTGGATGCGACCGGCGGCGGAAAAGAAGGCCCGTATCCGTCGCCGATGAGGAACGTCCCATCGTCCATCAGCACCATAGCCCTCCGCATCTAGTAACCGGTCAAACTGAGGTACTTACCGAAGGCCCGCCGTCTGATCGCTGGCGAGCCTCAACCCTCGCGCCGCAGCATCTCGCGCAGCTTGGCGAAGTTGGCCGCCCTGCGCCGCGCTCGCCGCCATCGAAGGCGAAGGCTGACGGGCCGGTCCTCCAAAAAAGTAGGAACCCCAAGCGCGGCGAGGCGTCGCAACGCTTGGGGTCCAAGGCAGGCGTCGAAACCGCAGGACGAAGACGCACTGCCTCGGCAAAAGCCGGAGCACGCCATTTCCCGATATTCCACCGCGCTTTGAGATTAAGGTTACAGCGCCGCTCCGACGGCAATGCTCGCCCCGCGCTACGCTACCAGTAACGCCAACTATGGCCGCCGGGACACTTTGCTACCGTTGGGGTCGGGAACTACCCGGACACCGCCTCGCTACCCGCCGCATGGATTTTGTAGGACGAGTCCCGTACGTGCCATTTGCCTAGGCTCTCGGAGATAATCTTGACGGAGGCCGATGCGGTCTGAGTCAGGTGTGCATACCGGGTCGTCAGCCGGTGCACGCGGTCGCCTTCAGCTTTGAGATAGTCACGCGCGATCTGTAGCTCCTCTATCAGCTTCTCGATATCTGCGATGGAAGTTGCCGCGGCAGCGAGGATATCATCGCAAAGCCCGGCCGCACTGGGCAGTTTGTTACTGCGTACTAAGGCCCGAATGTCGCCTTCGATTGACTCTGGTACTGAGTCGGAGACTGACAACTTTTGCTCTACGTTCATCGTGTTCCCCCTACGCGGGCCGAGCGGCGAAGGCCCAACCTTGTCGCACCAAGGTAAACAGATGGTTGCCGATTGGGTGGAAGGGCGTTTGGGGTGCTTTGGTCATCCCGCGTTGCCGCGCGCAATGAACCGGTCATACTTGGCTGCTCTTCTTGCAAGCAAATCCCCCACAAGATCAGGAACCCCAAGCGCAGCGATGATGGAGGTGCCCGCGCTTGGGGCCCAGGCAGGCATCGGAAACGCAGGACGAAGACACACTGCTTCGGCAAAAGCCGGAGCACGCCACTGCCCAACATGCCACTGCGCTTTGAGGTCAAGGTTACAGTCGCGGGCCTGGCGGCAATGCTCGGCCCGCGTCGTCATTGTAGATGAACGCGCGAAATCCGCGGATACGGCGCGGCTCGGACTCGCCGTGAGCTTGGTAGAACCCATTGGGGCGTTTGGTCAATTTAGTAGCCCTTGAAACCAATACATGAAGGCTCTCCACTGGTCGGGATAGAGCAGAAAATAGATGGCAACCGCGAAGGGCGCCGCAACCATAAGCCAATCTCGCATGGGATGTATCCCCCGCAAGTTCGCCTTTGCAATTATGCGCCCGATTCTGCGATGCTTCCAAGGTTAAATGGGCCGCCGTATGCCGAGGTCGGCGGGCGGCGTCATCAGAGGCAAGGACGGGCCCGCCGCCGTTAATCGCCAGCTAATATGTGTTTGGTAAACTAACCGCAGACTGTTGGCACTCCCCCCAGACAAAAGTCGGGACGATTCGGAGACGGGATATGTACGCGATTATGTTGCGGCAACTGAATCTGCTCACGCTTCCAGCCGCCATTTCGATAGCGTCTTTTGACGCTACGTTCTTCGTCCTTGCCAACTTGTACGGCTTGACCGGACGCGACATAGCTCTCGGCGTCATTGCTGCCGGGGCTGGCGGATTAAGTGTGCTAATCGGCGTACTTTGGCAGTCCGCAAGAAACGTCGCGCAACATTCCACCGCGCTTTGAGATTAAGCTTACAGGAACCTCGCGCCGCCCGCCGCCGCAGCACCGGCAGCTTGGCGAAGTTCGCCGCCATGCGCCGGGCCTCGTCGCTTGCGCGAGGCTGAGCCCGCAACAAGCGGAAGGCAACTTCGATTATTAATTCGTTATTAAAGAGGGAAGAGATAACTTCGTTATATGCGCCATTACGTCATTCTCACCGTTGTCATTTTTGGCGTTCTCTGGGCATTTGACGTGTACAAGTGCGACGGCCGTAATAGCCAAGCCGCTTGGCAGGCCATTTGGCAGATGCCAGGCTCCGCCTGGCAGCAGCCCGGTTCTCTGGGGCGAAATTTTACGGATCAAGTACAGCGCCAGCTAAACGCGGCCATGTCAGGTCATTGACCTCGCTCGGTGGGAATACACCGATGGCCGTTCGTTGCTATTCAGTTTCGAAGAGCTAGCTCATCGGGAGGGCGCTGGCCGTCGCACCAGCTCCGGCAGCTTAGAGCCTCCGCTTTCGACTGAAATTCCAACTCGACAATCGAGAGAGGAGCGCGGAGGTTGCGGGTTCAAGTCCCCCCGCCCGCCGTCTGCAACCGCAATGCCGCTCGCGTCGCCTTCGTTATTTCCGGCGCACTGTCATTGCGTGGTGCGCCGCGCACCGAGCGTAATCGCTCTAGGAGCTGGTCAACGTCGTTCGGGTCGAGCACGCACGGCAGCAGCGGCTCGAAGAGCAGGTCGTCTCTCATACGCCCTATTTGACGCGGCCAGTAACTGGCGATCAAGCCGAAACTACCGGGGTGCGACGTTGTCCCACACGACGGGCCGCCGCTCTCGTCGCGCCAACCATTGGATGATCCCATCATCCACGGCGACGATGCGCCCGCCGAGGTGCTGATCGTTCGGATCGGCATTGCTTAAGGTGACGATTAAACGACTCAGCATGCTCCGTGATCGTCCAAGGCGGCGGGAAGCGGCGCGTCGGGAACGACGAGGCCGCCAACTGAGGCGGTCTAAATCGTTGGATGGGAAAAGGTAGCGTAGACCAGGACCCCGCAGATCGCTGCTGTGACAATTCCGACAAGGATCAAGCGCGTCTGATCGTTCATCACTGTGCTCTCAATAAAAGACAACCCGACCGAAGTCGGGGGCTCCCCGTTCGTGCAAGCTATCTGGCGCCCGAAACACTGATCCTCCGGAGACCAAACGGGTATGAGAATTGGTCGGGCCAGCAGCAGAGCGCTTAAAGACATATGGGACACGCGGAAATTTTGGCAAGGTCGATAATCAAAAAGGGCCACAGGAAGCGTGGGAGGCCGCCGATTAGGCGGCCTCAATTATCAGCGTGGATCGCCAGCGTCTTTTTGCCGTTTGCAACTCATCGGAAAGCAGATTCATTATTTTCTGTCGACCTGATTCGCTTTGCGTGCGCTACAGCCTCCTCGTCGTTGGCGCAGTCGGCGACTTCTGGCGGTCCAAGACGATGACCGCGCCGGTCGATCCGGTAGAAACGATATTCTGGCATCGCTCTCTCCGACCTCGATCTTTACTGCCAGCCCGCTGTATTACCATCCGCCGCAAAGGGCCGAACTGGGAGGTTCTGGACGACATAAAATGCCCACCGAGGCTGGCGTCGGAGACTGACAACAAAGACGCGCTTGCCTCGGGCAAGAATCGGAGCACGTTACTTCCCAACATTCCACCGCACACTGAGATTAAGGTTACAGCGGAGGGCTAGACGCTCGGCCCGCCCTCCTTCCCGCGCAGCTGTTCCGGCAGATTGGCGAAGTTCACGCCACCCGCTGCGCCTCGTCCTTGGTGAGCCGGTTTGGTGGCCGAGCTGCGTTGCAGTGGCCTAAATCGTTAGATGCACAAAGGAAGCGTAGATCGCAATCCCGCAGATCGCCGCCGTGATGACCCCGATGAGGATCAATCGTGCCCGATCACGGATCTCGTATTCCAAAGATGACGGCTCCGACCGGGCCACCGTGCGGTCTAATTCAACTGCGTCGAGACCGAGGAAAAGATCGTGTTGAGCTTCGGACCGATGCCATACACGGTGGCAATAATAGCGAGCGCGATGCCGCTGGCTATCAGGCTGTATTCAATGGCGGTCGCGCCCAACTCGGCAGCTAAAAACCGGCGGTACATTGCTAACATGGGCGGCTAGTGTCGGATCATCTAGTGAAGCTTTCGTAAAGTTGACCGCTAAAAGTCGGGGGTAGTCGCGAAGCACCTGCCGGGCGGGTTCTCCAGTGCGCGCGCTCACAGCCGCTGCAATAGCTCGGGCAGCTTGGCGAAGTTCGCCGCCATCCGCCGGGCCTCGTCGCGGGTGATCCGCCTTAGTGACGGAGCGAACGGCTGGGGCTCGTCGTCGTCGTAGGTAGCTCGTGCGGAATTGGAGCGGCGACTGTCGTGGTATAGACTACTGCCGCGTTCAAGGTCGTCCGTTGGAGATGTGACATGCTTCGATGTTTGCGGATCACCGCTGTCATCGCGGCGATAAATTTGAGCTGCGGCATTGCGTTCGCAGAAGATGCTGGTTTCACAGCTAATAACCTTATGGCTGGTTGTCGCGCCTATCTCGCCAGCGATATTCCTACTGAGGATTACTTCGCTGCGAAGTACTGCGCCGGGATAATTGATGAGTTAGTTGGGGCGGAGCAAGGCATATGCCTCCCAGCTTCTTCGACTCAACAAGCCGCCCGTGTGGTCGTGAAGTACATCGACGCCAGACCCGCGAGGCTGCGTGAGAGCTTCCAAAAGCTAGCCCGTGAAGCCCTTCGGGCGACCTTTCCGTGTAAGCATTAAGGCTCGCCGACGGTCATCCAAATCGCAGCCGATTTCGGCGGCCGCTTCAGCCGTCCCGCCGCAGGGCCTCCGGCAGGTTAGGCGTATTTCGCCGCCATGCGGCGGGCCTCGTCGCGGGTCACGCGGTTGGTCGCCAAGCGGCGCTGCGGTTCATCGTCGAGGTAGAAATAGCCGAGCATCTGCCCGATGGCGTCTTTGACGATGAAGCTGTCCGTGCTCCTGGATCATCGAAAACGGTGAGAAGCGGCGCGGGGCAGGCTGTGATGCCCGCCCCACGCCGTCAAAACCAGCCTTGCTTTCGACTAATGGCCGCTATTGTTTCGGTTCTGGTTTCATCATGTGATGGTGATGATGATGATGGTGGTGATGGTGATGATGGACGCCCATCTTCTCGGCTGGCATCTCCTTCTTTTCCTCCGCAAACGCAGGAACGGCGAGGCCAAGCGAAACGAAAGCTGCCAAGGCAATAGCAAACTTCTTCATGGAATTCCTCCTGGTAGTAGACCAACAACAGATAACCTGTAGGGAATTATCGTAATTCAAATGAACCCACGGTGAACGCGGCTATCGCCCGCGCGGGTTTCGCTGGTGAGCCTGAACGGAGCCAAGTGACCGAGGGATCAAGCGAACGCCAGAGTTTTCCACTGATGTTTCGAATGGGTCAATATTGCTGCTTTGATCATCCATGGCTGCCAGATAGCCTTAGCCGCGGGTGATGGGGACTGTCGGAGGAAGTCCCATGGATAGTCTGCAACAGGTATTCGGCGTTAATGGTGCGAGCGGAAAGCCGCTTCATCTCTGTCCCAATTGCAGCGCTTATATAATAGCTGCCACCTGGTCAGCGCGTGTGAGCGAGCGATGCATCCGCAACGTTTGGTCCTGCGAAGCGTGCGGATTTGAATTTGAGACTGCCGCCTATCTTTCCGTCAGGCAGACCGTCTAATTAAAGCGATCAGACCGCCCAACTGTCGCAAACCAGCTTACCGCGCAGGGTCTCACTGTGCTCTCAATAAAAGAGACGCCAACCGAAGTCGGGGCCTCCCCGTTAGTGCAGGCTATCTCGCGCCCGAAACACTGATCCTCCGGGGACAAAACGGGTGTGAGGATTGGGTCGGGCCAACAGTACAGCACTCTTGCAATCTAAACGCCCCTATTTCGGGATTCACCACGGGCCATGAGGATAGTCAGGCTCGCAGCCGAGCGACGAGCCTATAGAACGGGCGCAGGGCTGAGTTCCATTGGATCATCCTGCGACGACAAACGTCACAATAGACGCTGTCACTGTCTGCAATTGGCAATGCGGTGTAACTTACAACGTATCGTGCTCCGCATTGCCGACAGAAAAAATCAGCTCCCGCCAAATAGTTCAGTGCTGTATCGTCTATTCTGCGGGAAAATCTTGCTCCCGCCGCGAGCACTCGTCAACCGTCGGTTGTCGGTGGCCTCTCACTCATCGTTCGGGTATTCAGCCTCGTTATGCTCCGCCTTAAACTCATAGTGCATAATGAGGTTTGCAGAGCGTTGCCTCACCACGGCAACGCTTCCGACATGCTCGGCGTAGCGCGGAAAGTCGGAAGCTGTTGATCCGATAGGTCTTCCCTACCCTACATGCACACCGCCGCGAGCGAACGGCACACAAGCGGCACACTTAGTTCCCCAGCCAAGCTTCGCCGACGATACGGGAGCGATGCGAGGCGCGGTCGGTCGAGGCTCGATGCTTCAGCTTGAGACCCAATTCTGCGCGGACACGATCATCACTGCGCGGAATTTGCTGGCGGAGGCGCCGGCGGGGCGGCCTGACCGGGCGGTGGCGCGTAAGGCGGCGCCGAGGCGGTGTAGGTGCTCGGCGGGTGCGGCATATTTGACGGCGGCGCCGACGGCGTCGAATTGGACCTGAAAAGATTGGCAAGGAGGCCGCTGGGGCCCAACTCATCCGCGGACGGGTTCGAAGGAGCGGGACCAACGCTCACGCCCCCTCGAGCGGTTGTGGGACCTGCATAGGCAGGCAGAGATGAGGATGCGGAAACATTCGGCGGGGACGGCATACCTGCCGTCTGTGTGGGTGACATCGCTCCCGTCTGTGCGGGCGGCATCGCTGCCGTCTGTGTGGAGGGCGTAGAATTGTGCCGGAAAACATCAACCAGGATGCCGCTGGGCCCGGACTCATCATACGAGTAGGGACCCGAAGGTGGCGGGCCAACGGTTACACCCCCTCGAGCGGTAACGGGACCTGGATAGGCAGGCAGAGATGAGGACGTCGACCCGACGGAATCGGGTGGAGAAGAAGAGGCCGAGGAGAACGAAGAACACCCCGCCAGTGCCGGCAACAGTCCAATCGAAACAACGAAAGGAGCGACAACGCAGCGCCCCGCTCGGCCACCGGCCAGCGTGCCAACCCTCACGCGAGCGCATAACCCGTGCGTCCCCATGACGCCCTTATAGCAACCACACCATGTCGATCTCAAGGCGGGTGCCGGCTAAGGCGAGTGGGACAGCGAACCTAACCCATTGCAATGCTGTGACAATACCCCATCTGCCACGTGCGGCGGTTTTCGACCCAACAGTCTGGTATAAAGAAAGATACTCGTCCGACAGCTCCCAAGGGCCGCGTTGAGCGCCATTGATACCAGTGAGAGCCCGATCCTGGCCGCACCGCGCCGACCGGAAGGCCGACTGACTTTCCGGCAATTCCTGCGCGTCATCCGCGAGAACACGCTCGCCACCTATCCGCCGGAGGATTTCAGCGAGGACATTCTCGCGCGCCGGCTGCTGTGGCGCCGCACGTTCATCGTCAACGAACCGAGCGGCATCCGGGACGTGCTGCTGGACAATGCGCAAAACTACATAAAATCCGAGGTCGCCCGCCGCCTCCTAGAGCCGGGGTTAGGCCGCGGTCTTCTCACCAGCGAGGGCGAGACTTGGAGGCGCCATCGCCGCATCATGGCCCCCGCCTTCGATCCCCGCAGCGTTGCCGGCTATGCGCCGATCATGACCGAGCTCACCGAGCGGTTGCTGGAGCAATGGGATGCGTTGCCGGAGCGCAACGAGGTCGATGTGGCGGCAGCGATGATGCACACCACGCTGCACATCATTTCGCGAGCGATGTTCTCCTCGGATTCCGATGAGATCGTCGATGTCGTCGAACGCGGCGTCGGGCGTTATCAGACCAGCGTACGGCCCAGCC
>Ga0208686_1000566_pt1 | contig 17598 bp, 20 predicted proteins | sample June2015DPH_6_50_FD_184694 | JGI IMG/M metagenome (GOLD analysis project Ga0208686, IMG submission 184694) | Peatland microbial communities from SPRUCE experiment site at the Marcell Experimental Forest, Minnesota, USA - June2015DPH_6_40... | ecosystem: Environmental > Terrestrial > Soil >... | reverse complement strand
AGCCCTCACCCAGCCTGAGACCCGCAGCTGACCGCCACCGGCGCCCCTCCAATGCCCGGCCTGATCCATCTTGAATTACTGACCGACTTCTTCAACAAAATCGGCCAAAAGGCGACTTAACCCGCAGTCGCCCCTCGAGTAGACATCCAATAGCAGAATGACGTCGATTAGTTTGGCCGACGCTCCAGCAGCATCCGCAGCCCGTAGCGCGGCCGAAGCGTAATCAGGCCTTGCGGCTCGACCGGGTGCCCAGGTTTGAGGTGCAGGCGGTAGCGCTGCGCGATCATAGCGAGGGCTAACAATGCTTCTTCCATAGCGAACGCAGCACCGATGCAGACGCGCGGACCGGCGCCGAACGGAATATAGGCGAAGCGAGGCCGCGCGGCCGAGCGCTCCGGCGAAAAGCGCTCCGGCTCAAAGCGGTCCGGATTCTCCCAGAGCGACGGCTTGCGGTGCAGCAGCCAAGGAACGATCAGGACGGTAGCGCCGGCCGGGATGCGGTGACCCAACACTTCGTCAGGGGCGACGGACTGATGCGTTAAGGTATGCGCTGGCGGATAGAGTCGCATCGATTCCTCGATCACCATTCGGGTGTAGCGAAGCTCAGCGAGATCTTCATGGCGCGGAATGCGGCCGGCAAGCACCTTGGCCAGCTCGTCATGAAGCTTGGCTTCCGCTGCCGGGTGTTGCGAGAGCAAATACCAGGTCCAGGCCAACGCCTGGGCGGTGGTCTCGTGCCCGGCCATGAAAATTGTGACGATGTGGGCGCGCACCTCCTTTGCCGTCATACCTCCGCCGGTGTCGCTGTCGCGCGCGGCGATGAGGCACGCCAGCAGTTGCTTCGGCTTGATGTCCGGCTCGCGGCCGTGCAGCAGCCGATCGACCAACTGATCCAACTCATCAAAGCTCCCGCTGCCGCGCCGCGGCGAAACGAGACGTGTGAGCCATTCCGGCGCCTGCAGAAGATCGAGAAGACCCGGACGTACGGTAGTCTGATATTGCCCGACGCCGCGCTCGACGACATCGACGACCTCATCGGAATTCGAGGAGAACATCGCACGCGAGATGATATGTAGGGTCGTGTGCATCATCGCCGCCGCGGCGTCGACCTCGCTGAAGTCAGGCAGTGCATCCCATTTCGCGAGCAGTTCTTCGATGACCTCGGCCATAACAGGCGCATAGCCGGCAACGCTGCGCGGATCGAAGGCCGGAGCCATGATGCGGCGGTGGTTGCGCCAGATCTCTCCGTCGGTCGTCAAAAGGCCGCGGCCAAGTCCCGGCTCCAGCACCCGACGGCTGAGTTCGGATACAGTGTAGTTTTGGGCATTGTCCAGGAACACGCGTCGGATGCCGCTCGGCTCGTTGATGACGAACGTCCGATGCCACAACAGCCGGCGTGCAATGATGTCTTCTGTGCAGGCCTCCGGAGGGTATATTGCAAGGAGATTGTCCCGCACCACACGCAGGAACTGCCGAAAAGTCACCCGCCCCTCCGGTCGGCGCGGTGCGGCAAGAGCGGGGGCCTCTTCGGTCTCGATGACGCTCATCGCTCCCTATAACACCTACGCAGCGGCAACACCGGAATCGGCAGGGTCACTTGCCATACACTAAACTTGCCGTTTAGAGAACGCCGACGGTTGGTCTCGAGATCGCAAGGCGCTTGGTGTGAAGGTTGTGAGAGCACGTCGCGATCTTGACTCACGTTACGCGTAATCGACGCTCGGCCGAGGGGTTGTGCGCACCCGGCGGGTCAAGAATAGGACGGCGAGCGTCAGGCGGCAGAAGTTCTGCAAACCGACCGAGCCGCCGCTCGAACAGGCTCGCGTAGAACGTCGGAAGTGTTTTGGAGCGACCCTCATGAAAGGCACGAAATTGCGCATCGGATGCCAGCATGAGGCGGATCCTTCGGAGTTCCTGAAGCTCGAACCAAGTGTCAAATGTGCGCACCGCGTTCACAAAGCGAATGGCGGGCGATGTCCGGGTCGCCAGTCGTCTCAAAAGCATCGCGCCCGATGCCCGCGCCCGGTTCAGTTCGATTAACCGATCGTAGAAGGTCAGCGGGTCGTAATGCTTGATCGTGGTCGCGAGATAAGGGCTGTAGTAGAAGGAGAACGGCATACTCGCCAGGATGCGGCCTTCACGGTGCAGCTGATCGTATAACGGCGTCCCGCCATATGCCGTCGGGATATTGATGCTCGGCCAGATTTCCGGCATGCGGCGGATAAATTCTTTCGTCAGCCCGACCGGCTCGCTTCCTTGGTCGGTATCGGCGCCGAAAATGAAGTTCGCCTGGATGCCGGACACGTATTTGCCGAGAATTTCAAGTTGGCCGATGACCCTTTCGAGCTTTCGGCGGCCGGTATGTAATCCGGTGCCCGCTTTGTTGGAGTAGTCGGTCCAGGATTCGATACCCGGCGCGACATAGACGCAATTGGTCTCCGCGAGACGAGAAAGGCGTCCCGCCTTGAGGATGGAGAGCGAGCTTTCCATGACGTATGGGTTGCGTCGGCCAACGGGGATGCGCATCATAACGTCCATCGTACTATCGAAACGCACGGCGAAATTGGGATCGTGGTAAGCGACCACCAATTTCGGATAATGTCGCGAAATAAAATCGAGGTCGGCGTGCAGGCGGTCGGTCGGAAGCGTGACGTAGGTCGAATTCCAATCGACGCAGAAATTGCAGCTATATGGGCATCCTAAGCTCGACAACAACGGTACGAAGCTCGCCGCTCGGGGTCGTCCCCGATAAAACGAGGCGATTTTGATTTCCGGCATGCGTTCTTCCACCGAGGGGACGTCTTTCAGCGGCCGGCCGCTGGACACGATGGCGGGAGGATCGAGGCGTCGGCGCAGGATGTCGTTGAGGAGTTGGCGGTCGCAATCATTGACGACCACGTCGAAAAACCGGGCGCAGTCGGTCGAAAAGGATCGGGCGTGGGGCCCGCCTATCACCGTCAAGGTTCCGCGCCGCCTGAAGATCATTGCGAGCGCGTAGGCCAGCGCACTGGATTGCGTATAGGAACTGACAAACAGCACATCCACGTCATTGGGCAATAAGCTCAGCGGATCGGCCTGACCCCAATAGGTGCAGTAATGGACGCGATGACCCAGCTGGCGGCACCACGCCGCCACGGCCTGAGGTGCAATTCCCATGAACTGCTTACGGAAGTAAAATCCGTAAGGGTCGTAAGGCCGGCTTGGGATTCTATCGTACAGAAGATCGATGATGCCGACGAACATGCCGCCCCTCGCATTGTGCTGCGGCGACGTCATTGCCGCTGTAACGCTCACGCCTGTTCAGTCCCGCCATGATTGCGCGGTTCGAAACGACGCCGAACCATCGCCTCGGCATGACATTCCAGCCGTGCATTGCTGAACCGACGGATGCAGTGGATCACAAACCGCGCGCTCTACGCCAGCGCATCGAGCACGACCTTCGCGTTCTTTAGATCAATCGTGTCAAAGCCTTCGGTGAACCCTTCATAGACAGAAGCAAGAAGATCGTGGGCCTCACTCCGCCGGCCCTGATCGCGCCATAATCTCGCCATGCTCATAGCAGCACGCAATTCGAGGGACCGTGTCCCCTGCTTACGCGAAATAGCAAGCGCGCGCTCGAAATGCGCTTCGACTTTCGCCAAGTCACCCCGGGTAGACATGAGCGCGACACTGCCGGCCATGTGGTGGATTTCGGCTTCGAACCACCGTTCATTGGTCTTTTCGACTGCCGCCATCGCTTCGTCGATGCAACGCCCGGCATCATCGAGTAGACCGAGTTCGGCATAGGCCTTCGTCAAATGCAACAAACTCAACGGAACAAAAACTGTCGAGCCCATTGACCGCCATGCGTCGATCGTGCCGTTAATCGCACGCACAGCGTTCGAGGCTTCGCCGGTCAGGGCAAAAATATAGCCTTGCAAGGACGTTCCCAGCGCCTTCCACCAATGGGCGCCTATCTCGTCCGCTAAAGCGACCAGCTCGTTGAGCAACATGCTTGCTTTCGCGTAATTCCCGCAAAGTATATTGGTCATGTTGGCGACCGCAATCATCAAGGTTGGAGCATGACCGATCTCTCGTGCATTCTTGATCGCCTGCTCGGCATCGGCCAGTGCCGATTCAGGATAGCCAAGCAACCACACGGCGTATGACCGAAACACCAAGATTGATACTCCGATGTCTTGACCAAAACGCGTCGCCAGCGGGCGGTGCACAGCAGGATCATAAAATGCGAAGGCCTGATCGAAATGCGCTCGGCTTGCGGCGATGTCTCCGGCGAGCAGCAAGGAGCTGCCCATGAGCCGATGCCCCATCATAAGCGGCACCGTTGCCCCCAGCTTCTGCGCCCGCGCAAGGAACTGGCGTGCGAGTTCGCACACAGCAGCGCCGTCGAACGCATTGTAGCTCGCGCCCCAAAGGCCGTAGAGAACCGAGAACAACATCAGTGGATCGTCAGGGGGTTCGCCGAGCGCTTCAGCCTGTTCGATCAGCAGCCGCGCCTTCTCCGCGGCTGCCTTGGTTTCCGGCGAGGCATATCCTTTGACATGCATGAGGGAGTTTAGGAACGCGATCTGTAGCTTGATCTCCTCGCGACGCCGCGCTGGAGTCGGCGGCAAGACCGCAATCTGGGCCAGAGCCCGGGGGAGCTGCTTGGCAGCCTCGGCCAGCGCCGAACGCGCCAGCGACCGCTGTCCCGCTTTGCCCCACAGGCCCGCAGCCTTCTCGATCAGCCCGGCCTCGGTGAAATGGCGCGCCAGCAACTCCGGCTGACGTTCGGCGATGTCGGCGAATTGGCTCTCCAGAACCTCGGCGATTCGGGCGTGCAGCTCTCGTCGTGGTTCGCGCAGCAGGGTGCCATAGGCGGCGTCTTGAACCAGCGCGTGCTTGAACAGATAAATGGCATGCGGCGGGACGCCCTGGCGAAACAACAAACCAGTACCGATAAGACGCTGCATCGCCGAATTGAGCTCCGCCTCGGGCTTGCCTACTACCGCGTCCAGCAAGGCGTGCGAGAATTCGCGGCCGATCACCGAACCAATCTGCGCCACCTCCTTGGCGGGGCCTAGCCGGTCAAGCCGCGCCATCAACGAGGCATGCAGGCTTGCGGGCACCGCGAGAGCGGATGACTGAACCAGGGCAGCGGTATGCTGGGCCGCGCCCTCGCTACCAGCCTCGAGCACCGCTTTGGTCATCTCCTCGACAAATAGTGGAATGCCGTCAGTGCGCTCGATGATGTCCTGCCGGATGCTCGCCGGAAGCAGCTTGTTGCCGACGACGCGATCGATCATGGTATCGATGTCGCGTTGCCTCAAACGATTGATGGTGAGCGCGGTGACATGGGACCGTCCGATCCACGGCGGCTCGAATTCCGGCCGGAAGGTTGCGATCAGCAGCACATTCAGGCTTGCGATACGGTCGACGGCGCGACCGAACAGTTCAAGGCTGGTCGGATCGGTCCAATGGGCATCCTCGAAGATCATCAGCACCGGATTGGAACGAGCCAGCGCTTCGGTCTGCGCAATCAATGCTTGAAGCGTCCTCTGCCGGCGCTGCTCCGGCGTCATTTCAAGCAGCGGATAGCGCCCATCATTGGGCACGGACAGCATCTCGGCAAACAGTGCGGCGTCCTGAGCAGGCGTTGAACTGCGCGTCAGCAAGGCATCGAGCTTATCGAGTTTGCCTTGCGGCGTGTCGTCATGCGCGAATCTGGCAGCGCGCTCCATTTGGCCGCTGACCGGATAAAGCGCGCTGTCGGTATGCTGCGGCGAGCAGAAATAACGCAGACGGCTATAGGGTTCGCCGGCGAGGCGTTCCAGCAACGCCGCCGTAAGCCGCGATTTGCCGATGCCAGCCTCGCCGGACACGAGGACGACTTGGCCTTCCCCGGTCTTGGCGCGCGACCAGCGCCGCAGCAGCAGGTCAAGCTCCTCTTCTCGCCCGACCAGCTCGGTGAACCCGCCGGCGTGCAGCGCCTCGAAGCGGCTGCCCACCGAGGTTGGCCGCAGCGCAACGAAAGCCCCGACCGGTCCGGCGATGCCCTTGAGGCTTTGTGGTCCGAGGTCCTGCAGCTCGAACAGATTGCCAAGAAGCTTTCGTGTGGCATCGGCGATAACCACGCTGTTGGGCGCGGCGATTCCTTGCAATCGCGCCGCGAGGTTCGGCGTCTCGCCGACAATGCCGTGTTCCTGCGACTCACCCGATCCAATCAAATCTCCAACGACGACCAAACCGGTTGCAACGCCGACACGGATTTGCAGCGCCACGGGAGACTTCAGGGCGGTCACCGCCACTACCAGCTCCAGTCCCGCCCGCACCGCACGCTCGGCATCGTCTTCGTGGGCTTCGGGATAGCCGAAATAGATCAGCGCGCCGTCGCCGAGATATTTCGCCAAGAAGCCGCCCTGGCGGCGGACCGTCTCGGCGACACACTTTTGATAGATCGAGAGGACCTCGCGCAGATCCTCAGGGTCCATGCGCGCAGAGAGCGCCGTCGACCCGACCAGGTCCGAGAACATCACTGTGACCTGCCGCCGTTCGGCAGTGTCTTGACGAGTCGTGTTGACCGCTGCAGCGGCCGCCGGCGATGCCGTTTTCGAGTCGGTATCGATGCGCAGGGCGGCGATGGCGTTAAGTAGTATACGTCGATGGCCGACGATGCCGATCCCCAAATCCTTTAAGTCCTCCGCCGTCACACTCGGCAGGACCGTCTCGTTGATTGCGTTGTCGCGGAATACCGCCTCATACTGTTCGAGGCCTAGGCTCCGCAACCAGCCCACGATATCCATGCTGATGCCTTAACGCCCTCAACGCACATGATCGTTGAGGCGAAATAACCTGTCCAGACACTTTTTGCAGTGAGCAAATGCATGTACGTGCCGTGGTTCACGATTTTTGACCATTGGATGTGTGGGCGGGCAAGCCAGCGAGCTTACTTTTCCCCGCGCGCTGGGCGGGCGGCGCAGTGGGCGTCGGGCAGAGGGGTTAGTCCGAGACGGCGCAAAGGTTCCAGTATTTTTTGCGGTGCAAATGTCGCTAATGGTCGATTCTGTTGAAAAAGTCGGAGTGTTGACTCGGCCCAATTTTTTCGCGCCGTGGGTGCGGTTTTCAGATTCGGACGCGGGGGGCCTCATCATCCACCTCAGACTCAACGGAGCGAGTTCTAAATCGATCTGCGGCGGTAATAAACGTCAATCGAAGATGTCGTTGGTGTTTTAGCAGATTTACAACGACTATAGACTTGCTGCTTCTTCAACAGAATCGGCCAATAACGTCTGAATCGCTGCATCGCGGCAAGTGTCGTGACGGGCCATGAACCGACGTGCGTGGGATATCGTCGTTCCTACAAGCAGCGCGTTTTCGAGACATAAGGCTGCCCGGAAGACTTGCCGATCGCCCTTCTTCCTCGTAAACTGGCACCTATTTCCCGATTAGACGAGGCGTCATTTTGGTGGGGCGCGAACCGTCTGAGCGACAGCAATTTCTGCTGGCAAATCTGCCGCCATCACAGCGGCAAATTCGGTTGGCGCTAGGCATCGTTGTGGTCCTTCTCGTCGCATTCGGCGTGACGGCACCGTTTATAAACACTCAGCTACCGAGTGTGAACGCTACCATTCCTGCCCTTGAAACCGCAATTTTAATCAATGACCTTATTACCTCGGCGTTGCTGCTCTCTCAATTCTTAATTACGCGTCGATGGGCGCTTTTGGTGCTCGCAAGTGGTTATCTCTTTACAGCGCTGATTGTCATTCCGCATGCGCTAATTTTTCCTGGAGCGTTCACGCCGACGGGCCTCCTCCACGCCGGCTTGCAGAGCAGCGCCTGGCTTTACACGTTCTGGCACGCAGGATTGCCACTGGCCGTGATTGGCTATGTGCTGCTGAGAGACGCAGACAGCGCGACAAGCATGTCCGACCACTCGCTGGAAGCTGTCATCGGCTTGAGTGGTGCCGCCGTGATCGGGTTGGTGTGCGGTCTAACGTGGATCGCCACCGCGGGGGATTGGCTTCTGCCACGGATATTTCTTGACAGTGTTCACGCGGACCCAAGTCGCATTTGGCAATCCGGTGCAGTTGATTTGTCATTGACCGCCAGCGCGCTTGTGCTGCTGTGGCTTCGGCGGCGCTCCGTGCTCGATCTGTGGCTGATGGTCATGTGTTGCAATTGGCTAATCGAACTTACAATGACTGCCGTCTTGCTCAACACCCGTTTCAGTCTTGGCTGGTATGCAAGCCGGATCTATACGCTCACCGCCTCAATTGTCGTCTTGCTCGTACTGCTTTCCGAGACGACGACACTCTATGCAAACCTCGCACGGTCATTCATGAGGCAGCGTGCCAACCGCCACGAGCAGGAGATTGCTATGGACGCCATGGCGGCTTCAATCGCTCATGAGATCAATCAGCCTTTGGCAGCTATGGTAACGAACGCCAATGCAGCCGTCCGTTGGCTGACGAGGGCGACACCAGACCTGGATGAGGCGCGTGCCGCTCTGGGGCACGTCGTCGACGACGGTCGCCGAGCGGGCGAAGTTATTGGCGGCATTCGATCGATGTTCAAGAAAGGCGCCACGGGAGACTGTTGTTCGAGACTAACGACCTCGTTCGAGAGGTCCTTACAATGGTTGAGCTTGACTTACGGAACCACCGAGTATCGGTCACAACTGAGCTGCGCGATGGCCTCCCACAATTGCTTGCCGATCGAGGCCAATTGCAGCAGGTATTTTTGAATTTGATTATGAACGCGATTGAAGCGATGGGCTCCGTCACCGATCGTGCGCGGGTGTTGCGGGTTAGCTCCGATATCATTCAGGAGCCTTCCGGGATTTCTGTCGCCGTTGAGGACTCTGGTACGGGAATAAAGGGTGAGGACAAGGACCTTATCTTCGAGCCGTTCTTTACAACAAAGTCCACTGGAACCGGAATAGGACTTTCCATCTGTCGGTCGATCATCGAGTCCCATGGTGGGAGCCTTCGGGTATCTGCCAACAAGCCTTACGGGACGATCTTTCAGGTCACTTTGCCGACCGGCGATTTGTAAAAAACAGACAGCCGCGGTCTCAGTCAAACAATGTGGCCGCTCAAAGACTGCTTTGGGTCTTGGCTGTGTAAAAACGCGGCGACGCGCAGGCGCGAGAAGAACAAATGTTCGTGAAGACCGCCCATAGGCGCGCAAACATTCGGACGCCGAGATTTCAATACACTTGAGAAAAATCATTCTCATCGCTCTTCAATGTTTCTGTGTTAAAATCTCCGCTTAATAATCGAACGAGGGAGACAGAAAATGATGCGCCTATCCCTACTCGCCGCTCTCGCCGTCACCACGCCGGCGATCCGACATGATGCTCAAGCACGACATCGCGCTCCTCGGCCACCTCGATAATGGCCTCGGCTTCTACCGCTTCAGCTACAATGGCACCGATAAGGCCTATGTCGGCGTGATAGCTCAGGAAGTCCAGACGGCCGTACCCGAGGCAGTGGTGCGCGGCGGCGACGGCTATCTGCGGGTTAGCTACGATAGACTCGGCCTACAGTTCCAGACCTACGATCAATGGGTCGCTTCTGGCGCACGTGTCCCGGCAGGCGCATCAGTTCAGCACTGACGCCTGCACGAACGCAATGGCGGAGGAATCCGCCGTGTCGGTACGGCATCACAAGGGCGGCCCAAAGGCCGCCCTTGTGATTTCGCCGATCCTCCAATGCTCACCGTTCGCGTCGACCGCTCTTCGTTTCAAATTGGACCGACACAGTAAAATCATGGACTTCTTGCGTCCAACCAACTAGTTCGAGGCTGGACAGCGTTGGCCAAGGTTGAAACACGCTTATGCAAGTTACGTTGGCTGGCAAATCGCGTTCCAGGGGGCGGAAGCAAAACAAAACCGACGACCAGACCCGACTGATTGGCCGTGAAACGAAAGTTGAAGCGCCGAGGCCGCCTAATTCGTTAGATGGAAAAAGGAAGCGTAGATCAGGACCCCGCAGATCGCCGCCGTGACGATCCTGACAAGGACCATTTGCGTCTGAACGTTCACCGCGCCAAACCCTAAATTGTGCATATTTGGCGGCTCCCAAGCTGCGGCGACCGCGCGCGAGCGTTCGGCGACAGCCCTTCTCAGTGGAAACGCGTAGCGAACGGCAATTGCGAGCGGGCTAACGCTGGCGCTTGGATTTTTCTAGCATTTGCCTGAAATTGGTGCCCCGCACGGTAACAACGCGGCATACCGTGCCACCCTGTCGTCACTGGCTTGGCTGGCCTGACTGAGGACGCGACCCCCAGCGATAACCGGATAGCGCCTCTTGCACGGTGGCAAGGTAGCCTGCTTGCGGGCGGTTCTTCTTCGCGTTCCCTGGCAACGCTGCTTCATTGAAAACTGTAGCATTTTCAATTTCGAATTAAATGTCTCCTCACATTTGCCGACTTCAATGTGCTAAAATCCGTCTGTTCGGAGACCGCGAGCATGCGCGAGCGCCGAAAGAACTTCCGGGTCGAATGGAACTCGGCAGGCAAAATCTATGACCACAGCGGCCGCTTCGCCCAACATTGCATCGTGAGTAATTTTTCCAATGGCGGCGCCAAGATCGTCGGTCTGGAGCCTAGTACAGTACCGGACGAATTTATTCTCCGCATTTCGCCTCACGGTCATGACCACAGATGCCGGGTCGCCTGGCGTTCAAAAAACAGTTTAGGAGTGGAATTTATTAATGGCGCCAAAGGTACCAGCGAGCCCGCAATAAATCGGCGGCGAAAGTCATTATCTACCGCAGGGGTCTGAGCGCGGGCAGACGCTTTTAAAATCGCTCAGAAATTTTGTAGAGTGATTTGATAGTCTCATGGTTACGCCGAGCCTCGGCAAGCGCAATAAACGCGCCCGTGTTTGGACAATAGGTTTCCCACACCGGGTTGTTAGGATCGCGCTTCAAGTCCACCGCACAAGTTTCCCGATAGCCACAACTCTTGCAGCGTCGCATGACTTCGCTGAACGTGTCGCCGTTGGTCGTGTCGAGATTGAGACCCAGCATGGCCATCCGGCAGTCGAGTAGCTCGTCGTGCTCGTCGGGCATCGTTTGCATGGAAATTCTACTGCGTTCTTGGGTTAAATCACGCTGAAGACTATTCATTCGTGCATTGACATAAATCAACCGTGACGAAAAACGCAGCGGCGCATGGCAGACGCCATAAGGGGCAAATCGCGGCTCACGGCTGCGCTGCATCCCCTATCGCCCATAGGCCACCGCATTTCGGTCAGCCGCTGACACCGAGTCACTTACGACGGCATGTGGCCAAAGTGCCGCAGCCGAGAAAAATTCGCCAAACCACCTTGTTGTCGGCCGCAAATTATCTTAAACAAGCGTTTGAATTTCGATCCACCGTTTGAAAAAGGCAGCGGAGATGGGCTTCGAGATGGGCAAGCTGCAGAATATGCCATTCCTAAGTCGGTTCCTCGGCACGGTGGTGCTCGCCAGCGTAATTGGAGGATCGCTGCTAAGCTTCGAATGGATACACGCGGCCGGACCGCCTGTGGTGCAGGTGACCCCTGCCTCACTCGAAATGATGCGGCTCTTGCGAGACGAGCATGGCTTGATGGCGAATATGGTCAAAGCGCAACTGTCGACGGACAGAAGGAATTAGTGGCGGGCATTACGTGCAAGAGGGCTTGAGCGGTAAAACGGTTGCACGCGCGTCCGCCGTTATCTGCTATCCCCGTATTCGTGGCCAGTGGTTGCCTCATTGCGGCCTATTTTCTTCACATGCCGGAAGTCAAAGTGACGTGGCCGGTGTGATCGAGCCCGATGGCGCGCGCAGCTGCCGGTGACAGATCAATATGTCTACTGCGAACCCAGGGACCACGATCGTTGATGCGTACCGTCACGCATCCGCTGTGGCAAACGCGAACGCGCGTGCCGAACGGCAGCGTGCGATGCGCCGCTGTAATTGCCGAGCAATTCAGACGCTCGCCATTCGCTGTGCGATGACCGCAAAGACCATCACGTCCGCCATAGATGCTCGCAACTTCGGCATGTGCAATGCCATTAACAGGAAGCAGCAGCGCGGCCGCACAGATCAATCCAAAGCGATATGACCTGCAACAAGACACGATTTCATTTCTCCTGAGACAACGTATTCTTCAAGAATGGGGATTGGCGAACATCCAAAAAATTAACAACGGCTTTTCTTTGCATCAATCAAACATGTGGCAAAAGTTCGGCGCCGGCCGCCGTCAGCTGCGAATTTGCCACCCCAGGCACTTTTGTCCGGGTATTGCGGCGCAACCGCCACAAGCGTCGGCAAGCGATTGCCTAGCTTACGGGAAAGAAAAGCCCCGGCTTTTCCGGGGCTAGGTGTCCAGGATACCGCGAGCGGGGTAAAAGGGGCACAGGCCCCGCTCACGGCACCGCCAGTCTAGTCCGACAGCGCGAAGGGGCAATGGTCGAAATCAGAACCGTCACGACGCTGCGCGTTGGCGGGACGATCTACGTGAGAGGAGGTTGCCCGCCGCCTGCACTACGCGCTCTGCGCGCAATATCCGGATCGGTTCATAACGTTGTTTGATGCGGACGGCGCATGTGTTGCAGCTCATAGCGGTCGGCCGGACACGCCCGCTGTAGAAGCTCCGACTGCGCCCATCTAAGACGCTATGTTACCATCCAGCGGGTTAGGTGCGCCGGGGGCGTCACCGCACTCGGCTATGCCGGGCTTCCCGTCGCGGATGATGAAGCTCTCGGCGTGCTCCTCGAATCGTCCACGGAGGGGGGAAGCGGAGCGGGCAGGCTGCGACGCTCGCCCCGCGCCGTCAAACCCGGCCCTGCCGTTCGACTAATTGCCGCTATTGCGGTTTCGGTTCTGGTTTCATCATGTGATGGTGATGATGGTGGTGGTGATGGACGACCATCTTCTTCTCGGCTGGCATCGTGTCCTTCTTTTCCATCGCAAAGGCAGGGATGGCGAGGCCAAGCGAAACGAAGGCCGCCAAGGCAATAGCAAGCGTCTTCATGGAGTTCCTCCTCGTAGTTAGACAAACAACAGATGACCGTGTAGGCAGAAGTCCGCCGCCGGCGACACGTTTAGCTGTGTCCAGTCTTTGTGTGGTGTCGGATGTCGGAAGTAGGAGCGCACCATGCGTGATGGCTGCTCTTGCACGAGTTGTTCATAATCGCCAGGGTGCTGCCGACCCCGAACACAACGGCCATGAGAACAATCAACAAGGGGGTCTTCATGGCGACCTCGCTAATGCGGCCCCCCCGACTTACCCCGTCCTCAAATTATCGTGGCTCAAATGAACGCACGGTGAACACAGCAGCGTGATGACAAAAGGGGCGTGGCGATGTTGGCAGCGATGCTGCGCGCTCTACCGACGCACACTCTACCAACGCAGAAATGGAGGCGGCTGCCTCAGCTCCTCCCAGCGCGAAACGGTCAGGTGCTTCTTCACCTTTTTCTTTGGCGGAGGAGCGGCATCGTGAGTCGGTTCAATCGCGGGCGGGGCGTCGGTCACTGCCGGTGCTTCGGCGAGCGCGCCCATGTTCGACGGCCGTTGTACGGTTGAACTCGCGGCTGACTCGCTCGAAGCCGCGCTCAGGGCCGCATTCGCCGGTATCGGGGTAGCCGGCGTTGTGGCGGCGGCTTGTTTCGCCTCCGGCGTGGTAGCCTGCGCTGGAACTTGCAGCTGCACGCGCTGCGACGGCGCGCTGGCAGGCGTCGCAGTAGCCTCGGCGGGCGCCAAGGTGCGCGCCGCGACGGACTGTTCCTCGGCCACCGGACCATCAACAAGCGAGAAGACAACTGCAGCGCTCGCGGTCGCGCCGATCGCGGCCGAAACGAGCGCGATGCGCACGGTGGCGCGCGTAGGGGTGAGATAACCCCACTCGGGATGGAACTCGCGGTTAGAGCGCATCAGCGCCTCCACACTGGGAGGTCAATGGCCAGGTCAACATCCCACGCTCGCATACCCCCTTACATCGGGAGCCGAGCAAGACAATCAAGGTTTGAGTGGAGGACAACCTTTGATTCGCGTCAAACGCCGGGTCGGGTTTTCAAGACCTAAACACTGAGCTTCCTCAGTGGCTCCGGCAGCTTGGCAATGTTCGCCGCCATCCGCGCCTTATTGTCCCGTGAGTCTCATTCCGTCTCAGAGCGTATGCGGTGGCCCGTCAAGCAGCTTAAGCTTAGCCGTTAGCATCGCAATGCGTATATCCGCCTCGGCGCGGGTGAGGTTCGGCTTGTACGCATCTAGCTCGTAGGCATCCTTCGCAAGCCTCTTTAACGTCGCTGCCTGTTCGCCTGTCATTGGCCCATTGTCAGTCATCATCATGGCCATCCTGAGTCAACGCGCCCGTGGCGTCCTTCACGATGAAGCAGGCATCGTTGTTTTCTTCGAGCGTCCAGGGCGGCGGGAAGCGGCGCGTCGGGAACGACGCGGCCGCCAGTGAGGCGGCCCAAAGAAAGAAGCCCCGGCGTGAACGGGTTGCCGAGGCTAGTACTAGGGGCACTTTCAAGCCAAGGGGCATGAATGCCACCACACACCCCGAGGCTGGCGAGAACTATCTGGCGATGAAGTCAAAAATGCGGTGACTCCCGGCGGCCGCTTGATCTACCTCAAGGCGGCTTGAACTAAGGCGCTCACTGTTGATCGCTCTGCTCGACGATCTCCTATATTTCGCAACAAAAGTATCTCGCAACACTCGACTTGAGCCGGACGGCCTTGACCGAACCTCACGGTTCCGATCCTGGCCATTTTTTTTATTCATGGGCAGAAATCCGAACGGTCAGCAACGCGACATGACGGGCCGCCAACTGAGGCGGCTTTTTGTCACAAATGCAGCCTTTTCCAGCGAAAAACTTGTGCATATCCGCGTTGATCTAACTCAAGGGCCAACGTAGGAAGTTGTGCTCTTGGAGAGGGTCATGGAGCATTTTGTCATACAGCGAAAAGTTGAGCACTATCGGGCGATGATCAAAATCGCGACCGATCTTGAGCGGCGCGGGGTGTTCGAGAGGTTGCTTCTCGAAGAAGAAATTAAGCTCAGGAAAATTAAAGAAGATCGCGCCAAAAGAAATAATACCCTGGCAAATTAGGTCACTTCCGGCCTTGACGGGAGTCTTCCAAGCGAGCCATGAGCATCGATAAGCAAGGTGGCAAGATTGCCTTCGTGTGTGATGTGTGCAGCGCACGTTTCGAGGCTGAAGCTACGGATCAACGACCGGGCAAAGTTCACGAGTTGTGGACGGCTGCCGAGAAGCTAGGTTGGCACAGTCGCCAGCAACGCGGCGGCAAATGGCACACCGCTTGCCCGCAGTGCGCGACCGACGATTGGAAATTGTGGAATTGGTAGCCAGACTCTGCATGCCTAAAACCGACCAGTAGCCTACGATCCCACGGCAGCAAATGAGATAATAGAGGCTGCCAACCGAGGCGGCCGTAATCGGGAGGAAAGTGATGGAATGGTTTAGCCAGAAAACATCCATAGCGGGCGTTCAAATTCCCAATTGGGGAATCGTACTGGGTGCCGTCGTTGTAATCTTGCTCATCTATTCATCGATGCACTGAGCAGTTCAGGTTCAATTCGGCCAATCGCTTTTGGAAACCGGCTAGCATCCCCCGAGCCTAATAATAAGAGGCCGTCTCGAAATTACTCTAGTTGTCAAGCGTGTAACTCATCCAGCAGCGCCTCGGCCTCCTTCAGATCGAGCGTATCGAAGCCTTCGGTGAACCAGCTATAGACCGGAGCGAGAAGTTCGCGGTCCTCATCCCGCTTGCCCTGATCGCGCTTGAGCCGGCCAAGTTTATCGCGCTTCAACCGCTTGCAACATTCAACCGTCCTCACCAGCGTCCTTGGCGGCCAGTCCACCTATAGCTGACCAGTCGAGATCATCACCGCCATGGGCCATCAAGGTCAGGAAGCGGTCACGCAGGAGGCTTGCGAGCGGCAACGGCACGCACAACTCTTCGGCTGCCGCGAGGGTGAGACGGATGTCCTTCTGGCCCAGGGCTGCCGCGAAACCGGCGGGCGAAAATTTCTTGTCCGCGATCAATGCGCCATAGGTCTTGTAGACAGGTGCACTGAATAGTGTGGAAGTTAGGATATCGACATACTGGTGCCGCCCGATGCCGCCCTTGCCAACGAGAGCCATGGCCTCACCGAGCGATTCAATCACCACGGCGATCAGAAAGTTGCCGCTAAGCTTGACGAGATTAGCGGCCTTCGGCGTCTCGGAGACAACGAAAGTCTTCTGTCCGATCGCATCAAAGAGAGGAGTTGCTGCGGCGATTGCGTCCTGGGATCCGGCCGCAATAACGAAGAGCTGTCCTGCAGCCGCCAGGTTCGGGCGCCCAAAAACCGGTGCTGCGACGAAACGCTGGCCAGCTTTCGCATGCGCCTTCGCGAGCGCCTCCGACAGCGCGACACTGATCGTGCTCGAGGAGATGTGGATCCCACGCTTGGGCAGACTATCAATAATACCACCTTTGCCGAGCACCAAGCCCTCGACCGCGTTGTCGTTTGCCAGCATGGTGATGACGGCACTATCCCGGCAGGCGTCGGCGATACTGGCGACGACCCTTGCGCCCTGCGCAATCAGCGGTTCGGCCTTCGCTCGCGTCCGGTTATAAACGGTCACTTCGTGACCGGCCTTCAACAGGCTCGCAGCCATGCCGCCGCCCATGTGCCCCAATCCGACAAATCCGACTTTCATGACGAATGCTCCTGTACGGTTGCTTATTGCTTCCCGCGGTGATCGGCATTCAAAGCGGAAGTTAATCCACGGAGCCGTGGAGTCGAGTCGTGGCAGGCACGTTAGGGCCCACGCATTGCGCCCTGCGGGCCTCGCCCGTCAAGGTTTAGACCGGCGTAGCAGCTCCGGCAGCTTGGCGTGGCCGAAACGCCCTGGCGGGCGTGGCGGTAACTCACTCCGCGGCGAGGCGGACTTCCGGCGCGGCGGCGCGCACGTCGGCGTCGACGTGCTCCTCGAATTGGACGAAGTTTTTCTGGAACATGGCGACCAGCTTGCGCGCGGTCTGGTCGAATTCGGCTTTGTTCTGCCAGTTCTTCTGCGGATAGAGCAGGTGCGGCTCGACGCCGGCGAGCTGGGTCGGCACGGCAAAGCCGAAATACGGATCGGTGCGGTATTTGACGTTCCTGAGCGAGCCGTCAAGCACGGCGCCGAGCAAGGTGCGCGTCACCTTGATCGGCATGCGGCGGCCGACGCCGTAGATGCCGCCGGTCCATCCGGTATTGACCAGCCAGCAATCGACACTGTGCACGCTGATCAGTTCGCGCAGCAGGTTGCCGTATACCGAAGGATGGCGCGGCAGGAACGGCGCGCCGAAACAGGTCGAGAATTCCGGCTGCACGCCGACCAGGCCCTTCTCGGTGCCGGCGACCTTGGCGGTGTAGCCGGAGAGGAAATGATACATCGCCTGCGCCGGCGTCAGCTTGGCGATCGGCGGCATGACGCCGAACGCATCGGCGGTCAGGAGTACGATGTTGCGCGGCTGTCCGGCGCGGCCGGTGCGCGAGGCGTTCGGAATAAATTCGAGCGGATAGGCGGCGCGCGTGTTCTCAGTCTTGGAGTCGTCATTGAGGTCGCAAATGCGGGTATCTGGATCGA
>Ga0208686_1000564_pt1 | contig 17622 bp, 21 predicted proteins | sample June2015DPH_6_50_FD_184694 | JGI IMG/M metagenome (GOLD analysis project Ga0208686, IMG submission 184694) | Peatland microbial communities from SPRUCE experiment site at the Marcell Experimental Forest, Minnesota, USA - June2015DPH_6_40... | ecosystem: Environmental > Terrestrial > Soil >... | reverse complement strand
ATGCTGGAGGGGACCTTCCACGCCGACCCGCACCCGGGCAACGTCCTGCTGCTGGCCGACGGCAGGCTCGGGCTGCTGGACTTCGGGTCCGTCGGGCGCATCGACCAAGGGCTGCGTTCCGCGCTGCAGCGGCTGCTGCTGGCCCTGGACAAGGGCGACCCCGCCGGGCTGGCCGACGCGCTCCTGGAGGTGGTCGAGCGACCCGAGGAGCTGGACGAGCTACGCCTGGAACGGATGCTGGGCCGGTTCCTGGCCCGGCACGTCGCAGCCGGGATCACCCCCGACGTGACGATGTTCACCGACCTGTTCCGCATCGTCTCCGACCACGGGCTGGCGGTACCACCGGAGATAGCCGCGGTCTTCCGCGCGCTGGCCACGATGGAGGGCACGCTTACCCAGCTCGCCCCGGGCTTCGACATCGTGGCCGAAGCCCGCCGGTTCGCGGGCCAGCAGCTTGCCGGGCAGTTCAGCCCGGACACGCTGCGCACGACCGCGGCCGACGAGCTGGTCGCGCTGCTGCCCCTGCTGCGCCGCCTCCCGAGGCGCATCGACCGGATCGGCGGAGCGCTCGAAGCCGGACGGCTCAGCGTCAATGTCCGCCTCCTCGCCGATGAAGGCGACCGCCGGATAGTCACGGGCCTGCTCTACCTGGTGCTGACCACGTTTCTCGCCGCGACCAGCGGCATCATGGCGGTACTTATGCTCGGCCTGCGCGGCGGGCCAGCCATCACCAGCCGGGTATCCCTCTTCCAGTTCCTCGGCTACTGCCTGCTGGTGATCTCAGCTATCCTCGCGCTGCGCGTGCTCGCACTCGTGTTCCGCCCAAACAGGGCCTAGCCACATCTGGGCGTCATCCCCTCGGTCGGGCACCCTCTGGGCCACTCCCGGTTCTCCGGGACGGCAAGGGTCTGCCCGAAGGGTCGAGCGAAACGAGCCCTTGCCGTCCCGGGGGGTTCGGGAGTAGGGCTCTGCCTGCCCGGGCGAGGAGATGACCCCCGTTCTGATCCCCCCATCTCCGAGGGAGGGCCGGGGGCCCGGGGCAGCGCCCCCGCAATAAAGCCGACGGCTTTACATCAGGGAGTCGGCGGCCTCGCTAGATCCATGGCCTCTACCTGCGGCTAATTTAAACCGTCCAGACAGTCCTCCACTGATGCTGCTGTTTCGCCGTGGTTGCGAACAGCCTCTTCGTCCCGAACTACGCGCGGCGCTGGGCGTTTGGTCATCGTCCCAGCCATCGCGTGGTGCTCGTGGCCGCACGGGCTGGTGGCTGTGAGGGGGTCGTTGCTGTATTCCGCTTGCTGTACCCATCGGTAGTGACCCCTCTCTCGTCAGGAGCCGGGATAATGGCGGTTATATAGCCTGACCTGCCGTTTTCGTTGACCGTACATGACCGGGTTTGACCGCTCGCTACCCTGGCGAATGGCACGATGATCTTGCGAGCCGTGTCCGTCCACCAGCAGATGCGGTCGCTGGGTTATGAGCCCACGACGCACGTCTTGCTGGTCCCTGGGATTCCCGCTGCGTCTCGCTGACCAGGACACGACGAACCGAGTCGTCTCACGCCTCGCGCAGCATCTCCGCTGTCCTGCACGGTCTCGTTAGCGAATCCGTTAGCAGACCCACCGCGTGGCCTGCGGGTTCCTGCTCCTTCCCGTCCTTCTCGTAGCTGCCATCCGCTAGGCCAGCGAGAAGGACGCGGCCCATACCGCCGATCTCTACCGTGTCAAGGTGCCGAGTTGCGGGTCCGGGTTGCGGGAATCATCGATCTCACCTGGGCGTGCATCGATAAGCGGCCCCCCGGTCTCCCCGTGCTGACCCTCGTTCCCCCGTCCTCTGTGGGGACACTGCAGGGTCAACCGCGGGGTCGGGATCTTGGAGCGGCGAGGAGAATCGGTGCCCCGATCCTGAACCGCTTCTCGCCGGGCCGGGGTCATGGCCCCTGCACCAACGGGCCTCGAAGATGTAGTTGTCTACTCGATTCCGCCCGCGGTGCCGGGGAGCGCGTTTTGGCGCGTCAGCAAGATGACGCTGCTCACCAGGACGAAGATCAGGAACAGCACGAACGCGATGAGGTCGAGAACGAGCCCGAACGAGGCGATGACGCCGCCGAGGCCGAAGCCCTGGAGGAAGAACAGGATCCCGGCGAGGATCGAGGCCCACCCGAGCCAGCGCGGCAGGACGCCGCTGCCGATCACGAGCACGCCTGCTGCGAACGCAAAGAGGCTGCCGAACACGTCCCCGACGCTGTCCAGGGCGTAGGTCATCAGGTACAGCGTGTAGGACACGCCCTGATCGTGGTGGAACCCGAACGACGCGAGTTTCGCGCCGAGCAAGCCGAAGATACCGATGTCGCTGACGGCATGCAGGGCAATAAAGAGCGCTCCGCCAGTTAGGACCAGGGAGCCAAGGAACAGCGGCCGATCGGTGTCCCGGCGCAGCAGGTCGTGCAGCTTGGCCAGGTAGATCAGGAACATGGCGGCATAGACGACGGATAGGTATGTGATCACCAGCAGCTGCCCGCGGTGGTCGTAAAGCGTGTTCGTGATCTTCGCCGCCGAGGCGTTCTGGCTCGCGCCGCCGCCGAGCACCCCGACCACGGTCTCCGCCACCAGCGCTATGACGTAAAGGATGCCCGCTGCCCAGGCGTACCGCTCCCACGCGCTAGAGGTCCGCGTCGCTGCCGCCATGCCATCTTCCCCCATCCTCCCGTTGCGGGCCATTACGACCCGGCGTTCACCAGAGACCTACGTCCATGCGAGCGGCGATGACCTGCAACGGGACCGGGGGCGCTTGCCGTTTGACATCAACCCGGCGCTGGCCGGCCGCGAGGTGCTCGTCCTCAAGGTCGGTGTTCGTGGCAAGCTCTTGCAGATCGTATCCCCGGTCCTGTAGGAGTGGGCAGAAGTAGACGAAATAGCCATCGCAAGGATTGGTGGCGGAGCAGGGGAGGCTCTATGGGTAAGCGGCTAGGCGCGCTCAGCGCAGTCATTGCAGTGGTGGCACTGGCGGTTGGTATAGCTCTTCCCGCTGCAGGTTCAACTGGTCACGCCGCTCAGGACCAGACCATCCGCGTGACCGCCGTCGACACGGAGCTAAAGCTCCTTGATCTTGGTGGCACGGGGTTCTCCCTTGGTAACGAGATCGTGCTCTCCCAAAAGCTGCTGCAGGGCGCAAACCAGGTTGGGCACGGGGGTTCGGTGTGCACGAACGTGTCCGTGGCCCGCCAGGAGGCGCAGTGCATCGCTACGTACTCGTTCCCCGGCGGGCAGATCACCGCCCAGGCGCTGGTTATCCTTGGCTCAACGGCGCCGTATGTTGCGCCCATCACTGGCGGCTCCGGCAAGTACGAGGGTGCGAAAGGTGAGCTACACGTCCAGCTGGTCTCGGCAACCGAGGGGATAGGGATACTGACCTTCCACCTGGAGCACTGACAGGCCCGTTCACCTTCCCCGCCTGCCTCGTAGGCGCGGCGACCCTGGCGAGCGGCGTCCGGGGGTGCGGCGCAGCCGATCGCATGCGACGCCGAAAGGGCGACCCAGACGCGGCGGCCGGAGCGGGACAATGACGCACCGAGGAAGACGGCCCGTGGAGTACCAGGTTGCGTGGCCGGGTGAGCCTGGATGATCAGCGGTGGTCTGAGGGCATGGGGCCGGCGCGCGCCGGCCGGGGCCTCCCCAAGGCCGGAGGCCGGCGCTAGTGCCGGCCCGCGGCGCCGCTTGCGGCGCCGCCTTGATCTAAATACGGAATAATTCGGCAACTTGCAGTGTGACAGCGATGCGGTATGGCTATAGCCGTCGCTCCTCTGGTTCTGTCTGTGTCCGGCATCGCGGCTAGGTCCGACGGCAGGGTCCTGCCTTCGGCTCGGCTGTCCGGATGCTTGCCTGCTGAGCGTGGGTCGTGCCGGGCGGCCGGGTAGCGTCGGAGATGTGAGTGACAGCGAGCGCGCGTAACCCGTGCTGGATCCGCGGTGGCGGGGATGAGAAGCCCGCCGAACGACCGGTGCTGACCGTAGTCCAGGTCTTCGACCTGGCCGACCGTATGAAAGACCGCCGTTTCCGGGTCCTGGTCCTGGTGGCCACCTTCGCGAGCCTGCGGTGGGGCGAGGCGAATGCGCTGCGCCGCGGTGACCTGGACCTGGCCGCTGGGACGCTCAGCATCCGCCGCCAGTACATCGAGCTGGCCACCGGTCACCAGCTCGGGCCGCCCAAGTCCCGCGCCGGGATCCGCACCGTGGCCGTCCCAGCACCAGTCACCAAGGCGCTCGCCGAGCACCTGGACATCTACGCCCAGCCCGGCCCGGACTCGCTCATCTTCACCGGGCCGCACGGCGGCATCCTGCGCCGGGGCAACTTCCGCCGTGACTCCGGCTGGCTGGCGGCCGTTGCCGGGATCGGCGTACCGGGTCTGCACTTCCACGATCTGCGGCATACCGGCAAAGTGCTGGCAGCCCAGTCGGGTGTTAGCCTCGCGACCTCAAAGCGCGGATGGGCCACGACAGCGCACGCGCCGCGATGATCTACCAGCACGCCACCACGGCGGCAGATCGCAAGATCGCCACGGCGCTGGCACGGCGGATCAAGGACGCCAAGATCCCGCCCGCGGCCGGTCGCAGGCGGACTCGGTAATGGCACGCTAATGGCACGCACGGGGGATCCGGTGATCTTGGTAGGGATGTTTTGCCTGGTGGTGGAGCTAAGGGGACTCGAACCCCTGACCCCCTGCTTGCAAAGGTGGTGGATGCATCCGTCTGACGTGCGGCTGCCCTGGTCAGGCAGGAGTTCGGTGGCCCCTGATTAACCGCGGCTGACCGCTGTCGACCGTCCTATGGGGCACGCGGCGGGCACGGTGGCCTCTTCGTCCCGAACCAGCGGCAGTACTGGGCCGATGGCGACAGTCGCAGTTAGCGCGGGCTGCTGACGGCGGCTCGAGCTCGTAGTTGTGCGGAGTCGTTGCACTTCGGTGCTGTTCGCCACCCTGCTTGCAAGGATCGGAGATGGCCCGGCTGACCTGGGCTCTGGAGCGCGTCGGCAGGGCGGGCTTCCGGCTCGTAGTCGTCACAATTGAGGAAGCCGATCTCCTGAGATAACACAGATTTGTGTTATCTCAGGAGGTTGTGTATGATGGTCGGCATGCCAAGTGACGGTGAGATCACGTTCGCCGACCACGCCGGGCGGTTCTATGCCCGGCGCTTCGGGATGGCCCCGATGGTGGGCCGGCTGATCGGGTACCTGGCGGTGTGCGACCCGCGCGAGCAGAGCGTCAGCCAGCTGGCCGAGGCCCTGCTGGCGAGCCGGAGCGCTATCGCCGGCGCGGTGAACTACTTGGAGAACCTCGGGCTTATCCAGCGGTCCAGGGCCGCAGGCGAGCGGATGGACCGGGTACGCATCGACATGTCGTCGTCTCATGCGATGGGCTTCGACGTCTCCGAGTACCGGGAGGCGGCCGACCTCGCCCGAGAGGGCCTGCACCTGCTGGCCGATGCGCCACCTGAGCGGCGAGCGATCTTGTTGGAGTGGGCCGCGTTCGCCGATTTCCTGGTCGAGCGGCTCCCGGTCTTGGAGCAGGAGTGGAAAGCGCACCGCGAGGCGCTGCGTGCCGCGGGCGAGCTTCCCGACGACTCGGCCACACGGCAATGAGGGAGAAGGCCATGACAAGCGTGTCTGCTGCGACGGGGATCGTCGCGCAGGACGTGTGCAAGTCGTTCGGCGACCACTTGGTGCTCGACAAGGTGAGCTTGGCCGTGGAGGAGGGCACGATCCTGGCGCTTCTCGGCCCCAACGGGGCCGGCAAGACCACGATGGTCCGCATCCTGTCCACCCTGATCCCGGCCGATTCCGGCTTCATGCGCATCGCCGGTCACGACGTGGTCACCGACCCCGACGGGGTGCGGGCGCTCATCGGGGTCACCGGCCAGTTCTCGGCCGTGGACAACCTGCTCACCGGCGCCGAGAACCTGCGGCTGATGGCCGATCTTCGCCACCTCGGCCGCGACGCTGGGCGGCGACGGGCGGCCGAGCTGCTGGAGCAGTTCGACCTCACCGACGCCGCGGACAAGCTGCTGTCGACTTACTCAGGCGGGATGCGACGACGGCTCGACCTGGCCATGACCCTCGTCGGTGAGCCTCGGGTGATCTTCCTGGACGAGCCCACCACCGGCTTGGACCCGCGCAGTCGCCTCACCATGTGGGAGATCGTCCGCGAACTCGTCTCAACCGGAGTCACCATTCTGCTCACCACCCAGAACCTCGACGAGGCGGACCAGCTGGCCGACCGGATCGCGGTGCTCGACCGGGGGCGGATCGTCGCCGAAGGAACTCCGGCCGAGCTGAAGAGCCGCATCCCCGGCGGCCACGTCCGGCTCCACTTCGCTGGTCCTGACATGCTGCGCTCGGCGGCCGGGCTACTTCCGGCGGCTGCTCCTGACCAGGACCAGTTGGTCCTGCAGGTCCCCGCAGACAGCACCGTGGACTCGCTCCGTGAGCTGCTTGACGAGCTACACCGCGCCCGTGTCGAAGTCGAGAGGCTGTCGATCCATACCACGGACCTCGATGACGTGTTCCTCGCCGTCACCGGCAGTCATGTCACCGGCCGGCCCGACAAGGACCTCACACCGCAAGGAGCAGCGAAACGATGACCACGCTCGCCTACACGCTCAGCGACTCGCGGGTCATGCTGCGCCGCAACCTCAAGCACCAGCTCCGCTACCCCTCCATGACCGTGATGCTCGTCGGCATGCCCATCGTGCTCCTGCTGCTGTTCGTCTACGTCTTCGGCGGCCAGCTCGGCGCTGGCCTGGGCGCCCACGAGGGTCGCAGTGCCTACCTCGACTACGTGGTGCCAGGACTGCTGCTCATCACGCTGGCCTCAGCCGTCCAGGGCACCTCGATCATGGTCGCGATGGACATGACCGGCGGCATCATCGACCGGTTCCGCACCATGGCCATCGCCCGCGCCTCAGTCCTTACGGGTCACGTGCTCGGCAGCCTGATGCAAATCCTGGTCGGCATCGGCATCCTCATCGGGGTCGCCTTCGGCCTCGGGTTCCACTCCACCGCCGGACCGCTCCACTGGTTCGCCGCGATCGGAATACTGGCACTGTTCGCCTTCGCACTGATCTGGCTGGCCGTCGCCCTCGGCTTGGCCGCCAAGAGCGTCGAGACCGCCAGCAACACCCCGATGATCCTCTTGCTGCTGCTCTTCCTCAGCAGTGGGTTCGTGCGGACCCAGACGATGCCCGGCGGGCTACGTCAGTTCGCCGAGTACCAGCCCTTCACCCCAGTCGCCGACACCGTGCGCGGGCTGCTCACCGGCGCGGCCATTGGCGACCACGCCACCGCCGCCATCGCCTGGAGCATCGGCATCGCCATCGTGGCCTACCTCTGGGCCATCCGCCTCTACAACCGGCGGCGAGCAGCCGAGCCAAAATGAGCGGGGCCGGTTCTTGCCCTTTCTTCCTCGCAGGCGCCGAATCCGTGCGAGTGGGCGCCGGGTCTAGGCTGGCGAAGCCATCGCAGAGCGACGCCCGTGGGCGGCCTAGACGCGGTGATTGCAAGCTGGACAATAGAAGCCGAGGAAGATAGGTGCCGTCCAGCACCGTCGGCTTTCGAATGAGGCTCGCTGATCTGTGAAGGCTGCCCGGCAGGGCGCGCCCGTGCCCAGGACTCCTGACATAGCGGCCTGCGTCCCGGGGGGATTGCCGGGCTGCCCCGCGACGGGGAGCGGGCGCTGGCCCGGTGGGGGCTGCTGGGCGAGGGCGCCGGGCCGGTGTTCACGCCCGGTGCCCGGTATCCGCTGGCCGGGCTGCTGCTGGCCCTGCCGCCGCTGGAGGACACCGGCCTGCTCGATTGCGCCCGCGAGGTCTACGGGAAGCTGCGCAACGGCTACTACGGGCTGGCCGCGACGCTGCTGACCCTGGTGTTCCTGGCCAAGGCCGGGGAGCCCCGGGCCGAGGGCGCCACCCGGGTGCCGCCGGGCGCGCTGGGCCGGGTGCTGGGCCCGGGCCGGGCGCCGGAGGTCAAGACGATCCGCCGCAAGCTAGGCGAGCTGGCCGGGGCCGCCAGGCACATGAGCTGGTCATGGCGATGCACAGATGACCGGGGCCGGGAGCACGATTACGACCTGGCCGACACCACCGCGGACCTGCTGATCAGCGAGGGGCCGCGCAAGGGCCAGACCGTGAGCCTGCGGCAGGTCACCCGCCGGGTCCCCGCCCGCGGCGGAGGCACCCGCCAGATCCACGTACTGACCTCCCGGACCGGCCTGCCGGCCGGGGAGGTGTGCTGGCGGATGTCATCGCGCTGGCGGGAGGAGAACTACTTCCGCTACGCCCGCACCCGCTTCGCCCTCGACGTCCTGGACTCCCACGCCGCCTCCCCTGATGACCGGGAACGGATGGTCCCGAACCCGGCGAAGAAGGCCGCCGCCGCCCAGGTCCGGCGCGCTGAAGCCCTCGCCGGAACCGCCGAAGCCGCCCGCGACGCCCGGCTGCTCGAGCTGCGCAGCCCCGCCCCCGGCCAGGTGTCCTGCCTGACCAACCAGATCGCCAACGCTCTCAACGCCCCGGTCGAGGCCGCGTATGCGAACTTGCCGCCGCCGAGGACGCCGCGGCGGCCGTCCCGGCCCGGACCCGGCTCGGCGACATCACCCCCGACATTGCGCGGCCTGAGACCGAGATCAGGCAGATCACCCACGCCATCCGGATGGCCGCATACAACGCCCAGACCACCCTGGCCCGCGCCCTGAACGGCTGCTACGCCCGCGCCGAAGACGAGGCCTGCGCCCTCATCCGCGAAGCCCTGGTCATCTCCGGCGACATCATCCCCGGCCACGGCGAACTGCTCATCCGCCTCGACCCGCTCACCGCGCCCAGGCGAACCCAGGCCCTCGCCGCCCTCTGCCACCAGATCAGCCAGGCCCGGGCCAGCTACCCCGGCACCGACCTGGTCCTGCGCTACGAGGTCAAAAACCACCCCGGCCCTGCATGATCCTTCTCCCTATATCAGGAGTCCTGAACCCTGGAGCGTCGAAGAGGCCCGGCAATTCCTTGAGGATGCGCGACGCGCACGTGACCCGCTTTACGCCGCCTACGTCCTGGTCCTAGTGCTCGGCCTGCGCCGCGGCGAAGTGCTGGGCCTGACATGGGACGACGTGCGAACGGCCGCCACCGAGCTGCACCTCACCAGGCAGCTGCAGCGGGTCAGCGGCCGAACTCCTGCACTCAGAGACCAAGACCGAGGGATCGGCCGCCATTTTGCCGTTGCCGGATATCTGCCTGACCGCGCTCAACCTCCGCCACGAGGAACAGGACCAGGCCAGGGAAGTAGCCGGAGCGGTCTGGCAGGATTTCGGCTTCGTGTTCACGACCCGCTGGGGAACGCCGATCGAGCCGCGCAATTTCAACCGCAGCTTCCATGCCCGGTGCGCCAGCGCAGGTGTCCGCCGCATCCGCGTCCACGACACCCGCCACACCTGCGGGTCGCTTCCTGGCCGCACTCGACGTGCACCCCAGAGTCGCCATGCAGATCCTCCGCCACAGCAAGATCAGCATCACGATGGAGATCTACACCGAAGTACCGGAAGCCAGCACTCGTGATGCGCTGCGGACGCTCGGCGAATCCCTGGGCTGAGTAGCCGCCGTATGACCTGCCGTGGTTAACGACTGGATCGTCGCTGTTCGAGCTGCTACTGTTCGAATCGGGGATGGCTCGAACTCTTAATCGAATAGTGTCAGAGCCCGGCCAGCGCCGACTCCTTCGTCCGACTGGCATCCGTAGCACCTGCGCTCGGCCATACGCTTCAGTGCGTCTGGCCGCATGGGTATGAGTCGGCGGCTGTGAGGCAGGGAGCAGCCATGGAGCGCGATGAGATCAAGGAACTCCACTTCATCTCGTCTATAGAGAACCTTGAGTCGATCCTTCGCAGGGGGATCCTGAGCCACGATAAGGCATCGAAGATCAATCATAAGTCGGTGGCGTTAGAAGACGTTCAGGACAGGCGCCGTGGAAAGCGAGTTCCGAACGGTGACCTACTACACAGCTACGCGAATCTCTATTTCCACGCACGGAATCCGATGATGTACTACCTGGTCAGTAATGGGCACGACGATCTTATCGTCGTCCGTGTATCGCCGGCCGTGCTCGACCTGCCTGACACGGTGCTGACAGACGGCAATTGCGCATCGGAAGGAACGCGATTCTATCCGTCACCTGAAGGGCTGGCAATGCTGAACTCGGAACTGGTGTTTGCCAGATACTGGACTGACACCAACTACTGGCCAATCAGGGAAAAGAAGCGTGCGAGAAATGCTGAAGTCCTAGTGCCATCTCTGGTACCATCGAGGTATATCAGCGGCTGCTACGTTGATACGCTTGACAAGCGAACGCGGTGTCAGGCGTTCGATGACCTGCCTGCTGTGCGCATACGTAAGGAGATCTTCTTTCGATGAGTAACGTGCGAGTTCGAGAAGGCGATCTACTTAAGTCCAACATGCATGCGTTGGTGAATACGGTTAATACCGTTGGTATCATGGGCAAGGGTGTAGCGCTTGCGTTCAAGAAGCAATACCCCGCCATGTTCCTTGATTACGTTCGCCGTTGCGACAGGCATGAGGTCAAGCTCGGCCAGCCGTACCCGTACGACGCCGGTGATCATCTGATCATCAACTTTCCAACGAAACGGCACTGGCGATCTGTGAGCCGGCTCAGCGACATCGTTGCTGGCCTGGAGTACCTGGAGGATCACTACAGAGACTGGAAAATCAGGTCATTGGCTGTTCCGCCGCTTGGATGCGGTAATGGGCAGCTCGAGTGGCGTGTGGTTGGCCCAGTGCTTCTCCGGCATTTGCGGCGCCTGGACGTTCCGGTCGAGTTGTACGCGCCGCGTGGTAGCTCGCTCCTCTCGGAAACCCAGCTTGAACTGCTCGGCGAGAGAAACGAGCAGGCTGAGCCTGAATGGCACTTGGCGCCATGGCTGGTGGCTATAGCGGAGATCGTGCATCGCCTGGAGTCACAGCGCTATCACTGGCCTGTTGGGCGAGTTATGCTTCAGAAGATCGTCTACTTCGCCACTGAAGCTGGGCTGCCCACCGACCTGCAGTTCGAGGCAGCGAGCTTTGGGCCATTCACTCCGGATCTTAAGGCCGCTGTAGCGCGGATGCAGAATAACGGCCTTATCATCGAGCGACAGCGTGGTCGGATGCTAGAGGTACTAAGCGGTCCGGCCCTCGACGATGCGCGCGCGAGCTATAAGGATCGGCTTGAGCGGTGGAGTGACCTAATCGATCGCGTTGTCGACCTAGCTGCTAGATTTGATACTAAGGGGGCAGAGATAGCTGCCACTGTTCACTTCACAGCTGAGAATCTTCAGACTCAGCTGGACCGCACTCCCACTATCACCGAAGTAATCTCTGCGGTCGAGAAATGGAAGAGCCAGCGCCAGCCGCAACTCACGCGCGATGACATTCTCCGCGCCGTCGTTAACCTTGGTACTCAGGGATGGTTGACGGTAGAGCCTGATAGCGCGACCGAACAGGCCGTCGACGACATGGTAGTCGCTGGATCGTTAGCTGGTTGATGGCAGACCCGATGCGCACCGCGAGCGTCACTGCGCAGGACTGCGACATGGCACGGTCGGCCTGTCGATGCGTTCAACACCCACCGAGGTAGCGGAAGTCGGCCAGCGCGGCGAGCTCGGGCGGCTCGGGGAGCCTCAGATGAGCACCTACTGCTGTACTACCGTGCTGTACGGACCCAGACCAGGGCGCGTTCAAGATCGCAATGTGGGTTTGACCTGGTGGAGCTAAGGGGACTCGAACCCCTGACCCCCTGCTTGCAAAGCAGGTGCTCTTCCAGCTGAGCTATAGCCCCAGGAAACCGCACTTCAGCGGCCTTTCATGCTAGCTTGCCCGGCTGGCTCCGACAGCATCTCGCCAGGAGCCTGGTGGGCGCCTCCACAGGCTACCTGCGTTGGTGAAAGACGACCTGAGTTTACAGTCCCCCGGAAGGGCACGGCCGCCTGCGGCGGACGTGCCTGGATGCCTGCCCCGGCTCGTCGGTCACCCGGGATTACAACGGACCGTCCTGCCGGGCGGGCCCGGAGGCCCGAGGTCGAGGCAGAGACGATCTTGCCGCGCAGCCGCAGCGATCGCTTGACATGTCCGCGGCCGGAGGAAACGCTGAGGAGCGCATCTGGTGGTGCGGGCGACGGAGCCTGCCGAGCATGCTCCCGCAATCGCCGACCTGCCCGGGAGGTGTCATGCTGCATGTCCGCCTGGATCTGATCACCGCCGGTCCGCCTGCGCTGGCCGGGTGCCTGAAGTACATCGAGAGCGAAGTCCGCCCGGCGCTGGAGAGCCAGCATGGCAGCCTGGGACTGTCACTGCTAGCCGACGAAACGCACGGTGTCGGGGTGCTGGAATCGTTCTGGGCGTCGGAGCGTGCGCTGCGAGCGGCCGAGGGGGCCGCAGCAAGCATCGACGGCGAGCTGAAGCGGCGGGCCGGGGGATCGGTGATTGCCGAGCGGTACCGGGTGGGCGTGTTCGAGCTAGACGATGCGCTGCGCGGCCAGCAAAGCGCCCGGCTGACCCGGATGGAGGTCGAGCCGTCAGCGGTTGAGGACGTTATCGAGGCGTTCGGGGACACCGTAGTCCCGTGGCTGGCGGAGACTTCTGGTTTCCGTTGCGCGCTGCTGCTCGCCGACCCGGCGTCGGGGCACCTGATCAGCCAGACGGTGTGGCAGGACCCGCAGGCACGGACAGCAAGCCCGAGCGCTGCCGACGTCGTCCGGGCCGACAGCCTAGCTGCCGCTCGCTGCATGATCCGCGCCGTTGAGGATTACAGCGTGGTGTTCAGTTCCGCGCGCAACGCCTGATCCGCCCGAGGCCGCCCGCATCCGTCCTGACCAGATCGATGCGATCAGATAGGACACGTCCGTGCCCAGGCAGAACAGCGAAGTCCGCAAGGGCCGGGTCGGCCCTTTCGCTACCTTCGTCGACCGCGCCGGCCCGGATGGTGTCGTCGCTCGCTGGGGTTCCCGCCGGCATCGCAAGCATCCGCAGGCAGCCTCGGCCGCTGGCTCGACATGGTGGGCACCCCGGGCCCGGGCATGGTGGATCGCCATACTGTTCGCCGTCGGGTCACTGCTATTCGCACTCGGTGCGGTCCCTGCTTACGCCAGCACCGCCGGGGCCCGCTGGGATGCAGTGACCTTCTTCATAGGCTCGCTGTTCTTCACCGCGGCCGGGTTTCTGACCTACCGGGAGGCCGTGGATGCCGGCCCGCAGCGTTCAGACGCCGCCCGGCGGCGCTTCTTCGTCTTCCAGCCGCGCCGGATCGACTGGTGGGCGACCGCGATCCAGCTGGCCGGAACCCTTTACTTCAACATCAGCACCGGGAACGCCGTGCGGGTAGATCTCACCGCCCAGGCCGCGCACCAGCATGTGTGGCGACCCGATGCGGTTGGCTCGATCTGCTTCCTGGTCGCGAGTTCCCTGGCCTGGCTGGAGGTCTGCCACGGCTGGGCAGCGTGGCAGCCGCGGTCGTGGTCGTGGTGGGTCACCCTCGCGAACCTGATCGGGTCCGTCGCCTTCGGCGTATCTGCTGTCGCCGGCTACATCAACCCGGCGACCGGTCAGCTGCACAACGCCGAGCGGTCGAACCTGGGCACCCTGATCGGTGCGGTGTGCTTCCTGGTCGGCGCCCTGCTGCTGCTGCCCGAACGCACCGAGGAAGGCCGGGACCCAGTGACGGCGCAGAACGCCTGAAACGGCCCGCTCAGCGGCACGACCCGGCGCCCGGGCCAAGACGAGGAGGACGCCGCGAGATCGACGAGGAGGACGCCGCGAGATCATTGACTGCGGCTGCCTGAACTGCGGCCTGGCAAGGGACGTTCGTCCCTGGCACCGAGCGCAGGTGTGGCGCAGCCTCGAAGAGCGCCTTCAGGGAGAGGAGGCGATCAAGATGCGCATGCATCATCGTCCGCACGGTCATCACGTTGCTGCTCACCTGCACGAGTGGCTTCACCGCTGCAATCCGTACGCCTAGCGATCCCGCACCCGGCGCTGTCTGGCAGGCAGCGGGCCGAGAAAGGTGTCGGCGTCTGCCAGCAGGGCCGGGCCACGGCCCTTGGCGCAGATGAGCTGCGACACGCGGCGATCTCCTCGTGCAGTCGGCCAGTTACCTGAGCACCCTCAGCAGGTCTGACCATCGCGTCCCCGGCTGAGGACTGTCAGCCGCTGGCCCGGCCGCGGCCGGCCGGCCGTGACGAGGTGAGGGAGGCGAATACAACAGTGGAACTGAGGTAATGACCGGTGTTGTAGTCGAATGCTCCGCCGCACGTTATCAGGCGCAGGGCCGCGTAGCCGGTTGCGCCGTAAATGGTCCTGGCCGGGAAACGGGTTTTGAGGTACTGGCGCACGCCGGTGACGCGGAATACGGCGGTGATCCCGTCGGCGAGCGTCACGTTGACGCTGTCCCCTGGGCGGAGAGCCCCGATGCGGAAAAACACAGCAGGCCCCTGATAGCTGTCGAGGTGACCTTCGATAACCGACGCCCCGATCTGGCCGGGCGTCGCCGAGTACTTGTACCAGGCCGCCTGGCCGGACCTCGCCTGAAGTGACGGCACCTGGATCGTGCCGTCGGAGTTGACCCCCAGGTGCAGCAGATCCGACGACACGCCAATGGCCGGGATAGTGATGGACACCGGCGGTGAGCGCCGCAGCGACGGCCCGTACGCGGATGGCCCGGTAGCACCCGCTGCCGCCATTGAGGGCTGCGGTGCATGATCCTGGGAGCTGAGAGCAACGCCGACAGCGGCAGCCCCGCCCGCGATGAGAAGGACGCCGGCGATTCCGGCGATCCGGGCCCGGAGGCTTCCTGGCGCACTGGGCGGGGAAGAGTACCCGCTCTGCGGCCAATACATGACCACGCGAAACCCGGCTATCCGCCGCCACTCCACCTCCCCCAATGCCGTCCTCCCCTCTGCCTTCCCCAGGGTGTTCCGCTCGCGTAGCCTGATATTCCAGGGTGAATACTCGCCATTGCCTACGTGTCGTCTACGAGCTGCACCTTTATGGCCCTCGGCGCTTTCGGGGACCTGCCTTCGGCCGAAGCGGGCAGCAGCCGCTCCGGCCACGCGCTTTCGCTTCCGATGCCGGTTTCTGATGCGGGACCAGGCCAGGGATCCGCGACCTGCCGGACGCTTGAGGAGGTTCCGTGAAGGTGCGCACCACCACTGCGGGGAGGGGACTCAGCGCAAGCCTGGGGGTCGTCGCCTGCGGCAGCCTGACCGTATTCGCTTCCGCGGCGGTCTCGGCTTGCACGACGTCCTCGCCCTCGACGACACTGCCCACATTTTCGCCCGCAAAAAGTTCTCCGGCAACATCGACCGCATTGCCCGGCGGCACGGCTAAGGTCGCCACCCCGAGCGCGAGCCACTCCAGCGGGTCTGCATCGCCACCGACTGCGCAGAGCCCGTCGGGCCGCCCGATCCCCACCGCTGCCCCGGCCACTGGCGGCGGTGGCACCGCCGGATTCCAGGACCCCCTGCTCTTCGGCCTCGGCGGAGCAGCGATCCTGGCTGGCGCCGGGAGCCTCACCTACCGCAGGAAGGTCATCAGGAACCGCTGACACATGGGCTCTTGGCCGGGCGATTCCCGGCCGTTCCCGGTGCCTTAGCTAACAGCCGGTTCGTATCGTCCGCGACGGCTGGCGGGTAGGCCGCCAGCACCGCGGGCAGCTCGGCGATGCTGGTCAGCACATGCGTCGCGCCCGCCTGCCGGAGCTTCGCGGCAGGGTGAGTTCCCGTGAGCACCCCGGCGGCGATGCCGGCCCCGGCCCTGCGGCCGGCCAGGATGACACTGGCTGTGCCGGCCACCACGGCTGTCTCCCGCACGTCAGTCACGCCGAGCCGGAGCATGCCGGCAAGCACCAGGTCGGGCGCCGGGCAGCCGCGCGGCACGTCATCAGCACTGAGCGCCAGGTCAACGCGGGCCTGCCAGCCGAGGCCGCCGAGCACCTGGCCGAGCAGCCGTCTCGAAACGCCGGCAAACAGGCAGATACGGACGCCAGTGCCGGCCAGCCGGTCCAGCACCTCACGGGCTCCCGGCATGGGCTGCGGCCCGAACCGGCCGACAGCCTGGCTTAAAGAGCGGTCAAAGGCCAGGTGTGCCGCCTGAGCCCTGGCCGCATTGTCAGGGAACAGGATGTGCATCATGTCCCCGGTGGCCTGCCCCCTGGCCCGGTGTACATCAGCCATGCCGCGCGCGTAAGCGGCAGTCCCGGTCACCACGCCCTGCGTGGCGATCGCCTCAGCGAACGCCCGCTCCACGAGGCCATCGTCGACGACGGTCGTCCCGAACAGGCCGCAGCAGGCCAGCGTGATCGCCGGGGCTGCCGTCACATGCGCCTCGTACGCGGGCGCGGCCACGCGCAGCCTAGCTATCTGCCGTGGTCGCTTCGGTCCACAGATCTAGCTCAGCGCGATCCGCCTGCACCTTCCGCCAGACGGCGAATGCGCTGGCTCCCAGCAGGGCGATCACGAGCAGCTTCTTCACAGTGCGAACCCTCCAGTTCTCCGAACCCGCAGCGGCCTGCCAAGCGGGCAGCCGACCGCAGTGGCGCGCCTCCCAGCGTAGCAAGCGGCGCTCAGCGCGGACGGCTCACGCGGGTCTCATCCCAGACCGGCTCGGCGGCCTCGTATACCTCGCCGCCCGACCCGAAGACCAGGAACCGGTCGAACGATCGCGCGAACCACCGGTCATGCGTGACCGCGATGACCGTGCCGGCATAGGACTCCAGGCCTTCCTGGAGTGCTTCCGCGCTGGCCAAATCGAGGTTGTCGGTCGGCTCGTCGAGCAGCAGCAGGGTGGAACCGGCCAGCTCCAGCAGCAGGATCTGCAGCCGCGCCTGCTGGCCGCCCGACAGGGTGCCGAACGGCTGCCGGGAGCAGCCCTGCAGCTCGTACCTGGCGAGCGCCGACATCGCCTCGCTGACCAGCAGCGCGTGCTCGGTCATCAGGATGTCCAGCGGCGTCCGCCCGGACAGGTCAGGCCGCGCGTGGGTCTGCGCGAACATGCCGGGCACGACCCGCGCGCCCAGCCGGGCCTCGCCGTCGTGCCGCACCTCGTCCCCCGCCAGCAGCCGGAGGAAATGCGACTTGCCGGAGCCATTCGAGCCCAGCACGGCGACCCGCTCGCCGTACCAGACCTCCAGGTCGAACGGCTGCATCAGGCCGGTCAGCTCCAGCCGCTCGCAGATCACCGCGCGCTTGCCGGTCCGGCCGCCGCGCAGCCGCATCCGCACGTTCTGCTCCCTGGGCACGACTTCCGGTGGCCCGTCCTCCTCGAACTTCTGCAGCCGGGTCACGGCGGCCTGCAGCCGGGATGCCATGTCCGAGTTGTAGGCCGCCTTCTGCCGGTACATGCGGACGAGCTGCCTGAGCTTCTCGTGCTCCTCATCCCAGCGCCGGCGCAGCTCGTCCAGCCGCTCGTTGCGCTCCCGCCGCGCCGCGGCGTAGCCGGCGAAGCCGCCGCCGTGCACCCAGACGCTGCCGTCCTCGACGGTGATGATCCGCTCCGCGCAGGCCGCCAGCAGCTCCCGGTCATGGCTGACCAGCAGAACGGTCTTG
>Ga0208686_1000514_pt1 | contig 18711 bp, 11 predicted proteins | sample June2015DPH_6_50_FD_184694 | JGI IMG/M metagenome (GOLD analysis project Ga0208686, IMG submission 184694) | Peatland microbial communities from SPRUCE experiment site at the Marcell Experimental Forest, Minnesota, USA - June2015DPH_6_40... | ecosystem: Environmental > Terrestrial > Soil >... | reverse complement strand
TTCGTCACAGGGGGTATGGGGCGGGCTGGGCATGGTTTGCCGGCTGGTGCGGGCGACGGCGTCGATGGTCTCGGCGGCGAGGGTGATCTGGCAGGCGGCGATGTGGGTGGTGAAGTCGTAGCGGATTTCCAGCCGGAGTGCTTCGAAGAGCTGGCGGGAAATTTCGTCGGGCATGCTGGCCAGGTCGACTGGCGTGACGGGTAGCTGGTTGAGAAGGGCAGGGCTGGGTTCCTGGCTGGCTTGGTCCTGGGCGGCGGCGAGCTGGGTTTCGAGTTCGTTGCGGCGGGCGCGTAGTTCGGCACGGCGCTCGTTGATGTCGCGGATCAGGTCCTGGTCGATGGGGTCGGCGAGCTCAAGGTTGCGGATCAGGCGCTTGCTCCTGGTCTCGGTCTCGGTGACGGCGCGGCATCTGTTCGGGCATGCGAGTGCGCATGGACGGCGAGTAGCCATCAAAGGACGGCGGACGACCCGTCTTGTCCTTCGGCTGCGGGTTCCTTTCGTTCCTCGTCCAGCCAGGCGAAAGCGTTTTCTACCGCTGTGCCCTCGGTCCCGAGGATCTGCAGGCTGGCCCGGATCAGGGTATACAGCTGCTCTACCCATGAGCTTGCGAACTCGACATTCCCGCCCGAATTGAGCGAGGGGCTGGGAATGAGGTGCCCTCCGTGGATGGCCTTCAGGCAGCGCTCCATTGCATGCGACTCAACTGACCACCATTCAGAATGGGCGACGCCGCTCGCCATGTAGTACGTCTGGCGGCATAGATCGATGAGGCCGCATTCCTCTGCCATCGCCCGGATCGACTTCCCGTTCGCGAAGGAGTCGCGCGCGTCAACGACCCGGTGGTCGAGGACCGCGTCATTGCGGCTCAGCTTCTCCAGATCCTTGATGGCCTCCTCGAAGTCTGGCCGTCTGGCCTCCTTGGGCAGCTCATCCATGATCCGCGCGTACAGCTTTGCCTGCCCGGCTCCGTACTCCTGGAACGCGCGATAGAACGACTCGTCCTGCAGTGCCATCCACTGAAGGTAGATGCGGACCTCCACCAGCGCCCGGATGATGTGAGCGCCGTGCTCCATGCACCACAAGTCCGGAGCGCCGAGCGCTGCGATCACATCGCGTCCGGCTCGGACGACAAGCCCGGAGTGAACCTCTTGCCGTTCACGGTCGTAGAGACAGGCAGGCGAAGTTTCGAGCGCTTCCACATAGCTGGAGACCAGGTCCATCGCGAGCCGTCGAAGATGGGCGCCGCGTTCCGGTACAGGTCCCGGAGCAGCCGCTTCGCCAAGTGATGTTGCCTCGTCCCCTGTATCTGCGGCAGCCTCATCAGGTTCGTGCTCGGCCGCCTCCATGTCGCGATGTCTCATGCAGCGCGTCGTCATCGAGTTCGCGCCCCAGAACACCCTGGCCCAACTGATCGCCTCCGCGAAATGGCTCTCGTTCTCCTGCAGCAACAGTCCTCTGCGCGCACCCCAGAGGGCCCGCACAGGTGTCCATTCACGGGGTCGGTTGAGCTGGGTGTAGGAACCCGATCTAGCTGGCCACTCGCGGGCCTACCTGGCCACCGCTTGGCCATTGCCCGGCTATATGGCCACTCGGCGTGGCGGCCGGCCTTCGGGGAAGCTCATGCGTCTGCGAAGCAGGCGGCTACCTGCGATTTTATGACGTAGCGCCCGGCAGGGCCAGTGGGCATGCCGCGGGTCCGTACGTCGTGCGGCTCACTTTCGGCAGGCTGGGTGGCACGCCTGGCGGCAGCACTCCAGCCTGCGCCATCCCGGTGTGGTCTCTCGCCGTGAGCTGAACGATTTCCCGGCGGGATCGGTGATGGCATCGTGGTAACCGTGGAGCTGGGGTTCAGCGGTGAGGTGGCGGATTTTTACCACAGGTACCGGCACGGGTACCCGGGCGCCGTCATCGACGCGCTGGCGGGCGCTTTCGGGCTGAATGGCCAGGACGTGGTGGTTGATCTCGGCTGCGGGACTGGTCAGCTGGCCTTGCCGATGGCGCGGCGGGTACGGGCGGTGGTCGGCGTTGACCCCGCGCCGGACATGCTGCGGCGCGCCCGGCAGGCTGCCCGGGATCTGGCCGTGCCCAACGTGAGCTGGATGCTGGGCGCTGATACCGACATCCCGGCGCTGCGGGGCCTGCTGGGAGACAGGTCGGCCGGGGCGGTGACGGTCGGCCAGGCCCTGCACTGGATGAGCCCTGCGGACCTGTTCCGGTCGGTCGTCCCGCTGGTGCGCGCGGGCGGTGGTATCGCGGTGGTGACCAACGGGACGCCGTTGTGGCTCCAGGACGCTGACTGGTCCCGGGCTCTGCGCGGTTACCTGGAACGCTGGCTTGACACCAGGCTGACGTTCGCCTGCGGCACGGACGAGGAGAGCCAGCGGCGGTATCAGGAAGACCTGGACAGGGCAGGGTTCGAGGTGCTCAGCACCACTGTTGACTACGTCGCCGACCTTGACCTCGACCAGCTTGTCGGCGGCGTCTACTCCGCGCTGGGGGCGACCCGGCTGCCCGCCCCGGATCAGCGGCCGGCCTTCGCCGAGCAGGTCCGCGTGACCGTCGCCCCGCATGAGCATTTCAGCGAGCACGTCCACGTCGCCGTACTGGTCGGCAAGGTCCAATGACAGCAAGCCCGCGCAGGGCCGGAAAGTGGCCAGGTAGGTCTTCGCGCGGCCAAGCAAAACGGGTTCCTGCACTGGGCGTTTGAGGCTGGCTGAGCTTGGCCTGGTTCGTTGCGGCGTGCCTGATTTGATCTTGCGTCCTTGATCATCGATCATCGTGGTCATGCCCGCCGACGCCCAGCCCCCGCCCTCGTATGAGGAGCTTGCGGGGCTGGTCGCTGTTTTAGCGGACCGGGTGGGTGCGCTGGAGGCGGAGAACGCCGAGCTGCGGCGCCGTCTGGGGATGAACGCGGGGAACTCCTCGACCCCGCCGTCGAGGGAGCCGATCGCGGCGAAGGCCGCACGTAAGGCGAAGCGCTCGGCGGACCGGTCCTCGCGGGAGCGGTCCCCGGACCGCAAGCCGGGAGGCCAGCCAGGGCATAAAGGGTCGGGGCTGACGCCGGCGGCGGTCCCGGACCGGGCCGAGTCTGCTGCTGCGCCGGCGCAGTGCCGCGGGTGCGGCGCTGACCTGGCCGACCCGGCTGCCGGCGCCAGCGACGTGAGCGCGGCGTGGGCGCAGGTCTGGGACATCCTGCCGGTGGTGATGGAGAAGGTGCACTGGCAGCTGCCGCGGCGCCGGTGCGGCTGCTGCCAGAAGATCACCACCGCGGCGGCGCCGCATGCCCGGGCCGGGTCCGTCGTCTACGGCCCGGGCATCAACGCCGCCGCCGTGCTGCTTTCCTCCGAGGGCAACGTCCCGGTCGAGCGGACTGCCGCGCTGATGGAAGCCCTGCTGGGCACGCCAGTGTCGAGCGGGTTCGTCGCCCGGGCCCTGGCCCGGCTCGCGCAGCGGCTCCAGGCCGCGGGCTTCGATGCGGCGATGAAAGCCGCGCTGCAGGCCGAGGACGTGCTGTGCGGTGACGAGACACCGGCGAACGTCATCCGCAAGGACACTGACGAGCACGGCGAGACCGTGCCGGGCGCACCGCACGCGGTGACCATCCGCACTCCCGGTGCGCGGCTGATCTGGTACGCCGCCATGGGATCGCGCTCTGGCCCCGCGATCGCGGGCCTGGGCGTGCTGGAGGGCTGGCACGGCTACCTGGTCCGCGACGACTACGCCGCCTGGCACCAGTTCGACGCCCAGCTCGCCGGGGTGCAGCAGTGCGCAGCCCACCTGATCCGCCACTGCAAAGGCGTGCTGGAACTGCACCCGCAATGGCAGGCATGGGCCGGGCAGGTCCGCGACATCCTGCGCGAGGCCGCCGCCGCCGTCCAGGCCGCCAGGAACGACAGGAAAACCCAGCTCGACCCCGGTCTGCTCGCTGACCTGCGCGCCCGCTACGACGAGCAGGTCGCCTGGGGCATCACCACCAACCGGCTCCGCCACTGGCACAAAGGCCGCCACCCCGGCTACAACCTGGCCAGACGGCTGCAAGAAAAGGCCGAGCAGGTCTGGCTATTCACCCGGGAGTTCCAGGTGCCCTGGACGAATAATGCCTCCGAGCAGGCACTCAAAGGCCCGAAGCGGCATCAGGCCGTCTCCGGGTACTGGCACACCACCACCACGCTCGCCGACTACTGCCGGGTGCGCTCCTACCTGGTCAGCGCACGAGGACACGGCATCCGCGCCACCGACGCCATCCACGCTGCCCTCACCGGCAAACCCTGGCTACCGGAGCCAGCCACCGCCTGACATCACGGACCCCCACCCGTGAATGGACACCCGCACAGCCGAATCAGCCTGGTCGCGCGTGCTGAGGTCGGTCGGGTAATGCTTAAGCAGTTCGACCGTTTCGGCGCTCGCCCTGAAAGTGCCAGCCTGGACCGCGCTCCAGATGTAGAGGCACTTGATCACTGCCTCGCGGTGTCCATCGCTGAGCACTCAGAACTGCCCGCGCGAGCACATCGATCTCTTCTTGGCCGGGCGTCGTCATCTCACGATCTACCAGCCACTCGGCTGGGCGAAGCCGGTAAGAAGCCAGAGCGGCCATGACGGGACCGGGAAGCAGGTCGTATTCATAAGCACGGGCCTGTTCCTGATAACTGCCCGCCGAGCCGCCGATCTGCTCGCCTGCGTGCGCTCACTTGTGGGCGTCAACGCCCGCCCAGATCACGCCTTTCTGCGCTCTGTCCGGTGAGAAGAACTACGTGCTCATCGAGGTTTCCTGGGCTTACTGGCCGCTAGGCGACGACGGCTGTCCTATACCCGGCCGCCCGAGCCGACGGGCTGGCAGGGCCGCTTGCTGCCTTGTCGTCAGTGTCTCAGTAAAGGCTCACAGCGCCGCCGGGCTTGGTGAAACACAATCGGCGCACTGAAGCGGCTGGCTGGAATGGCTCTGTCTGTGTCGCGCGCTCCGCAGGTCACATCCTCGGTGGCATAGGAGTCTTGGGAGAGGGTCTCGTTGCCCTGACCATGGTGGTGTCAAGCCCAGTCGGGCCCGCCGTGCCGACACCTGGCGGCCCCTGCGGTCCCGCTGGTCCCGCCGGGCCTGTCGCGCCCGGAGTGCCGGCGAGGCTGACTCCAGGGGTGCGTCGATCACGAGGTCGGCGGGCAGTTCGGATCCGTCGACGCAGACGCCGCCGGCCCGCCCGCGCCGGCATATCACGCTATCGACGTGGCCACGGTGAGCCTGCAGGCCGGGCTGATCCAGTGCTGCCGCCCGCAGCGCGCGCTCGAACGTGGCACGGCGGGAGCGTACCCCCATGGGGACCTGGCTTCCGTCCGGACCGGCTAGACGCCGGATGCGTCCGCGGCGTCATCGACGTTCACGGACAACTGCTCCGCGCCGCCTGCTTGTCGCAGTTCGGCCACCGCTCGTCAGCTGGAACAGCAGTTCGCCGCGTTCAGCGCGGGCAGTGCCGCGCGGGCGCTGGCCGGCGGGTGATGATGCTCCAGCAAGATCCGGCCGAAGCAGCACGGTCGCGCCGCTGGTGTTCCAGTTCCGCAAGCGGCAACCGGGCTGCGGTTCCTTATGCCCGCCTGGCCGTATCGCAGCTCGGATCAGGGCCCACCGCTCGTCCGCAGTGCGCTCCCCTTGTCCTTCTTCCCGCCGCCGGTCCTGGACCAGGGCGACACCTTCTTCTCCCGGCGGAGCCAGTGAGTCCGCAATCTCCAGCCGCGCAAGTCGGTGAGGACGTAGCGGATCCAGTCGTCGCGGTCGCGCTCGGCGGCCGGCACGTCGAAGTAGTCGGCGTGGCGGGCTCGCACCGGCTGCGGAGGCTGATCACGGCGCGGCCGGGGGTGCGTAGCCGAACTGCGGTGACCGATAGGTGAGCTATGCGAGCACGCTCGGTCTGGAACCCGGATTACGCGATCGCCCATCCGAACCTCAAGTCAACCAGTCACGACCACGATCGCCTGCTGAACTGAGCCATTCCCATTCGCGTCAGCGACGGCAAGCCCGGGCTTCTATCTGTCGCCGTCGTATGGCTTTGCGTGACACAATCACCCTAGGTAGGGTGAACGGACGCATTGAGGGGGGAGGGATTCGGTGATCCCGCTGTTACCCGGACGGGCCTGTGCTTGCTGACCTTATTTGAGATCGAGTTCGGCATGACCTTGGCAGGGCGCAGGTGGCAACGTCCAGTCCTGGCCGACCTACCGTTCAGCTGCTGATGAGCCTGATCGGAACGCCACCAGCGGAGTGATCGCGAGTGACTAATGGGTCGTACTCATGGCGCGTCCGCATCATGGATGGCGATGCGCGGGTGGCGCGCGGCGCGGGCGTGCTTTTGGGCACCGGGCAGGTATTGACCTGCGCGCACGTGGTGGCGGACGCCCTGGGCGTGGACGTAGGCACACAGGCGCCAGCCGGAGCGGTCCGAGTGGACTTCCCTGGCTGCCAGCTGACCGGCGAGCCGCCGCGCGCACGGGTCGACCCATTCGGCTGGCTTCCGCGCCTCAATGGCCGCAGGGACATCGCGGTACTGAACATAGAGGGCCGTCCGCCCGCTGAGGCGCGGCCACCGCTGTTCCGACGCTGCGGCCAGGAGTATGGCGGGCTCGTCAGCGTGTTCGGGCATCCGGAGGCCGTGCCAGATGGCGTCTGGGCTGAGGCGCGCCTGATCGGTCCGGCAGGGGAGAATAACGAGCTGGTACAGCTCTATGGCCAGACTGGGTATCCGATCGAGCCAGGCTTCGCCGGCGCGGGCGTGGCCGACCGACGCACCGGCGAGGTAATCGGATGCGTGACCAGGGTCGTCAAGGCCGGGCCCGAGGTCAGGTTGGCGTGGATGATGCCACTTGAGATCGTGCTTGACTACCTGCCGGACTATAGGTCTATCTTGCCGCCGGGGCCGGGACGCGCGCGCGCCACGCCCGCTACTCGGGCCGATCAGGCTGACGCGATGACCGCCATCGCACAACCTCCTGCGCCTCACGCGGACTCCGCGGGTGTTGCCCGCCATGGCCGCCAGGCTGACCTCAGTCCCGACCAGCGGGCGATGATCGCCGCGCTATCGGCCCTGGCCGAGGCGGGAACGCCGATCTGGATGGATGACCTTGCCGCCAGGGTCGCGGCCCGCATCGGTCCGTTCTTCACCGTACCGCCGTGGCTTGGCGGCACCGAGGGTGCCACCAGCCTGGTGCTCGCGTGTCTCGCTCAGCCTGGCGCGATGCATGAACTGCTCGAGGAGTTGCGCCGCTGGTACGGCGTAGCCATACCGCCGCAGCTGCGAGAACTTGACCAGCTGGTGCGACGCAACGTTCCCGAGCCGCTGCTGAATCCTACGGACCGCTCGGCGCTCTACGAGTTGATCCGCGACGCCACCTTCGCCCAGGCGGCCGAGGCTTATGTCCAGGCGGTCGGTCCGCTTGGCAAACCCTTGCCGCCCTACATGGACGATGTGATCGCGATCGCCAATGTACTCGATGCCCTGAGCCATCCGCTTGGAGGCGTGCCGCCGCTACTGGTCTTCGCCGAGTCGCTGGCTGGTGCGGTGTCGCCTACCAAGGCCGTACAGATCCGCCAGTGGGTCGCACGCTACCGGGCGCGCCACGATATCCCCGCGCATCTGTTCCTTCCGTACGAGCTCGGGTACATGCCGGCGGGTCCATCCCCGTCGGATCCGGCGTACCTGGTCATCCAACTGGATGGCGATCAGCAGGCGAAGGATCCTCTAAAAGAGGACCGCTTCCTGCTGACGGCGTGGCTGCAGCGCGGCGCCCGCTTCGGCACCACGCTGCGTCGTGCGGACCCACCACAGAGCTTGGAGCAGGTCCGCTCGCTGATGGAGGACTTGCTGGTGGCGGCGAAACAGTTGTCGACGGGAGGAACGGTCCTGACGGTCGAATTCATACTTCCCCGTGATCTGCTCTGGTACGCCGCGGTCGATCAGTGGCCAGCCGGGCGAGATAACCCCGACAAGAAACTGGGAGAGGTCTACCCCGTTGTCGTCAGGAGCCGTGATCGTATGAGGGAAGCCGAGATCTGGCCGCGCTGGGAGCGCAAATGGAAATGGGCCGCTGCCAACTGCGGTCGCGATTACCCGTCGGCCATCGCCTGGGTTCCGGAAGAGGGCAAAGTCGGGGCAAAGGTACTGTTTGATGGTCTCGCCGGTGCGGGGCAGCCTGTCTGCCTCGCCCTCGGTTATTCGCCAGGGCCGCCGCACGGCCTATCGAGAGATGAGATATCCGTAGGGCTGCAAGCGGGCTTGCCGATCATGGTGTGGTGCCGTGAGGGTGAGCCGAACGCCATCACAGCCGAGTTGAAAAGGCTTGTGTCCGGTCGCGGGCTGCTTGATCTTCCGCGATTGGTCGCCGAGCGCAGGGCCGCTGTCGGCGAGAAGCGCGGATCGCGATCAGACCTAGCAGACTGTCAGGAGCGAGACGACGATCTGGCGCGTCATCTAACGCTCCTGTTCGACCCAGCAGACCGCGTCCCGGAACCAGAGACGGTGATTCGGGCCCCACGATGAGGAGATTGGGTGGACGGTGACGACATAGGCCCCCTGGGTCGCGAGACCGACGAGGTTCCTGGGGCCGAGGGCAGCGACTGGCGGATCTACCTCGGCGATGGCACAACGCACGATGGCCTTGACAGATTGCCGCCGCCGCCGCCATGGCGCGCGTACAGCGGCGGACCGCTAATTACGCCAGAGTTCGGCACTGACGACGCGGCCGAGCGGCGGCTGGGAAGCGCCGGGCAGGCCAGCGCGTACCGGGCGGATGAGAATGTCGTCCGGATGGTCAACGCCGCGCTGTATCTGCGGCGCCCGCTGCTTGTCACAGGAAAGCCGGGCACGGGAAAGTCGACGCTAGCCTACAGCATCGCCTATGAGCTGAAGCTTGGGCCTGTCCTGTCCTGGCCGATCACCAGCCGGTCGACACTCGGCGATGGCCTCTACCAGTACGACGCTCTCGGACGCTTGCAAGACGCGAACCTCCAGCAGTTCATGCCGGATCCCGGAACGCCCGGGGCGGTGCAGGACGTCGGCCATTTCGTCAGGCTCGGACCGCTCGGCACCGCGCTGCTGCCGCAAGCGCGACCGCGGGTCCTGCTCATTGACGAGCTAGACAAGAGCGACATAGATCTGCCCAACGACCTGCTGCACGTTTTCGAGGACGGTCGCTTTGACATAGGCGAATTGGCCAGGCTGCCGGACAGCCAGTCGCCAGCGTGGGTCTTCACCGCAGACGTAGACTCCCGCACGGCCGACGGACGATTCCGCGTGCCAATCGACCGTGGCCGGGTCACCTGCAACGCGTTTCCCATTGTCGTCATCACCAGCAACGCGGAGCGCGAGTTCCCTGCGGCGTTCCAGCGGCGGTGCATGCGGCTTACCATCCAGCCTCCAGGGCGCGAGAAGCTCGCGGCGATCGTGGCCGCACAGCTTGGCGCAGAGGCGGCAGAACAGGCAGGACCGATCATCGGCAGGTTTCTTGATGGCCGTGAACGCGGCGACATCGCCACCGACCAGTTGCTGAACGCGATCTACTTCGCCACGTCGGGAGCGCAGGTACCTGAGACTAGTTTCGAGCGGCTTGAGCAAGCGCTGCTGAGCCCGCTGGGCGCGGCGGGCGTGCGATGATCGACCGGCTACTTGGCGTACTCGGCGACCTGCCGTTCCCGGTGACAGCCGAGGAAGTTTGCGACGCGATCTGGCTCGCTCGACACCTCCCTCCTGGGCGGCTGGCCTGCGTCGGCCCCGTCGGTCCCGCCGGGCCTCTCGGCCTCCAGGGCTCCGCCTCGCACGGACCGCCGACGGAGCCCGAATGGCCGGTGCCGGACGCCGATGCTACGAGCGCTTGTCACATGTTCACCGGTCAGGTTCGAGAAGAGCTGAGCGGCCCTGCTGCCCTGGCATATCAGCCCGCGGCCAAAGTCGCGGCGACCAGCAAGGCCACGGTGACCACCGCGGGTATGCCCGCCGTGTCGGCGCTGCCGGGCATCCGTGAGATCAACCGCGCGCTGCGTCCATTCAGGCGCAGATACGAATCACCGGTTAATCCGACCGTTGACGAGGTAGCGACCGCGGCGGCCATCGCAGACTCCGGGTTGTGGTATCCCCAGCTGCGGCCTGGTATGCAGCGATGGCTCAACCTGACGTTAATAGTCGATGACAGTGAGTCGATGGTGGTCTGGCAACAGACCATCAGCGAACTCCGGGTGCTGCTCGAACGCCTGGGAGCCTTTCGTGACCTGCGAACGTGGCGATTCGACGGGGATCTGACGAAGGGAAGATTCCCGCAGCTACGCGGCGAGTCCGGCCAGCAGGTTCAGCACCGTCAGCTGCTCCAGCCGGGAGGCAGGCAGTTAATCCTGCTGATCAGCGACTGTGTTGGAGCAGCCTGGACGTTCGGGTCCTTGGCCCGCCTGCTTGAGGAACTCAGCGGCACCGCGCTCGTGGCGGTCTTGCAACCGCTCCCGCAGTGGCTCTGGGCGCGCTGCCGCCCGCCGTTCACTCCGGTCGAATTCCACGCTGCTGAGACCGGACTCGCCGGTCGCCGCGTCACAGCGGTCGCACGGGATCCCGCTGACGCGATGGCGACCGGCACGGCCATTCCCGTTCTTGAGCTTGAGCCTGAGGCTCGCTGGCTCGCGCCGTGGGCTTCGCTGCTGGCGCAGTCAGGCTCTGCTCCCGGAGTCGCTCTCTTCACTCGCGCGATGACCGGTCCGGATGCTTTCGTTGCGGCTGATAATCGTGAATCAGCGAGCGCACCTGATGAGCCGTCCGCATTTGATCGGCTGCTGAGCTTCCGGGCCGCCTCCTCGCCGACCGCTTACGAACTGGCCGGATACCTGGCTGCCGCGCCGCTCAGCCTCCCCGTAATGCGCCTCGTCCAGGTCGCGATGCTGCCGAAGTCACGCCCGGCGCACCTGGCCGAGATCTTTCTTGGTGGCTTGCTGCGCCGGGCCGACTCAGATGCGGCCCGCCAGCACTCGTCTGGCTACGACTTCTATGACGGCGTCCGCGACTTGCTGATCGCTGGGCTGTCCAGGGCGGACACGATGCGAGTGCTGCGAGAGACGTCGCGTTTCGTGAGCGCTCGGCTTGGCTCGCCTACGGATTTTCCTGCACTGCTTGCCGACGCCGACAAGATCGCCGATCTAGGCCCGCCGTTCGCCCGAGTCGCGTACACCGCGCTCCGTGCGCTGGGCGGACGCTACGCCGATGTCGCAGCGAAGCTTGAGGTCCAGCTAAATGAGGACCATCAAGGACTGCCGCGACCGAGCGGTGCTAGCGAGTCCGCGGTGCCAGCACCGGTACCGGTGCCCGCGTCGGCGCCGCCAAATGCGCTGGAAAGTAAGGCGGAACTGGGCAATTCTGAGAATGGCGGCCGCGGACCGCGGGTCAGCCAGGTTGGCAGCCCATCGCACATTCTAGGAGGCGACGTGACGTATCCCAGCCCTGGCCCGCGCACCGGACATGAGCAGGAAGAGCAACCCAGGGTCTTCCATGGCGTGCCGCGGCGCAATCCAAACTTCACCGGGCGTAACGAACTGCTCGACGAACTGCGCGGCGACCTGAGCCGTAACCTGACCGCGCTCCTACCAGAGGCCCTGCACGGTCTGGGTGGCGTGGGCAAGACACAGCTGGCTATTGAATTCGCGCATCGTTTCGCTGCGGACTACGAGCTTGTGTGGTGGATCAAGGCCGAAGAGCTCTCCCTGGTCCGCGCATCTCTCGTCGACCTCGCGCATGAGCTTGGAATCACACCGGCAGGAGACACGGGGACAACGGTGCGCGCCGTCCTTGATGCCTTACGGCAGGGACGGCCATATAGGCGCTGGCTGCTGGTCTATGACAACGCCGACGATCCGGACGAGCTGCAGCAGTACCTGCCAGAGATGTGCGGCCACGTGCTTGTCACGTCAAGGAACAGAAAGTGGCGATCAGCGGCGAAGACGATTCATGTGGACGTGTTCAGCCGCCAGGAGAGCATCGACCTCATCAGGCTCAGAGAACCCAAGATCAGCATGGATGCCGCGGCCCGGCTCGCCGACCGGCTCGGCGATCTGCCACTGGCGATCGAACAAGCCGCAGCCTGGCAAGGCGAGACCGGCATGTCCGTGGACACTTACCTGGAGCTGTTTGAGAAGGCGCATGAGCGATTGCTTGCGGAGAACCTGCCGCCCGACTATCCGAATTCGGTCGCCGTCACCTGGCGCGTGGGTTTCGAGCAGCTGATGACTGTCTCTCCGGCGGCGGCGCAGCTCCTGCAGCTCAGCGCCTTCTTCGGGCCGGAGCCGATTTCCATTCACGTCCTCGCGGCCGGACAGCACGTGGCCGACCTGCCGACAGAGCTCGCCGCCGCGATGCAGGACACGTTCCTGCTGCACACGGGGATCAGGGACATTGGCCGCTATGCCCTCGCCAGCGCCGACTCGGTCGACGAGAGCCTCCAGGTCCACCCTCTCGTGCAACTTGTATTGAGAGACCGGATTCCGCCTCAGGAGCAGGAGCACCAGCGGGCTCTGGTCCACCAACTGCTCGCGGCCGCCAACCCGAGCGACCCCGACAACCGCGAGAACTGGCCGCGACTCGCGGAGATCAATCTGCACATAGTGCGCAGCGTCGGAATGATCGAGGGCAAGGGAGACAACGTCCGCCAGGTGATCGTCGACCAGATCCGATATCTCTACGTGCGCGGTGACTACGAGAGCAGTCGTTCGCTCGGCGAGTCGACGATGCTGGTCTGGTGGGATATGTATGACCCGAACGACGCACTGACGCTGATGGCCTGCCGTCAGCTCGGCAACTCCTGGCGTGCCCTGGGGATGACCGACGTGGCGCGGGCCTATAACAAGGACACGCTGGACCGCACCAGGCGCGTCTTCGGCGAGGATGATCAGCGATCGCTAGAAGCGGCCAACAGCTACGGGGCTGACCTACGCATTGACGGTGAGCTGCAGGCGGCCCGCGAGCTGGATGAGGAAAACCTGGAGCGCCACAAGCGGGTACTCGGGCCGGAAAAGCGGGCCACGTTGCGCTGCGAGAATAATCTGGCCGTCGACATGAGGCTGGGCGGAGACTTCAAGGACGCTCTGGACCTTGACCAGGACATCTACCAGCGCCGCCTGAACACGCTCGGTGCCGCCGACCAGGAAACCCTATTTTCTCGCTGCATGGTCGCCCGTGATCTGCGCGGATGCGGGCAGTACCGGGAAGCGCTTGACCTTTACGATCGGGTGCTCGCCCAGTTCAGTGACCTGCTCGGCCACGATCACCAGGATGTTCTCAATGCCAGGCTCAGCTACGGGGTGACGCTCCAGCGCGCCGGGCAGTACGCCCGTGCCCGTGCGGAGGTCGAAGAGGTCCTCGCCGACTTCCGCGGGCGGTTCGGCGCCGATCATCCCGGATCGGTCGCCGCAATGACGATACTGGCCGGCCCGCTGCGGCAGCTTGGCGACATTGAGGGTGCGCGCAGGCTGGCCGAGCAGGCGCTGGCGTTAGCTCGACGGGTGCACGGAAGCGATCACGTGTTCACGTTGCCTTACGCCAACAACCTGGCGATCGCGCTGCGGTCCGCCGGACAACTCGCGGAGGCGCTCCGGCTGGACGAGGAGACGTTCCACGGGTTCAAGGAGGGTCTTGGCGAGGACCATGTGTTCACGCTGTCGAGCGCCGCTAACTACGCCCATAGCCTGTACCTATCCGGCAGCTTCGCGGCAGCGAAAGCCCTCTCAATGGATACGCTGGAACGATCCATTCGGGTACGCGGAGAGGATAATCCGCTGACCCAGTTGTGCGCGTGTAACCTCGCTATTGACCTGCGCCAGGCTGGCGAGGTAGCCGAAGCCGATGAGCTTGTCAGCCATGCGGTGGAGCGGCTCTCCGCGCTGCTTGGCCCGGAAAGCCCGGAGAAGGATGCAGCTGCCACTGGCAAGCGCCATAACTTTGACATCGAGCCGCCTCAACTGTGACCGCTGGGTCAGTGCCCGACATGGCGTGCTGTCCGCTGTGAATCTGCCCCGGCGCGCGAAGTTCTCAGCTTCTAGCTGGTCTGAATTCCCTTCTGCGACGTCCCGGCCGCCAGCCAATCCGCTAGATCAGCGGGATCTGGCGCGGTCGCTGAGATCTCGCGTATCCGCCTGTGCACCGCGTATGCTAGCTCGGGCCACCGGGAGAGAGCGGAGGACGGTCCTTCTGCCAGGGCGAGTCCCGCCCAGGCGTCGGCGCGGTCAGGGTCATCGGCAAGCAAGTCGCGGTAGCCCCTCGCCGCGCTGGCGAGTTCTCCGCGAACAAGCGCGAGGTCAGCGGCGTCCGCCTCACCGGCCTCGGCCCCGCTGCGATAGTGGCGGAACCTGGCCGGGTCCTGCAGCATCGAGCCGATCAGCTCGATGCGGTGACTGCGGGACAGGGCTTGGCCTGAGGCCATCACCGCGGCTCGTGATGGTATCCGCGCGGCGGCGCCGCCGATCCATGCAACGGCCAGCCGGTCGACTTCGGTTTGATCATGGCGAAGGTTACGCAGTCGCCAGCTGACCCGGTGGTCGGCGATGGCAATCGCGGCCGCTGCCCGTGGCAGGTCGGCGACGGGCTCGGCGTGCCACGGCCTGAGTCGGGAACGCATGCCAGCGGCAAGGGAATGCCCAACGGCCGTGAGCAGGCCGGACCTTTCGATGATCCGCACAGCGTCGAGCGTCTCGGCACGCCACCTGGCGTACTCGAAGTCACCGAACGCGCTTGGCGCGCAGCCGGCGTGCTGAGTCCGCCACAGGTCAGTGACACCGAGGTAGGCGTAGGCACCATGCAGCAGCCCGTGCAGCGGCCGCGGGTCGTCCCGCCACGGTGAGTAGTAAAGGACATCGGGCGTCGCCGTGTGCAGGGGCACCAGGTCATGCAGGGCTCCGAGCTTGGCATGCTGGAATTCGTGGACCAAGGTGACCGCCAGGGTCTGCGCGTCCGGCGGGAACGACAGCGCGCAGGCCCCGAATGCGTCAGTTGACGTCGTGCTGACCCCCTTGCCGCCAGGTCCGGCTCGCAGCGGTATCAGGCAGGTCAGGCCTGCCCGTATCGCCGTCGCGTACCAGGGGTGCTGCCGGACCAGTATCGACCAGGCCTCATCCAGCCTCTGCCGCCAGCCGTGCACCAGGTGCGCAGGAAGCCGGTCGTCGACAGGGAAGCCATAGCAGGCACGAAACGGATCGAGGTCGTCGAGCATGAGCTCAAGGGTCAGGTCTTCCGCTGTGGACCGCAGCCGCCGCAGGCCGCGCCAGCCGTCCTGATCCGAGCAGACGTCGGGTGGTACCGCGACCGCGTGCCGACCGGCGATGACCTGAGTCATCCCCGATCTGCCGCGCACCTTCCCGGTATCCATCTGGTCGTCAGCGAACTGTGCCAGCCCCAGTGCTGGCAGGAGAATCGCGCCGGAGCGGGCCGGCACGTCGATCTGGAAGTCGATGCCCGCGCTTGCGGCCGCCGACGCGGCGATTGCAGCAAGATGGCCGGTCACCTCCGCGGACTCGCCATCGGAGCAATCGCCGCTGCGCAACCCCCGAAGGCACAGGGCAGACCAGGCGCCGACCGGCGGGTACATGAGTACCTTCGCCGTCGCGGCCGGATCGTGGTGTTGCGCCCGCGCCAGCAGGTCGTACCCGCGGTGCAGGCTGGCCGCCCGCTCAGGCGGCAAGCTCCGTGCCGCGTCCACGATCAGACGCAGCCTGAGCATGCACTTGCTGGCCTGCGCGGCGGCTAGCCTCCCGATGACCTCGGGTCCGCCGCGTCCGGTCGCCAGCGCGTCAATGTCTGCCGACTGCACGCAGTGGGTCGCGATCACAGTTCCCGTCCGGCGAGACGGCGCACGTCAGCGGCGAGCCGCTCCATTATGTGCCCGATGAGCTTGTACAAGTCCGGGCAGTACACAGACGGGTTGCGAAAACCCGATCCGGCCAGGTAGCGATGCGGATAATAGCCGCCGCCGCAAATCCGGTGGATCGCACACTCGATGCAGGTCTGACTGAGGGCCGCCAACCCGATCTGCCGCGCCATCACGGCTGGGTGCGCCAGCGCCGCGCCGAAGTCGTGCGAGAAGACGTTGAGGCCTGTGGCCGACGCCCCTGGGAACGCTGATCTGAGGGTGTCGACCTGTTCAAGAGAGCCGTCGGTATCGACTACGATCAGTCCGACAGGACTGAGCCCGACGGCCTCGGAACGGCTCTGGCCGCCCAGGCATAGCTGAATGATCTCCTCGAACAACCTGATCCTGGCCCGTTGGACCGGGGCTGAATACCAGCGGTCAAAGATAGCGATGAGCCAGTCGGCGTAGGGTGTAGCCGTAGTGTCGGCGCCACGCGCAGGTGGTCGGCGCGTCCAGTTCCCATGCGGGAGAATGAAGTCGACCGTAGGTGGCCTAAAAGCCAGTAAGGTGTCAAACACCCCAATCGGATCGGTGCTCACGTCGATCACGCAGAGAATCCCCGCGAAGAGTCTGGCGTAAGGCTCGCTGCCCAGGCGTTCCAGGCCCTGCGCCACCTCGTCGTAACTGCCGCGGCCGTTGGCGTAACGCCGGTGCTTGTCGTTGCTGACCCGGTCGCCGTCTAGGCTCACGCCAACGCTGATGTCGTGCCTGAGCAGAATATCGAGCAGCTCGCGAGTCAGCAGGACACCGTTGGTCTGGATGCTCAGGCTGGCCGAAATGTCTGGGCCGAGCGCGCCGCGAAGCGTCGAGGCCGCGGATGCGATGAGCGCCTGGCCAGCCAGCAGAGGCTCACCGCCGTGCAGCACAACCGAGATCTCGGCCAGGCCATGAGCCTGCGCCGACTGCGCGATGCGCAGGGCCACCTGCCTGACGGTCGCGGGCGACATAGTAGCTGGCCGACTGCGCCAGCTCTGATCTTGCATCGCGTAAAGGTAGCAGTAATCGCAGGCGAGATTACAGCGACTGTGGATTTTAAGAATATACTGCCGAAACGGCGTAGGGCGCCAGCCTTGCATAGCTAGCGCTTCGATTTCCGGTAGCTGATCCGGCCATTCAGCACACGGCTTTGCCTGACTAGAAGCTTGACTGGAATCCGGCGACAACGTCGGCAGGATTATCGGCCTCCTCCAGCAACCGTCGGAGCGAACGGCCGAGCACCGAGTCGTCCAGGCCGTCAAGCGACTTAAGCTCGGCTAGCGACAGGGTTGTCACATCGGCCAGCGTTGACTCCAGATCAGGAGCGGGACTCTGCATGCGAAGTGATCTCCAAGCGCTGGTGAGACGTCTGTTGCTATGGCTGTTCGGGGAGCGGAGCGCTGGCGAGAAGCCTCACATCGAGCCAGCCCACTGTTGCGGTGGCGAGCCAGTGCTAACTGACGCTACCGACACCAGACGGATCGGCATAATAGCGCATGGCATGCTGTCTCGCAGCCCATACTGAAGATGTGGCGGCACGTCGCGTCCGCGGCTCGCACGGCGGGTACGCGGGGAACTGTCCGGGGAAACAGAGGACCTTACGTTCCGGACTGCCCATATGAATGACCATGGATTGTCATGGCGCAAGTAATCCGGACCAGGCAGATCACGTCCATCCGCCGTATTGTGGCGACCGTGGGCGTCGCATCTGAAGCTACTACGCTCACATGTCTAGCGGCAATGCCACTCAGCCTAAGTTGATCTTGGGTGCGCCACGAGCGCGGAGAGGAGTTCTATGTAGGTAGGGCTTCTTGATGCGGTGCTGTGCAGGTGATGAAGGTTGTGGCCCTTCGGCGTCGCCCTGCGGGGGGAGGCGTCAAACCGCCTCATGCTGCCCAGCCTGGCCGTCGCCACGAAAGGTGCCTGTGATCTTGCAACCGAACTCTGACCGTTGAGGGTCTATCCGAGGCCAGGTGAACTAGCCACGGGCTTGGGCTGGGCCTACGCTCATCGTCCATGGCCAATGGCGGCGAGCCTGGCGTACACAAGGCGAACGTGGTGCCGCGCTGGCTAAAGACCCTCTGGGACGCTCACCCGCTCATCGTTGTGTCTGGCGTAGTGGTCGTAGCGCTAGCAGTCGCCCTCGGCCTGCTCTGGCCGCTCACTGATGTGATCGCCGCACACGACGTGGGCCTGACCACAGGCTCGACACGCCCAGCACGTCTGCAGGCGGCGCGGGAGGCTGTGCGAACGCAGCTGCTGACACTCGGCGCGGGAGTGTTCGCCGTCGGCGCGCTGATATTCACCGCGCGGAACTTCGCTCTGTCGCGCGGCGCGTTGGATGAGACGCGGCGCACGGTCGAGCTGACGCGGCACACAGTCGAGCTGACCGAGCAAGGCCAGGTAACCGACCGCTACACCAAGGCGATCGAGCAGCTCGGTTCCGACAGGCTCGACGTGCGCATCGGCGGCATCTACGCCATGGAGCGCATCGCCCGCGACTCCGCGAGAGACCATCCCACTGTGATGGAAGTCCTGGTCGCCTTCATCCGCGAGCACTCCCGTGAGCAGTGGCCATTGCCCGAGCCCGGCGCCGAGATACCTAAGCGCTCGACACGTCCCGACGTGCAAGCCGCGATCACTGTCATCGGGCGCCGAGACATCGGTCACGACCGTCAGCCGATTAACCTCACCGGCGCGAACCTCACCGGCGCGAACCTCACCGGCGCGAACCTCACCGGCGCGGACCTCACCGGCGCGGACCTCACCGGCGCGTACCTCACCGGCGCGGGCCTCACCGGCGCGGGCCTCACCGGCGCGGGCCTCACC
>Ga0208686_1000507_pt1 | contig 19010 bp, 22 predicted proteins | sample June2015DPH_6_50_FD_184694 | JGI IMG/M metagenome (GOLD analysis project Ga0208686, IMG submission 184694) | Peatland microbial communities from SPRUCE experiment site at the Marcell Experimental Forest, Minnesota, USA - June2015DPH_6_40... | ecosystem: Environmental > Terrestrial > Soil >... | reverse complement strand
AGCTTCTTGCCGGTTGCATCGTAATCGGTGATCCAGCCGCCTGAGTCGTCTTGGAGGGTCAGCAACTTGTCGAGCATGCCTTGCGGTGGTTTGGCGGGCGGGGATAGGTGATTGGCGGCGAGTAGCGCAAGGCCAAGCTTGTAGGTTGAATAACGTTGGTCGTGCTTGGCGGCGGCATCGAGGAATCCCTTGCCGTCCCACAACCGCAGGGCTGCTTCCCAATGCTGACGGGCTGCCGGCTGGTTCTTTTCCGTGAGGCATGCCAGAAACAGGAGGTCGGCATATCTTTCCCAGTCATCGAAAATTCGGTCGGTCATCACCTCGGTGCGAATGACTTTGTTTCCGGCGCGACGTACGTCCTTCAGTTGGTGCTGACGAAACGGCAAGGGTTCTTCGGCTTCTCCAAAAATTACTTGTATCCTGCCCGATTTATAAATGCCTTCGCGGTGGATCGCGGCCATGATGCTCTGGGCGATCTTCGGATGGCTGACGGCCAGCACCTTCGCGGCCAGATAATTATCATGAAACAGCCAATAGACGTTCGCACCACGATACTCAGGTAACAGACCTAAGTCGGGGTCCAAAAGGCTCACCAAAAATTCTCGTCCTCTTTGCGTCACATCAGAAGGTTTCAAAGAGGTCCACCCGTTTGGCGCAAACATAAACAAAGCAATAATAATGGCGACCAGGGTGCGCTGCCGAATCATGGATGGGACGGATCTATTCATCTGAGCGGTGTGGCAAAAACGTCTAACAGTATTCGGCCCAACGCGAATTTGGCCGGGTTCGGAAAGCAAGGGGGTGGCTGGCCGGGTCATGGGGTTAAAATGAGCCGGTTGATGGCGTGCTGACAACTGAATTTTTTGGCCGGGTAGATAAATTTAACGCAACTCCGATAAATCGCGAGCTAGCGGCGCAAAGAACACAGAGATCCGCAGAGACGCAACAAATCCTTATGGACTGCGGCGGGAAGCGAAGCGCCACGCCGCTTTGGAAGCTCTGTCCGCGACCGAAAAGCGGTGTCGCCGCTGCGCTCTGCCACCGCACTCCAAAATAAAATCCTCACAATAAACCGATCCCAACGTTTATCCGTGTGAATCCGTGTCCATCCGTGGTTTCAATTCCGGTTCTAGGATTCGGTTTTCCCGCCAAGTTTTTTTTCCAATTCAGCGACTCGTTTGAGCAGTTCAGGCAGGCGCTGGACGGCTATCATCTGGCGTTTGACTTGTTTGTCCGGTTGCGCCGGCGAGCCCAGCCATTTCTCGCCGTCCGGAATGTCGGTCATCACGCCCGATTGCGCCGAGACGGTCACCCGGTCGCCGATTTTCAAATGCCCGGCAAAACCGGCCTGCCCGGCCAGGATGACGTATTTGCCAAACTTGCAACTGCCGGAGATGCCCACCTGCGAGATAATCAGGGAGCCTTCGCCGATTTCGACGTTGTGCGCGATCTGGACGAGATTATCAATCTTCGTGCCTTTGCCGATGACCGTCGGGCCAAGCGCGCCGCGGTCAATCGTCACATTCGCGCCGATTTCCACATCGTCGCCGATGATGACGTTGCCGATCTGCGGCACCTTGAGGTGAACGCCGCCGTCCTGCACGTAACCGAAACCGTCCGAGCCAATCACCGTGCCCGCGTGAATGCGCACGCGCTGGCCGATTTCCGTTTCCGGATAAATGGTGACGTTCGGAAACAGGTTCACCTCCTGGCCGAGCTTGGAGTCGTCACCGACGAAATTGCCGCCTTGCAAGACCGACCCCGCGCCGATTTTCACGCGTTCGCCGACGACACAATGCGGTCCGATGTGCGCGCCAGGGTCAACCTTCGCGCTCGCCGCAATGACCGCTGTGGAATGAATTCCGGCGGCGTAGGTTCGTTCGGGAAAGAACAGCGCCATGGCCTTGGCGAACGCGATGCGGGCGTTGGGCACGCAGATCAGGATTTTTTTCGCGGATTTAAAACGGTCGGCGGCGATGATGGCGGTCGCTGCGCTTTGTTCGGCGCGGGCGAAATAGTCGTCATTTTCGGCGAACGTGAGGTCGCCCGGCTTGGCGCGGTCAGCGGGAGCAAAGCCTTTGAGCGTTGCTGCGGCATCGCCAACCACTTCACCTTCAAGGTGTTTTGCAATTTCAGCAGTGGTAAAGGTCATATTGGCATTTTGTGCGGTTGCCGTTGACTTGGTCAACGCGGCTCACTATAAAGGCAGGCGTATCCAGTTCAACCTCTACTTTGCATGGCAAAGACTTTGCGTGTCGGACTGATTGGCTACCGCTTCATGGGCAGGGCGCACTCCAATGCATGGCGGCAGGCACCCCGTTTCTTCCATCTCAAGGCCAACGTCGAGTTGCACACGATTTGCGGACGCCATGCCGCCGGAGTGCAGGCGGCACGCGCGCAACTCGGCTGGCAAAAAGCCACGACGGACTGGCATGAAATCGTCGAGTCGCCGCTGATTGACATCGTGGACATCGTCACACCGAATCATTTGCACGCGGAAATGGCGATTGCCGCGGTGAAAAACGGCAAGCACGTCTTGTGCGAAAAGCCGCTCGCGTTGAACGTCAAGCAGGCCGAGGCGATGGTCGCCGCCGCGAACAAGGCGAAGGTCGTCCACATGGTCTGCCACAATTACCGGCGCATCCCGGCCATCGCGCTGGCGAAGCGGATGATTGGCGAGGGCGCACTGGGCCGGATTTTTCATTTTCGCGCGCGTTACGCGCAGGACCGGCTGGCCGACCCGGAATTTCCACTGGACTGGCGTCTGCAAAAGGAGACCAGTGGCTGCGGTGTCCACAGCGACATCAATTCGCACGTCATTGATTTGGGGCGTTACCTCGTCGGCGAATTCGAGCAAGTCTGCGGCTTGCTGAACACGTTTATACCGGAACGGCCGCTGGCGGATGCGCTGGCCAAGGGCGCGCGCAAGATGGGCAGGGTCACCGTGCCGGACTCCGCCATATTCATCGGCCGGATGGAAAACGGGGTGCTGGCGAACGTGGAAGCCACACGCTACGCGCTCGGCCGCAAGAACCACATCGCAATCGAAATCAACGGGAGCAAAGGCTCGATCTATTTTGATTTTGAGGACATGAACCGGCTGAAATATTACAATGGTGATGACCTGAAGGACCGGCGGGGTTTTCGCGACATTCTCGTGACCGAGCGCGATGGCGTGCAACCGTATGTCGGCCATTGGTGGCCGCCGGGACACGGCATCGGCTACGAACACACGTTCATTCACACGGTCGCCGATTTTGTGAACGCCTGCGTCGAAGGAAAACCAGTCCACCCGACGTTCGAGGACGGCTTGAAAAACCAGCGCGTGCTCGCGGCGGTCGAGGAATCCTCTCAAAAAGGCAAGTGGGTGAAATTGTAAAATCCTGCCGGAGGTGTCGCCGTGAAAGGTACATCTCCATGGAATGACGAATGCCTAAACCATAATGCCTAAAGAATAACGAAGCGCGAATGACAAAATGATTTCCAGCGCCCGGGGATGGAAGCGGGCATCATAGACCATGTTTGGAGCTTGGAGGAAATCGTTGGGCTGTTGCCTTGATTTTAAGGCAAATGAGCCTGATATTTGCTCCATTAAGCTTCAACCGCATGAAACGGTTAATGGTCAATTGGATGGTTGTGGCCGGGGGCTTGTTTATCTGTGTTGGCTGTGCGTCGGTTAAGCCATCACAAGAACAACAGGCATCTGTGGTCACTCCTCCCGCCAAAAATTATGCTATGGTGGGAATTATCAAAAACTGGTGGGAAACTCCCCCTCCCGATTTCCCTGAAGCAAGCGGTAATAGCGCTTTGGCATGGTATTGGGTGGGGTGTGTTCTCGGGGTGTTTGGTCCGTGTCTTAATAAATGAGGGGTGGATGAGCTAACTCCCTATTGGCGTTAATAGCCAATTTCAAAACGTACCGTTACCGTTATTTGCCGGTTCTTGCCTCAAGCCTTGGATTTCGACTACGCTACACCTTCGATTAACTGAAATATGCCACTGACCTCGCTTGAAAAAATCATCCCGATGCTCCAGGTGGCCATCGGTCCGGTCATTCTCATTTCCGGTGTCGGGCTGCTGCTGCTCACGATGACCAACCGATTGGGGCGGGCCATTGACCGCTCCCGGTTGCTGAAAGCGGAACTGTCGAAGCGCACGGACGAGGAACGCGCGCAGGTGCTGGCACAAGTGGCCATCCTTTACCGTCGCGCGCGGATGATTCGTTTGAGCATCACCCTCGCCGCGCTCAGCGCGCTGCTGGCGTCGGCGCTCATCATCACGCTGTTTGTGACCGCACTGATCCAATGGGAAGCCGGACTGCCCGCCAGCCTCATTTTCATCGCCTGCATGAGTTCGCTGTTCGCGTCACTCGTCGCGTTCATCCGCGACATCAACCTGTCGCTGCACGCGCTCAAGCTGGAATTGGAAAGCATCAAACCCGACCTCGACTGAATGCCATTGTTTGGGACCGGACTGATGGGAGCGCCGGCCCCTGCCGCGCCGAAGCTTCCGGGCGAAGGTTGGTCCGGCCCGACAGGTTGGAGTTCACGCTTCAGCGTGTCATCCGAACAATTCCGCACATCGCGGGAGTGAACGCCAGCATCTTCAAGCCGTGCCGGAGGCCGGCGCTCCGCCTGCGGGGGTTCTTCAATTTAACTTGCCCGGAGGCTGACGGGCGCGTATTAGAATGGCCGTCGAATCATTGGGCCCACGTGGCGGAATTGGCAGACGCGCTAGATTCAGGTTCTAGTGGGTAACACCGTACAGGTTCAAGTCCTGTCGTGGGCACCAAATTGTTTTTTGTCCCAAAGTCAGGGCTTGGCCCATAAAAACAAGTGTTTGCGGGCATTTTAGTCCGCTTTCAACTTGGACTCACTTCGGCCCCTTCCGGTCTTCTTCGGTTGCTTTTCAAGGCAGCGAAAGGCAGCAAATGAAAACAAAAAAACAGTCAACCAACCATCCATCGGCACAAAGAGTACTCAAGCCATCGTGGACGACGCGCGCTAAATTCCTCGCATGACCGTTGCGAATGATACACGTCATTTTTCAAATTTAACCGTGACTTAAACCGAACTTTTCTTAAGTTCGTCCTGGATGAAGCGACAGCGAGAACGCCCTGCTGACGAACCTGCTTTAGCCGTCGGTTCACCGCTACCAAGCGTGAAAGCCAAGCCGCCGGACGGCGGTGTGTCCAATTCACAATCTTCAAGGCATGAGCCTTGGTTTCTTGGCCTCCTCCTGATCGCCACCACGTTCCTGGCCTACCTGCCGGCCTTGCGCGGCGGTTTCGTCGGGGACGATGACTCATGGACCACGCAAATGTCCGGACTGTTGCATGGTCTTTCGGGGTTGCGCACGATGTGGTTTCATCTCACGGCATTGCAACAATATTACCCGCTCTCGGGCACGACCTTCTGGCTGGACTATCAACTCTGGAAGTTCTGGACGCCGCCCTATCACGTGGAGAACGTTCTGCTGCACGCCCTGGCCGCCCTGCTCTTCTGGCGGCTGTTGCTCCGGCTCCAACTGCCAGGCGCCTGGCTGGCCGCGGCCCTCTTCGCCCTCCACCCGGTCATGGTCGAATCCGCCGCTTGGATCACCGAACGCAAGAACGTGCTCTCCCAGGCTCTTTACCTCGCGGCCCTCCTGGCTTACGAACGGTTTGCGCCGTGGGTGACCGATGACCAGCGAACGGGAACACGAACCGCAGCCATCGGTCCGGTTCCTGACCCGGCACGTCACCCGCGGCACGCGGCACTTTTTTACGGTCTGGCTTTTGTCTTGTTTCTGGGGGCGCTGCTGGCCAAGACCACGACCTTTTCCCTGCCGGCGGCCATTTTGCTGATTGGTTGGTGGAAGCGCGGACAAATCCGTTGGCGGGTGGAAGTGTTACCGACCCTGCCCTTCTTCGCCCTGGCCCTCGGCCTGTGTACCCTGACGGCCTGGCTGGAAAAAAACCACGTGGGGGCCCAAGGGCCGGATTTTGCCCTGACCTTCACGCAACGCTGTCTGGTTGCAGGCCGGGCCTTCTGGTTTTACCTCGGTAAATTGTTCTGGCCAGCCCATCTCTGTTTTGTTTACCCACGCTGGCAACCCAATCCCGGCGTGTGGTGGCAATGGCTCTATCCGGTGACGGCGGTGGGGACAATACTGGGGCTCTGGCTGGCGCGAGCGCGCCTTGGGCGTGGACCGATAACAGCGCTGCTCTTTTTTGTCGGCACGTTGTTTCCGGTGCTGGGGTTTATGAACGCGTATTTCATGCGTTACTCGTTTGTGTGTGATCACTGGGTTTATCTTCCCAGTCTGGGGCCGCTGGCGCTGGCAGCGGCGCTGGGGAGTGGAGCGGCTGAACAACTGCGGCTGCGGTGGGTGATTTATGGGTTTGCAGTCATGGTATTGGCGGTGTTGGGCCCCCTGACCTGGCGGCAGTGTGGCATGTATGCCAACCTCGAAACCCTTTGGCGCACAACCATCACTCGGAATCCAAATTGTTGGTTGGCGCACAACAACCTGGGGACGACTCTTTTAAAGCAAGGTAATTTGGATGAAACCATTCAACATTTCGAGCGGGCGCTCCAACTCAAACCCGATTACCCCGAAGCCCATGTTAATTTAGGCGTCGTGCTGGCCAATCAAGGGAAATTGGATGAAGCCATTCAACATTACGAGCGGGCGCTCCAACTCCGACCCGATTACGCGGATGCCCTCAATAATTTAGGCGCCGCGCTGGCCGCCCAGGGGAAGTTGGATGAAGCCATCCAGCATTACGAGCGGGCGCTCCAACTCGACCCGGACTACACCGAAGCCCACAATAATTTAGGCATCGCGCTGGCCGCCCGGGGGAAGTTGGATGCAGCCATCCAGCATTACGAGCGGGTGCTCCAACTCAAACCCGATTACCCCGAAGCCCATAATAATTTAGGCATCGCGTTGGCTGACCAGGGGAAGTCGAATGAAGCCATTCAACATTTCGAGCGGGCGCTCCAACTCAAACCCGATTACGTCGAAGCCCACTATAATTTAGGCATCGCGTTGGCCGACCAGGGGAAGTTGGATGAAGCCATTCAACATTTCGAGCGGGCACTCCAACTCAAACCCGATTACGCGGATGCCCTCAATAATTTGGGCTTCGCCCTGGCCAAGCAAGGGAAATGGGATGAAGCCATTCAACATTACGAGCGGGCGCTCCAACTCCGACCCGATTACGCGGATGCCCTCAATAATTTAGGCTTCGCGCTGGCCAAGCAAGGGAGATGGGATGAAGCCATTCAACATTACGAGCGGACGCTCCAACTCCGACCCGATTATGCCGAAGCCCACTGTAATTTAGGGATCGCGCTGGCCAAGCAAGGGAGATGGGATGAAGCCATCACCCAGCTCCAACAAGCCTTGGCCTTGGCCATGGTCCAAGGTAACACCACGCTCGCAAAGTCCATCCGCACACGGCTCAAGTCTTATCAGCCGGCTTTGCTCCAACCGCAAACACCGTGACGGCGCAAACTGGCCTCCGATGACAAACCGCGAGTGCGGAACTAACCGATGGCTGTTTTTTTTGGCAGGAATAAATTTGCCGCAAATTTTTCGCGTGGGAATTTTCTTGAAAAAACCGCGAAAAAATTATTCTTGTTGCACTTTGAAGGCGGCGAAAAGGCACCGGAGAAGGGAAGCTGCGGAATTTAAGCGATTCTGACGCTTTCGGCTAATCGCCAAGGTTGGCAATGGGTTGACGGGATTCGGTCATTTCCCGGAGGGGCGGAAGTACTCCCACCGGACCCGATTTTGCTCATTTTGGCTCGTTTTCCGTGAAAAAACAAGCATGAGACACTTTTGTCTTTACTCTGATTTTAGAAAGCTGTTTTTTCCCAAAGCGATTCGGAAATCCATGAAGCCCAGTCATATCTTTATTTTGGTGTTGAATCTCCTGATTACTCTCGCGCTGGCGTGCTTCATCGTCCGCCTGTTCGTGAACTTGCAGGAAAAAGACCGGATCATCCAGGAACTTCAGGCCCAGAAACAAGTGGACGTACAAAAGGCCCGCAAAGCGCAGAAGGAAGAAGAAGTGCAGAAACAATTTGAGGCGCAAATCAAACTCGAAGCGCAAAAGGGACTTGAGGCAAAGAACCTACACAAGATAAACGACGACCTGGATAAAATTGACGCGCGTTTGAAAAGGGTCCTGGATCAACCGTCAGGCTATGCGGATGAAACCAAGGCGCAAAGGGACACGCAGGAAGAGCTGTTGCGGCAGTTCGCCAGTTGGGCGAAGACAGAAATTGGGGTCCTGGCGGTGGAAATGCAAAGCCTGGGATTTACCAATGATGCGGCACTGCAGGAAAACCTGGATGCCTTTTTCAGAAACCATGAAGACAAGATTCACGAAGAACGTTTAAGCTACGATTACATTGACCTGGGGTTGAGAGACAGCGATCACAAAAAGGAAAAGGATGCCGAGTCCGCAAAATCATTGCAGGCGGCTTTTGCCGCCAAGCGGGCCATTCACAACCTCAAACAAAATCCCAAATGACCGGCGGGAACAATTCAAAATTCCAAGCCGTTTATCTTTAGGGCATCGTCCTACTTGCTTCTGCAATCCGGGGATTGACGCATCCAGAAGTTGGGAACTTGAAATTTCTTATCACCAGCTCACCGGCACGGTCATCTTTTTCCCGAAGCGATTGTGATAATGCACCTGCCGCCGTTGCTGGCCGTATTCGTGGACCAATTTTGTGATTTTCACGTCGTAGCAGCAGTATTCGGCGATTTCCGCCAGCTTGCCTTCCTTGAACCAGCGGATGGCCTGCAGGCCTTCGGCGGTCTTTTCCACGCCGAACGTCGCCGTCGCAATCGAATCCAGCGACAGCCGGTGTTGCAGTTTGTTCTGCAAATCCACCATCAGGTCGAGCGTCGGCAACTGGCTCAAATCAAATGTCGTGTAACCGTGCAACACTTCGTAATCGAACCGCAAAATGTTGAAACCGACGATGAGATCGGCGCGCTGCAAATCCTTGAGGAGGTCGTCCACCTGTTTCTCGCCGTAAATTTTGTAATCGCCGCGCCCGGTGCTGAACGTCACGCCGATGCTCATGCCCATGCGGGCGATGTTGCCCCAGCCGCCCACTTCGTCGGCGGACTTTTGCGTTTCGAGATCGAAATAGACAATGTTCTTCACGTGTTCGCCCCATGAAAGCCGCCCCGGTGCCGGTAAACAAACTTAAACTTCGACACTTGCGAAATTCCCGGCCCCGCGCCAAATTCCCCGCATGTCACTGACCCCTTCCACCATGCTGCCGCTCGGCACGACAGCGCCCGATTTTCGGTTGCCGGACACCAACGGAAAAACCGTCTCGCTCGCGGATTTCAAGGACAAACCCGCGTTGCTCGTCATTTTCATGTGCAACCATTGCCCCTACGTGCAGCATATCCGCGCCGGGCTCGCGCAACTGGCGCACGATTACCTGCCGCGCGGCGCGGCCATCGTCGGCATCAATTCCAACGACGTGGCGAATTATCCCGACGACAGCCCGGCAAAAATGGCCGCCGAAGTCAAAGCCGCCGGTTATTTGTTCCCGTATCTTTACGATGAATCACAGGCCGTCGCCAAAGCCTATCACGCCGCCTGCACGCCGGACATCTTCCTTTTCGACCGGGGACGGCGATTGGTTTATCGCGGCCAGTTCGATGCCAGCCGGCCCGGAAATGGAATTCCCGTCACCGGCAAGGATTTGCGCGCGGCGCTCGACGCCGTGCTCGCGGGGAAAACCACTTCAGCGTTTCAAGCGCCCAGCGTCGGTTGCAACATCAAATGGAAGGCCGGAAACGAGCCGGATTATTTTTGAAGGAAGAAGGCAGAAGTCGCTCATTCGCCAAAGGGCTTCTGCTCATCAACCTCGTAGCCGCGGACGTCAGTCCGCGCACTTTGAGTCCAAAGAAAGTCAGCGCCGACTCACGTCGGCGGCTACGGAAGAGAGGTGCGGTGGCAGTCGGATGCGTTCTGAAACCGGCCGGTCAAATTTGTCGTGTAACGAAACTGAAGCGGCCTTGTCCAACGATTGGAACATCCTTTTGAAAGGCCATGATGGTTGAGGAAAACCAAAACGGCGATGCACCGAAAGTTCTGGAGCAACTGGTCCATCAGGCCGAACGCGCCGGCGCGAGCGATATCCACCTCCAAATGCGCGGCAAGACCGCCGAGGTCAGTTTCCGCCTTGATGGCATCATCACTCCCGGCACTGAACTTCCGGCCGACGTGGCGGATCGCGTCTTTGGCCGGATCAAATTCCTGGCGCGGCTGAAGACGTATCAGGATTCGTTGCCGCAGGACGGTCGCATTGCGCGCGACGACCTCGGCAGCAAAAACGACATCCGCGTGGCCACTTATCCGACCGTGACCGGGGAAAAAATTGTCCTGCGGCTTTTCAATTCGTCCCCGGCCATATCGCTCCGCGAATTGTCCCTGCCCGCCATCGCGGTCGCCGAATTGGAACAATTTCTTCGCCAATCCACCGGCCTGCTGCTCCTCACCGGTCCGGCTGGCAGCGGCAAGACCACTACGATTTATGCCTGCCTCCGCCATCTCGTCGAACCCGGTGGACGCCAGATCATCACCGTCGAAGACCCGGTGGAACAGATTGTTCCCGGCACGATGCAAACCGAGGTGAACGAAGCCATTGGCCTCGATTTCGCCCGCGCCGCGCGGCATCTACTGCGGCAGGACCCGCAAGTGCTCATCATCGGCGAGATTCGGGATGAAGCCACCGCGCAACTGGCCGTGCGCGCCGGGCTGACGGGCCATCTGGTGATTTCCACGTTACACGCCGGGTCATGCCGGGGGGTGTTCGAGCGGCTGCTCGTTATGTGCGCCGACCATTCCGCCGTGGCAAGCGCGGTCGAACTGGTTTTAAACCAGCGGCTTATCCGCAAATTGTGTTCCGCGTGCGGCGGCACCGGGTGCGATGCCTGTTTGCGCACCGGCTATCAGGGCCGGGTGCCGCTGGTGGAATGGTTGCGGGTGGACGAGGCGATGCGCGCGAAAATCCGGCAACGGGAATTGACGACATTGGTTCCGGCGCGGCCCCTGGAAGAATCGGCGCGTGAGCTTTTGCAGCGAGGTTTGTCCAATCAAGCAGAATACCAAAGAGTATTCGGCCTATGAAACTGGACGAATTTGCCTTCTTCAACCAACAACTGGCCGCGATGCTGCGCGACGGCATCCCGCTCGAGGGCGCGCTGCGGCGGCTCTGCCAGGAAATGCGCGCCGGGTCGCTGCGCACCGAATTGCAGGCGCTCGAAGCCGACCTCGCCAAAGGCACGCCGATGGCCGACGCGTTGAAAGGCCGCCAGCTGCCTGAACTTTACAAACGGATGATCATGGTCGGCGTCAAAAGCAGCGACCTGCCCGGGGCACTGACGATGCTAGCGGATTACTTGCAACGCCAGAGCAGTCTCTGGACGCGGCTGAAAGGATTGATGATTTATCCGTGCATCGTCCTGTTCGCCGCATTTTTGTTGGCCTGTTTTTTGTCTTACATCCTCGGCACGTTTCTTTGGGGAAATTTTGCGTTTCTCGCCGGGACTTCTCACGTGCCGGCGGTTTGGGCTGGCCTATGGGTGTCGCCGGTCTTTCTCGGAGTGGCGGTGCTGGCGGCATTGGTTGCGGTTTCCGTTCCGCCGATACGCAGAATGTTGCGCTGGCGCCTGCCAGCCTTCAAGGAGGCCAGTCTGGCACAAGTCGCATCGGCCATGGGATTGATGTTGAAGAACGGTGTGCCACTGGCCGACGCGCTGTCCTTCGTCGAGCAGCTTGAACACGGAACGATTGCGGCAAAAGAAATCGCCGAATGGCGTGAGCGTCTTGCTTCCGGCCGCGGAAAATTTTCGGAAATGGCCGCCGCCAACCGCGTATTTCCGCCGCTGTTTGTCTGGACGATTGCCCAATCCGGAGAGGACCTGGCATCTGGTTTTCAGCGCGCCGCCGAACTTTATCAAGCCCGCGCCCTGTATCGCTCTGAACTGTTGCTTTACTCGGCTCTGCCTTGTTCGATCCTGGCGCTGGCAGCGATGATTGCCATACAGATTTTGCCTGTGTTTTGCACACTGACATCATTTATTACCTGGATCGGCGGTGATTGAAGCTGGCCATGAATATCGAAATTACATTTTCACCCATGCTCGGCCAGATATTTGACCGCGATTTTCCGCTGACGTTTCTTGAGGCACTGGTGAAATTTTTTTCGGCATCGTTTGCCTTTCTCTTTCTGGCTGGCTGCATCGGCGGATTGATATTTTTGATTCACTTTTTATTCACCCTGCCGATGCGCCGGGCGGAACGCGCGCGGTTGTTCCTTGATTTGCTGGAAAGCGCGCTCCAGCGCGGCCAGTCGTTGGAGGCAATGATTCTTTCCATCGCGCAAAGCCGCGACCGGACGCTGGGCGTGCGTTTTCATTTGCTCGCCGCACACATCGAAAGCGGATTGCGCTTTGTAACCGCGTTGGAAAAGGTGCCGCGCTTTTTGCCGCCGCAAATTTCCGCCATGCTCCGGGTCGGGGAAAAGCTCGGCGACCTCCGGCGCGTGCTGCCCGCCTGCCGCGAAATTCTGCGCGACCGGCCCGCGGCGGTTCGCAGCGCCATGCATTACATGATTTTGGTCGTTCTGCTCTTCTCGCCGGTCTTTATTTTCGTGGTGATGATGACGGCGGTCATGGTTATTCCAAGATTCAAGGAAGTCGCCGCTGGCATGGGGATCAAGCTCTGGCCAGTCACGATGTTCATCTTTGGACATACAAGCTGGTTGATTGGCATTGAAACAGTTATTTCCCTGCTGCTGGTTGCTGCCGTGCTGATTTATATCGGCGGGCCGCAGTTTGTGCGCTGGTTTCAATTTCGGGGGTTGCCGTTCGCGGACTGGATTGCGTGGCGCATACCGTGGAAGCAAAAGCGGCTGCAGCGGACATTTTCCGCCATGCTCGCCGTGCTGCTGGACGGCGGCGTGCCGGAAGGCGAAGCCGTCCGGCTGGCGGGCGATTGTACCGCCAACGAAATCTGCCGCCACCGCGCCCGGCTTGTGCTGGCCGCGCTGGAACAGGGAATCAAACTCGATGACGCCGTCCGCACCTTCGACAGCAGCGGCGAATTTCACTGGCGGTTGACGAACGCGACGCACGCGCGCGGCGGATTTTTGAGCGCGTTGCAAGGCTGGCACGAGGCGCTCGACGCCAAAGCCTTTCAACAGGAGGAGGCTTCCGCCCACGCCGTCACCAGTGGCCTGGTAATTTTGAACGGCGTGCTTGTCGCACTGATTGCGACCGGCATGTTTGGCATCCTGATTGCATGTGTAAACGCCGCGTTATTATGGTGACCGCTCGTTCACAAAATTCTTCCCTTGACCGGTCGCGAACGCGCGAGCGCGGCTTGCTGATGGTGGATTTGGTTGTCGGCATGGCGATTCTCACGCTGGCAATCATCCCGCTGGCGTTTCCGTTTGCTCGTGAAAGGCAGTTGCTCCGCGCCGAATATTTTCGCGGTGTCGCCATGGAAATTGTGGACGGGGAAATGGAGATTCTGGCCGCCGGCGAATGGCGGGATTTTCCGGAAGGCGCGCAGGTTTACACGGTTCATGCCGCTGCCGCCGCCCGTCTGCCGTCCGGCCATTTTCAATTGACCAAGACCGGAAAACATCTCCGGCTCGAATGGACGTCCGACAACCGGCGGGGCATCGGCCCGGTCGTTCGCGAGGTCACGATCAAATGAAACCACGCTTGTCCATGCCACGCGTTGGCGCTTCGGCCGGGTATCTCTTGATCGAGTGCCTGGTATATATTGGCGTGTTCGCCATCCTGCTCGGCATCGGATACGGGGCGTTTTACGTTTGCTGGGATTACTCGAAGGCGCTGCATTATGCGACGGATGACATCAACGCCGCCTTGCACGCCGGGGAACGCTGGCGGGCGGACATTCGCAACGCCACGGGAAAAATCACCGTCGAGACCACCGCCGCCGGCGAACAGTTGCGGATTCCCTGCGGGACCAACGAAGTCCTTTACCGTTTTAATGCCGGTGAAATCCGCCGCCAAGTGGCGTCATCGGATTTTTCGGAGTCGTTGCTGCCGACGGTCAAGGCATCGCAAATGGTAATGGACGCGCGCGGGCCGGTCAGCGCGTGGCGCTGGGAGCTGGAATTGAAATCGCGCCGCAAGGAAGCCCGCCTGCCTTTATTGTTCACGTTCGAAGCCGCAGCCAAACCGGCGCCATGAAAATTCCCCGATTCAATCGTTCCCGGCCCCACCGTCAAAGCGGTTCCGCCGTGTTGTTATTTATCACCCTGCTGGCGATCATGCTGATGCTGATAACTGCCAACAGCAGCGCCCTGCTCCATTTGCACCGCGAATTGAAATTGTTGGACCAGCGACAGATCAAACGGCTGAATGCCTCGCAGACCAACGCCACCACGACCGCCATTTCACCGGGGCAACCGGGATCAAAATGAACACCGATACCGAAGCCAAAATTCAGATGCTCAACGGCTCGATGCGCTGCTTTGTGTTCGGGCTGTTGGGATTGATCCCGGTGATTGGCCTGCCGTTCGCCATTGCGGCGCTCTGGATTTCAGGCCGGGTGCGGGTCAAAGAAAAACAAATGTGGAATGCAGCGCGGCCTTATCGGATTCGGGGTGTGTTCTATGCCGCCGTCGGGACCATTTTTTGGGGTTTCATCCTATTCCTCATCATTTTGGTGAGGAATCAGTGAACCACACCGGCTATTTAAGATCGGGCTGGGTGTTTTTCAGGACTGCGGCAGTTTTTCCTCGACCATTTCACACAAGGCATGGAAAAGGATTTGATGCCCCTCCTGGATCCGCGCGGTGTTGTTGCCCGATACGATTAAATCCAAAGTCGCCACCCCCTTGGTGAACCCACCGTCCCGTCCGAGGAAACAAATGCTTTCGACCCCTTTGCGTCCGGCTTCTTCGAGCGCGCGCAAAACGTTTTTTGATTTGCCGCTGGTGGTAAAGGCGATGAGCAGATCGCCTTTCTCGGCCAGGCCCCAGACCTGCCGCGCGAAAATTTCGTCGGCGCCGTAATCGTTGCAGACGGCGGTCATCAATTCGCCATTGGCCGTGAGTGAAATGGCCGGATAAGGCCGGCGGTCGGCGACGTAGCGGCAGAGAAATTCCGTGGCCAGGTGCGTGGCGTCGGACGCGCTGCCGCCGTTGCCGCACACGAGCAGCTTGTGGCCGGAGGTCAGGCAGGCCAGGACCATTTTTGCCGCGCGATTCAGCGGCTCTTCCAAACCCGTCAATCCGCGAAGCGTCGCGACGGATTCCTCAATCGCCCGCAGTAATTGTGTCATGCGGGAAGACTAGTTGTTGGCCGTTGAAAGAAAAGGCGAAATGAAGTATCGCTTGGACGTGACCCCGCAACGCCCGAACAAAGATTCAGCGTTCACCTTGGTTGAGCTTCTGGTTGTCATCGCCAGCATCGGGATTCTGGCGGCGCTATTGCTTGTGGCGATTGCCCAAGCCAATGGAAGAGCATTGCGAATTCAATGCGCCAACAATGTGCGACAACTTGGATTGGCTTTGCAGGGGTTTGTGACAGACAATCACACTTATCCGTTGTTGGTAAATCCGCATTCGGAAACGGTTGTGTGGGAACAAGCTCTGCAAAAATATGAACTTTCGCCAACTGATACCAATCGGTTTTCAAAATGGATTGAACAAGGCGTCTGGAAATGTCCGACTGCGAACAAACCGGCGAACTGGCCGGAACACACAGGATACGTCAGTTATGGTTACAATTGGTATGGTATGAGCGCACGAAAAGATACCAATTCGCTTGGACTAGGCGGGCATTACGTTTGGAACGCTTCGCGCTTACCCGCTCCAGCAGTGAATGAATCGGAAGTTGTTAGTCCGAGTGAAATGATGGCGATTGGCGATGGATTTCATGGAGGAAATGGCATTGTCGAAGATGGCGCCTGGGTATTATGGCGCAGCTTCGATGCAGAGGATATGGCGGATAGCACTAGAAGGAGTCATTCACGCCATCAAGGCAAAGCCAACGTGGTGTTTTGCGATGGCCACGTCGAATCACCGGCGCTGAAATTTCTTTTTGAAGACACCAGTGACGCCGCCTTGGTCCGCTGGAATCGCGACCATCTGCCTCACCGAGAAAAATTGTCGCCGTAACGGATTTTTTTCGTAGGAGACGACGTAAGGTGTCTCTAACTTTTAAGAATGAGTCTCGTCACCTCGACTCCTACAACGAGTGGATTTCCGCGCACGCTTCACACTTGAGATTTTTGCTCCACCGGTTATTTTCCCCCCATGCCGATTTACGAGTTTCATTGTGAAAAGTGCGGGCGCGACAGCGAAACCCTCGTCCGCTCCAGCGATTGGACGGGAACCGCGTGCCCGCACTGCGGTTCAAAGAAATTGTCCAAGAAATTTTCCGTGTTCGCCTCCGCCGGCTCCGGTGGCAATGATGCGCCGTCCTGTGACAGCGGCGGTGGTGGATGTTGTGGCGGCCATTGCCACGGGCATTGAATTTCCACGCAGCCTGGTAGGGCGGCCAGTCCTCTGCCCGCCGCTCATGGAAACGCCATCCACGGCGCGCACGGAGTGACACGCCCTACCTCGAACAAACTTCTCGCGCCGTCACACGCGTCAAATCCTCCACCGCCCAATCGGGCGCGTGTTTTCTTAATTCGTCCAGCTTCGCGCCGCCGGTGGCCACGGCCAGCACTTTCGCGCCGATGAATTTTCCACAGCGGATGTCAAACGGGGTGTCGCCAACCACAACGATTTCTTCGGGCCGCAAATTTTTCCCCAGCACGCGTCGTCCGCGTTCAAGCGCGGCGGCGGCGATGTGATTGCGGTCTTCGTGGTCATCAGCGAACCCGCCGAATTCAAAAATCTCCCACAGCCCGTAGCGGCGCAGCTTGATTTCCGCGCCGAGCCGGATGTTGCCGGTGAGCAGGCCGAGCATGGGCGGATGGGGCAACGCGCGCAACCCGTCAAGGAATTCCGGCACCCCGCGACACGGTCCGCCGTTGCCTTGTGCCACCATCTGGTCGAGCCAGAAAACGAAGCGTTCGAAGAACCGCTGGAAATTTTCCGATGTGGCCGGAATGTTGTGAAAGCCGAAAAATTCGCGGACGAGACTCACGTCGGTGCGCCCGGCGAACCTGATTTTATCAATGCCGTCGTGCGCGTTGAACTCCGTGGCAAAGGTTTTGGCGAAAGCCTGTGAACCGGCGCGGCCCGTATGAACGAGCGTGCCGTCAACATCAAACAAAACCAATCGCACCATCTGGACAGACTGCCGGAATTTGAAGTTTTCCGCGAGATTTTTCAGGACGGAACCGGGTTGCAGGTCCTGGGAGCGCTGGCGTCCCGCCGGCGGGTTGAACTATCCGTCGCAAGGACGGGCCGGCGAGATGCCGGCGCTCCCAGGAAGGGAAAAGTGGTCGAAGCCGGTCGCAAGCTTTCGGATTGCGTGTTTCGCTGCGGGCGCGATAATGCCAGCCGATTTCATGAACGATTGGAACATTCAATCCCGCGCCCATGCCTGCGAGGCGTGCGGCCAGCCTTTTACCGACCGGCAGGTCTATCACACGTTGCTGTTCGATGAGCCGCCGGAGTTGCGGCGTTCGGACATCTGCGAGCCGTGCTCGCAAAAGCAAAGTGCCGGGGACACGCGCAACCGTGCCGGGTTCATCTCTCATTGGCAGGGGATTTACGAAGCGCCAACGCCGCCCGCCGATCCGATTCACAAGGACACCGCCGAAACGCTGCTGCGGAAGCTGATTGAACAAAACGACCCGCGTTACGCGCCCGCCGGTTATATCCTCGCCGTCATGCTCGAACGCAAGCGGGTGCTCAAGGTGAAGGAACAGGTCGTCAGCGACGGCAAGCGCGTATTCATTTACGAACAGCCCAGGACCGGCGACGTGTTCACCATTGCCGATCCGAACCTGCGGCTGGATCAACTCGAAGCCGTCCAGCGCGACGTGGCCGCGTTGCTGGAGCACGGATTGAATCCGCCCGTGCAAACCGAAAAGTCACTGCAACCCAGTGAAACACCGGCACAAAATTTATGATTTATGAATTACGATTTATGATTTCGGGAAGTCGTGCGGGTGGCGTTGAAAATTTTTGTCAATTCAATTGCTTCGAGAAGAAGTTGATCAAGCCGCTTGGATGGCAAAAGCCCGGCACGAATCGTCAATTCAATCCAAAACGCAGTCTCATCCGATTCTTCCAGAACAGTCATAATTTTATTGATGAAGTCGGCGCGCGATTTTCCCCGCAAGGCCGCCCGGTAATTCGCCGCAACCGAACAACCGCTGCGCGCGACTTGATTTGCCACCGTTCGTCCAGAAACCGTTTTAGGCATCGCGTCCGCCATCTTCAAAATGCGGATGGCAAATTCCATGGTTCGTTCCTTGAGTTGTTCTTTTGTCATAGCGGATGGCATTTTTGTCCGGTGCCGCACAAATCATCAATCATAAATCGTAAATCATAAATGTCCCTTGCCGAATTCCAAACCCGCCTCGGCTACACTTTCCGCGACGAGGGCTTGCTGCGGTTGGCGCTCACGCATCCGTCGGTTGCGCACGAAGCCGGCACGCCGACGCCTGGCGGGGACGAAGCGCAGCGAAGGCCCGCGCACAATCAGCGGCTGGAATTTCTCGGTGACGCCGTGTTGCAACTCGTCCTTACGCAGCAGCTCTACGAGAAATTTCCCGCGTCCGACGAAGGTCCGTTGACAAAAGCGCGCGCGAAACTCGTCAACCGCCGCACGCTGGCTGAACACGCCCAGGCCCTCGGCCTCGGCGCGCATTTGATTTTGAGCCGCGGCGAGGAAATGCACGGCGGACGCGAACGCGCGTCCGCGCTGGCGGACACGTTTGAAGCATTGCTCGGCGCGGTCTTTTTGGACGGCGGATTTGAGGCGGCGCGCGAATTTATTTTGCGCGAATTTGGCGCGGCCTTCGGCAGGCTGGACACGCT
>Ga0208686_1000503_pt1 | contig 19024 bp, 16 predicted proteins | sample June2015DPH_6_50_FD_184694 | JGI IMG/M metagenome (GOLD analysis project Ga0208686, IMG submission 184694) | Peatland microbial communities from SPRUCE experiment site at the Marcell Experimental Forest, Minnesota, USA - June2015DPH_6_40... | ecosystem: Environmental > Terrestrial > Soil >... | reverse complement strand
TCGTTTCTTTGTGAACGTCCATGCCGATATACTTCGTTTTGTCCATAGGGGTGCTCCTTTTCGTAGGGAATGAGGTCACGCTCAGAACCTACACCAAAAGGGGCGCCCTTTTATAATGCGTATCGGATGCGCGCCGACTGGACCATCAGCCGAGTGGCTGGGATCGAGCCCGGCGCGCGTTCGATACAGCGACTTGAACGGAGCCGCCCGTGTTTGCGGCGGACGCGGGCGAATTATGGGTTTTGAACGGGGGTCAGTGGCTCCGCGGGCGGGTGGAGAGATAAGTGGAATGGCTGTCTGCGGGTGCGAAAGCGTGTGTTATCCGTCAACCCGAGATCCCTTGGAGAGGGTGTGAAGGGATAGGGTGAGGAGGGATGGGTTGCCGGCATGTAATCAGGCACACGGGAGCGGGGGCGTGGTGAGCGGGCGCCGTGTGGTCGAATTGGGATGGTGTATTTCATGCGAGCCTCGTCAGGGCGGGCGGTGGAGAACGCAGGCACATTTCCGCCGCGGTTAGTCGTTCCAGAATAATCATGGGGCCGCCGCACTGGGGACAGGACCACGAGGAGGTAGAAGGCAACGTGATCGACGAGCCCTCTTCATCCTCTGGCGGCAGTTCTGGGGCGGGTGGCAAGTTGGTCGGTCGTCCCAGGAGCTGGAAACAGAGGGGTAGAAGTCGGGCGCGACAGCGGTGCGCCAGAAAACCGAAATGGCGGATGCGCACGAATCCTCGGGGAAGCACGTGGAGGAGAAAGCGCCGCAAGAACTCCTCCACCGACAGGGTCAGGAGGCGTTGCTGGTTAGCGTGCGCGGAGTCTCGCCAGCGAAAGGTGACTTGGTCACCCACCAAAGAGACGAGACGATGGTTGGAGATGGCCACGCGGTGAGTGTAGCGGCCGAGATAACGGAGAACATATTCGGGGCCACCGAAGGGCGGCTTGCAATAGACCACCCAGTCCCGCCAGAACAGGGGGCGGAGGAAGGAAGCGAAAGTCTTCGCTTTTGCCAGAAGCTTTAAGTCACCATAGAAGCCGAGTTGGCCGTCGGCGAAGGCCCGCTTGAGAGCGTCGACAAACTTGCCGCGGAAAACAAGAGCCAGCACCTTTCTGGGGAGGAAGAAGCGATAGCGGGGGTGGATCCAGCGCTGGTGATCGGGGGAGAGGCCGCCGGCCGGGACCACGCAATGGACATGGGGATGATGCTCCAATTTCTGATTCCAACTATGGAGCACGCCGAAGAAGCCGATTTCAGCGCCGAGATGGCGGGGATCGCGCGCCACTTCGAGCAGCGTTTCAGCACAGGTCTGGAACAACAGACCGTAGATCACCTTCTTGTTCTGCAAAGCCAGCGGGGCGAGCCGCCGAGGAAGGGTGAAGACCACATGGACGTAGGGAGTAGGCAAAAGTTCGCGGCGGCGCGCCCCTAGCCACTGGTCGCGAGCGTGGGCCTGACACTTGGGGCAGTGTCGATTACGGCAGGTAATGGAGATCTCTCCATTACCTGCCTTATGGGAAGTTTCTTCTAATGGGGAGTGCGCCGTGTCTATGATGGTGGTTTAGCTGGGCGCAAGGGGGTTCGGGGGGCACTCAGCTCCCCTGGGCTAACGACCAGATCATGAGCAGAAATTCTTGAGGAAAAGGGGTAACACTCCAGAGCTGTGGTTCCCGGGAGGAACCGAAAGGAGTGTTACCTATGGAAGGTATAAACGAGGTTCAAGGGAAGAGGAGGAGAACCCGCCCCCCGAGGGGGGCGGCGCGAAGGACAATTCGTCCGCACGCCCATGCTCATCCCTTTGAGGTGCGGCGCAAAGCGGTGCAGTTATGTTTGGAGGAAAGCTTCCCCGTACAGCAGGTGGCCCACGAAATGGGCGTGGGCCAGAGTACTTTATCCAAGTGGGTGAGGTTGTACCGGGCCCAGGGTGAAGTGGGCTTGCAGTCGAAGCCCCGCCGTCCGAACCGTCCGCGGCCGAAAGTGGCGCCGGCGGTGAAGGCGCAAGTCGTCGAACTCAAGCGGCACCATCCCGACTTGGGAATCAAGAAAATCAGCCAGTTCCTGCGGCGCATGTTGTTTCTGCCGGTGAGCCAGGAGACGGTTCGCCGCACCTTACATGAGCAGCAGTTGCTCAAGCAACCTCGCCGCAAACCCCAGCGCAATCCCCCCCGGCCACGCTTCTTCGAGCGCTCTTCTCCCAACCAGATGTGGCAAACCGATATCTTCACCTTCCGGCTGGGAGGCAAGAACGCCTACCTCATCGGCTTTTTGGATGACTACTCCCGCTACATAGTAGGGCTGGACGTGTTTCGTAGCCAGACGGCGGAGCACGTCTTAGAGGTGTACCGCCGGGCGGTGGCCGAGTACGGCGTGCCCAAAGAGATGCTCTCCGATCAGGGACGCCAGTACTCAAGCTGGCGTGGGACCACCCGTTTCGAGGCGGAGTTGCGCAAGGATCGGGTTCACCACATTAAGAGCCGACCGCATCATCCCATGACCCTGGGCAAGATCGAACGCTTCTGGAAGACCATCTGGGAGGAGTTTCTGGAGCGCGCCCAGTTCGACAGCTTCGAGTCAGCCAGCGAGCGGATTCGGCTGTGGGTGAAGCACTACAACCATCGACGGCCTCATCAGTCCCTGGAGGGGTTGTGTCCGGCGGATCGCTTCTTTGCCATTGCCCAGGAATTGCGCCAGGTCATCGAGCGCGGCATTCAGGACAACGTGTTGGAGTTGGCGTTACGAGGACAACCACGCAGTCCCTTCTACATGGTGGGGCGGATGGGCGAGCAATCGGTGGTCATTCGTGCCGAGAAGGGACAAGTGAAGATGCTCGTGGATGGTGAGGAACCACGGCCTCACCAAGAGGTTATCTACGACCTAGAAGGAGGAGCTCATGTCCACCGAAATCAAAGCCAAGAAGGAACCCCTGCCTTACAATGCCCAGCAGCGAGCCCAAGCGGTACTGTCGATCTGGAGCGAGCGCCGGCGGCCGGGGGAAGTCTGTCAGGAACTAGCGATCAGTCCGGCCGTGCTGTTCGCATGGGAGAAGCGGGCGCTAGCGGCGATGCTCAAGGCGCTGGAGTCACAAACACGCCTGGAACCGGGACCGGCGCTGAGTCCGAAACTGGAGCGGTTGCTGGCGCGCCAAGCCTTGCAGCAGAAGGGGCGGATGGCCAAACTGGAGAAGCGGCTGGTCAAGCTGCAAGAGCCGAAGGCGCCGCCGACCAAGTAAACCAAGTCCGCGTGGTGGGAGGATGCTGCGATGACCGATCCGAAACCCAGTGCTCAGCAGCAAGCCCTAGCCCGGCAGCGAGCGCAGTTGATCATGCAGGTGCGGAGCGGGTTGTTGAGTGCCCAGGAAGCGGCCCGGCAACTGGGCATCTCCCGCAAGACCTATTACAAGTGGGAGCGGCGGGCCTTGGCGGCGATGGTCGAGGCGCTGGGCGATCGGGAACCGGGGCGCCCGCCGCTGCCCCTCGACCCGGAGAAGCAGGCCCTCGAGCGCCAGACTCAGGAGTTGCAGGCGAAGCTGGAAGTGCTGGAGCAGACGGAACGGATCCGTCTGCGGTTGGAGCAGCTAGATAAAAAAAAAGCATGAGGTAGCCGAAATGATCGTCACCACGCTGACCCAACTGAAGCGACAAGTGAGCTGGCCGTACCCACGCCTCTGTGAATCCCTGGGGGTATCGTATGCAAGCTTCCGGCGTTGGCAACACCGCCTCGAGCGCGGCCAGTCGGCCCTCTTCAAGCCAGGTCCCAAAAAGGTAGCTCCCTTGAACCTGGAGGAGTTGCGCGTGGCCTTGTACTGCCTGAAGCATGGCCGCCAGCGTACCCATGGAGTCGGCCAGCTGTACCGGCAGCACCACGATCACATCTCCCGGCGCGATCTGCAGGCGCTGACGAGAACGGTACGGTGGGAACTGGCCCACCAACATCAGGCGGAATTACGCCACATCGCCTGGAAGATTTCCGGCCTGGTCTGGTCACTGGATGACGCGGAGTTGGCGAGGTTCGCCCACCACAGACTGTATCTACATCAAGTGCAGGACCTTGCCTCACGCTATAAGTTCACGCCCTGGGTGGGGGAGCGGGTGTTGGGAGAAACTGTGGCGGTTCACTTGGAGCAACTGTTCTTGCAGCATGGACCGCCGCTGGTGCTCAAACGCGACAATGGTTCCAATCTCAATCAACAGGCGGTCGACGAGGTGCTCGCCCGTTACCTGGTTCTGCCGCTGAACTCACCGCCGCATTATCCGCCTTACAACGGTGGGATGGAACGTGCGGTGCGGGAACTGAAAACTCCGTTGCGGGAGAAGATCCTCACCAGCGGCCCGATCACGGACCCCGAAGTGCAAGCCTGGGCGGAAGTGCTCGCGCATGAGCTGAACCATCGCTCCCGTGACTGTCTCCACGGGCACATCGCCTGCAAGGTCTTTCACGATGCGAAGCCGGCCCTGAAGGCGTATACTCTCCGCAAGCGAAGGGAGATCTTCGATTGGATCAGCGAGCTGACCAAGGCGCTTATCCAGGTCTCGGCGGTTCACACTCAACGCCAAGTCGAAACCGCCCGGCGTCTGGCGGTAGAAACTTGGTTACAAAGAAACGGAGTGATCACCATCACTCAGAACAAAAAAGTGTTACCCATTTTCCCCGAAGAAACTGCTCATAATTAGGTTGCCGGCACAGGAATGCTGAACCAACCTCTGCATCAACTCCAAAAGCTTTTGTGCCCACGGATTCTCCAGCACGCGGTCGTTCCACTGCCAAGTCCGGAAATCAGTCAGGCAAGGCTCTGCCCAGAAACTCGTGGGGGAGGCCATGATAGGGCAACCGGCAATCGCCTCCAGCCAGGGAATGCTCGGAAAGGGCGAACACGTGAAGGGAAAATCGCCGATACCTTGCTGTGCCTGCCAGCGTTCATCGAAATCTTTGAGAAGTCCGTCGACGAGAATATTCTCCGGCTTTACGAGACCTGAAGGTATCTTTGCCATGAGCCGGGGATATGCCTCGTTAGCAAAAAAGCCAATGCTGACGCCCCACGAGGGCCGGTCCATTTGCTGGTGCTTCCAGAAAGCCTGATGCCTTTTGAGTGTGTCCTCTGACATCGTGTTGTGAACCGGTGCATTTGGTATGATGTAATTACCTCATTGTAGTGATTGGCCTCGAAAATCGTGCAAGTTATTGCTCACTGTTCCACTTTGCTCTAGCCTGGATTTCCACGGAGAGGAGTTCGTCTAAGGGCGGCGCGCCGCCGTCCCCAAGTAATGTGCCCCTGTTACCCGCGATTGAGGTTTGTGTCGCGGCGATTCCGTCTGTGTCAGCCTGAGTTTATCTGCGTTACTTAGCAAAATGGCGCGCTGAGAATGTGCATTTCACACTGCCACCTATCTCCTGATACGGTCCTCGCAGCGGCGGCCCTCGCCCGGCGAAAACCACAGATGGTCCAAGATTGGCGCTGCCCTATGGCCACGGCCAGCGGTTTCTCCACGATCACGTGGAGTCCTCGACGGCCCGTCTCGTCGGACGGAACATGTTGGGCGTGTAGCGTGCAGATCGACAAGACTTTCACCTGCTCTCTCTTTGGCATTTCGTCCAGGTCACCAAAAGCGCGGCCGTTGAACTGTGGAGCAAGGGTTCTCGCGCGCTTGAGTACTACGCCACGAGCCGCTACAAACTCCGAGGTCGGGAGTCTACGCCATGCCGAGGCGTGGGTCGCAACCGCCTTTCCGCAGCCAACGACGGCTGTTCTCTTTCGTTGACTCGCTTGCCCCACTTTGAGCCCCTATTTGGTTCCTGAACTGGAATACATCCGGTCTCAAATCCGGGGCCACTTGATACACTCACCGGGCAGCGTGCCGGAAGGCGGAACTAATGATCTTTCGGGTTGGAGGTACCGTCACATCCGGGCGCACGATGACGCAATTCCAGCAGGAACCCAAGCAGATCCTGGGTGTCTAGGAGCGCCCACCGCGTGCCTGGCCGAATCCCAGTCCCCGCTTGAAGGACCTCCACTTTATTCTCGGAAAGATTCTGTACGACCTGATCAATGTCATCCACCTCGAAGAGAACGTGGTGAATACCTTCGCCCCGCGCTTCCAGGAAGTCACGAAAGGCGTTATGCTCCCCTTCGAGTAGCTGTATGAGTTCCAATTCCAGTGCCCCGACCTGAACAAAAGCCATCCGCATTTTGATGGGTTCTTCCTTCCCACGGTAGAAGTACTTGGAACCCGGACGACTCGGGACCTCAACAAAAGTGAATGGCCCGATTCCGAACAGGCCAGTCAATAACTGAGTTGTGCGCTCAAGATCTCGAACGACAATGCCGATCTGGACCGCCCGTTTCAATTCAAACCCGGCCCTCAGAGTATTTTCATCTCCCATATATTATCCTTCCGATTGCTCCTTATATTAGTGTTAACAGCTGCTCCAGGTGAGCGGCCACAGTTTCTCCCAACACCCGCTCTCCCACCCAGGGCGTGAACTTATAGCGCGAGGCGAGGTCCTGTATCTGCACCAACACTGCGAGGTCGTCCATTCCATGACCTCCTTCGATTGGATCAAAACTCTATCTTTGACGTTGAAAAAGTATGAAAGCTCAAAATAATCGGCCCAGTTATTTTCGCGGAGCAAACGACCTCACCTCATCCGCTCGTTCTTCGGAACATGCCCTCTCTCTTTTTGGTTTGATGTCAATCTACTTATACGAAGTCCTGTAATTGTTCCGAAACTACCCCCCAATTCTGGAAATCCAGGCGAAAACGCCATTCTGAGCGTAACGGCTAGGCCACCAGCGTTGCAGTCTCCCCGCCCTGGGCGCGCGTAACTTCCTCAAGGGCTTGTACCAGGCTCTTTTCGATCAATGCGCACATCTCTTCGATCTCCTGCCCCGTGATTGTGAGCGCGGGTGCCACCGCGAACCAGGACGGATCCACTCGCATGATCAAACCGTTCTCGAGCGCGACCCGTTTCAAGGTAGTGCCCAGCTCGGGAAACGGCTGCATCGTGTACGTATCCTTTACCAGTTCCACGCCTAGCAGGATTCCTTTGCCGCGGACCTCTCGCACGACCCCGTATTTCTTCAGTCCTTCGAGCCGTGCTGCGAGCTGCGCGCCCACCTCGGCGGCCCGCGCGTCCAGCCTTTTTTCTACAATCTCGTCGATAACGGCTGTGCCCGCCGCGCAAGCCAACGGGTTCCCGGCAAAGGTTTGACCGTGAGCGAATTGCACGTCGTCTTGTAGCCTTCCCCAAAACGCTTCGGACATGTCGTCGCGGGCGACCATGGCAGCAAGCGGAATTGCACCGTTGGACAATCCTTTTCCGCAGCACATAATATCCGGGGTGACTCCGAAGGCCTGCGCTGCGAACATCCGGCCGGTCTTGCCGAGACCGGTGATCACTTCATCAAAGATCAGTATCACGTTGTAACGGTCACATGCTTCCCGGATGATTTGGAAGTACTCAGCAGTGGGGGTAATGATTCCGCCCGTGTTGCCAATGGGCTCCACAATCACGCCCGCCACGGTCTCCGGATCCTCACCCAGAATGACGTCTTCTATCGTATGCGCGGCGAACCGATTGCATTCCTCCCAGGATGAGAAGTATGGCCGGTAGTGGGTTGGCGGGAACACCTTCAGGAAGCCAGGCATTTGGGGCTCGAACTTCGTCTTGCGAGTCCCCGTCCCGCTGGCGGCCATGGCTGCGCCCGTGCTGCCGTGGTAGCTCTGGTACCGGCTGATGAACTTGTACTTACCGGGATGTCCCGTCTGTTTGAAATACTGCCGGACAAATTTCATCGCGGCTTCGGTTGATTCCGACCCGCCGCTGAACGGTTTTACGTATTTCAGATTTCCAGGCGTCACGGAACCGAGTCTCTCGATAAAATCGAGCGTCACGTCAGCGACGCCGTGCAGGGGTGGCGCAAAGGTCATCCGCTCCATCTGTTTGCGCATCGCTTCCAGAACTCGCGGGTGGCCGTGACCGAGTGTCACGACGAAGATGCCTCCGATGGAATCAAAGTATCGGCGCCCCTCGAGGTCCCAATAATACACGCCCTGGGCTCGCTCCAGGACTAGCGGATGCTGAAGGAAATCCGCCGTCTGCTGGAAATCCAGGAAGGTGTGTTTCACCAACTTTTCCCGTCTTTGATCGAGCTTCACATTGCCTCCTCTGTGAAATGTTTCGTCCTCATCCCGCACGTCCTTTCTCGGGACGACTCAATACAAATCCCCGCCCTCGGCCTCGTCCAGTTCCTAGGCTTTTGGTCAGGCCGAGCGTAGCGCGTCCTCTTTATGGCAACCGCCTCCACGCTGACCGCATTCGCAGATCAAACTTGCACGCCAGCCAGCGATTCAAACCACTGTATGATGCCGCCATGGTCGAGTTTCCCTTTACCGGCCACTATCAATGCGCTCATGACTTCTGCGGCCATGCCGCTGAACGGCAGCGGGACACGTAATTCGTGAGCTGTTTGCATGACGTTCAGAAGATCTTTCAAGTGGAGCTCGATGCGGAAGCCCGGGTCGAACTTCCGATCAAAGATGAGAGGCGACTTGGCATCCATCACGGAACTGCCAGCCAGCCCTCCGCGGATGGCTTGATAGACGACCCTGGAATCAACACCAGCCTTGGTCGCCAGAACGAAGGCCTCCGAAATGGCGACAATATTGAGCGCAACCACAATTTGGTTGGCCAGCTTCGTCATGTTGCCGCTCCCGATCTCGCCTACCCAGACCACCGACTTCCCCATGAGGTGCAGGATGTCGACAACCTGGTCAAAGGTCTCTTTGTCTCCACCCACCATAATAGAAAGCGTGCCGTCCTTCGCCATTGGTTCGCCTCCACTCACCGGGGCGTCGAGCATCCGCACGCCTTTTTTCCATGTTTCGGCCGCAATTTCCTTCGACGCCAGCGGTGCAATTGAACTCATGTCAATCAGGATCAGTCCTGCTGCCGCACCCTCGAGCACGCCCTTTTCGCCCAGAACTGCTACCCTTACTTCAGGTGAGTTCGGCAGCATGGTGATGACGATTTCCGATTGTCGGGCCACCTCGGCCGAGCTACGGCATCTCGTTGCACCTAGCGTGGCCAACTCTGCTAAAGGCTCAGATCTGATGTCGTAGACAAACAACCGGTGTCCGGCGCGAATCAAGGTCGCCGCCATGGGCTTTCCCATGATTCCGAGTCCAATGAATCCTAGAGCCTTCATACACCCTCCTTTGAAGTCTTCAATGATCCGGGTTGTTCAAGCAAATCTCATCGCCAGTGGCAGCAGGAAATCATTTATACATCGCAAACACTGACGCTTCTGGGCTCCCGCCACGCGAACACTTTAGAGGAGCAGGAGGCCGATCGTTCCGGCCTCGATGAGAAACGTGTCTTGCCTCTTGACGACTTCGTGAGCTTTCGTCACGTCAGCAGGGCGGATGCTTGTGGGGACGTAATGAACAACTCCCCCATCAGATGCGACTTTTCCCTTGAGTTGAACTCATCGCGCTCTGCTCCCACGCGGACTTTACAAACTTCACGGCGCCGATGACACCCACTTTGCCCAGGTTGCTGGCTTCCTCGATACAGATCCACCCGTCAAAAGCGTTCTCCCGAAGCACCAAAAAGATATCATTGAACGGAACGATCCCCGTGCCGATCATCACCGGCTTGAGCTGCCCTCGAACCGCCGTGTCGGCGGCGTGAACCGTCACCACCCGTTTCACAACACGCCTTAGCACCGGGATTGGATCGTCGCCGTAAACGAGTGTGTTCGCAGTGTCGAAATTCACTCCGATGTTCGTATCCTGCAGAGCTTCGGCGATTTCCTGGAAAACGGTCGTGGGGTGACTGAAATCTGCGTTACACCAGGCGCCCGGCTTGGAATGGTTTTCAAACAGAAGCTGCACGCTGAATTCGCTGGCCACTTCGTCTATCCTTTTGAAATCTTCCACAACCCAGGCAATTCCCTGTGATTGCGATGTTTCCGGATGCACCTGGCCAGCCGTGACCCGCAAGTATTTCGCGCCAAGCTCAGACGCGATGGCGATGTCATGACGAGTGTATTCGACTTCCCGTTTGCGCTGCTGGGGATCCGGATGAGTAAAGTCGGGATAGGTCGCAATCATCACCACTGGCATATTCTCGCGCTCAAGGTCGTCTCTGAGCCTGCGCAAATATACCGGGGTGTGATTGCGAATTAAGACGATGCTGAGGTCAATCGCATCAAGCCCCGTGGCTCGGGCCATCACGGCCCAGTCGTGGATGCTCATGACGCCGCTCTGGATATCATTGAAGAACGAAACTGGCAAGCAGCTCAGTTTCATATTGCCCTGGCCTTTCCGGCCGCATGTTGTTGCAGGCGGCCCCAGCCAGCCTCGACAAACTGCGTCAAGGTGCGCTGGAAGAGGCTGTAGGAGTAGAACTCGTCGCTCTTGAGGCCGTCCGGATCGTAAGCTTTCACGAAGTCCGGAATGCGACGGAGCCGTTCGATGGTGTTCCAAGGAATCTCCTTGTGGATCCCTTCCTCGAATGCCACATGGCTGGAAGTTAACGCCCCCTGGTATTTCGGGTGTATTGACATTGTGAGGTCGGCCCCGGCCAGTTCGGTCATGTGGTACACGCCACGCAAGGCGGCTACCAAAAGCCTCGCCTCGTAGCCGCGGGACTGATAGATCGAAAACGCCCGTTTGGTAATTGCAAGCCCGCCAAGGTTCAACTCTTCGTCGCTCAGATCAAGCCGATTGTCGCGAGCAACCTCCTTCAGGTGATCATCAACGCGCCCGATCATGATGACGGCAAAGCACTTCCCGGGCTTCTTCCCTTTTTCCTCAGCCTTCCTGATGCCCAGGCGGTAGTGCTCGGCGATGGCGATGACTTGAGGAACCGAGAAACTCACCGTGGCTGTGACAGTGATCCCCTCAGAAATACAGTCAGAAAGCACCTCCAGTCCGGCCCTGCACGCGGGTAACTTGACGGCTATATTCGGCGCCCATGCGCCGAACCGCTTTGCCATCGCTTGCATTGCATCCCGGTCGTGCGCTCGCAGCGGGTTCACCTGGGCGCAGACATACCCATCCGTCCCGTTGCTGGACCGATGCTTTTCCAAGAACATCTGCGCCACGTTAGTAACCACCAACTGAACGAGCGATTCAGCCCGCTCCGTGGGGCCAGCGGCCGCCGCCGCCATCCTCTCAGCCTCGTCGAACCAGGGGTTCGATGTGTTCTCTACGGCTTGATTCACAAGAAAAGGATTAGAGGTTACGCCCGTCGCGCCGTCTTCGATAGCCTTCCGCAGTTCGTCGGCGTTGGCCCCGTCGTTCCACCAAGTGGTTTTTGTGTTCTTCACTAGCCACCCGAGGTAATTGTCTTGCACTATCTGATCCTCCTTATGTCACCTTGTCCAACGCTGTCCGGCTCAGTCCACCGGTTTCGAAGTGACCTTCCTGGTCTTCATCCGCAGCAAAACAGCGTCGTGGCCAGTAATGTCGACGGCACCGAACACATACGCCTCTAAACCCGCCTACCAGTAATGGCTCACGCGTTGCCGCCACGCCAGTACTCTCACCTATCACCCAGTATTTACGCAGCCTTATGTTTTTCTTGCTCTGCGCTGGCGACGATGTGGCTCAGTTCAGCCAAGATCTGAGGATCCAAGCGCAGTTCGGGCGAACTACTTAGGATCGTCTTGACTCGGTCGGCGGCCACATCGACAGCGTCCTTTCCGCCTCGGTCAATCCAAACCCCGGCATTCAGGCGGCTGGCGAGCTTGGAATGGCGAAACTCTCTGCGCAAGTACTTCAGAGTGTGCGGCTCTTCGAGGAATTGCCGATTGGGGCCTACCGCCGCGATCACGTCCAAGGCGAGGGTGTCCTTGTTGACGCTTATCCCTTCACTGAATCGGAATAGACGTTCATAAATGTCATCGTCAATGACGAGTTGCTCCAGACTGGCCGTTCCCACTGCCGCCAAACTTCCCGCCCCTCCGTTCAAGGCCGCACCACACAACACCGGCATGTACCCAGTCATCATCTTTTCAATCGCGGCCTGTTCGTCACAGACATGGGAGTCCGTCGTGAGCCCGTTGCTGGCGGTGGGAAAGCTATAGCTCCTGCCCAGCTCCACCAAGGCGGTGGCCAGCAGCCCGACTTCGGTATAACCCATTGAGGCGATGGCCGTTCTCATGTCCAACACGACGGGGTGGCCTGCGTACATAATTGCTGCCCCGGGTCTGACCAGTTGAGCCACGACGATACCCGCCAAGATTTCGGCATTCATGATCACTAGCGTTCCAGCCAGTGTAACGGGCGCGGTGGCGCCCGTTACCCCCGACGAGTTGACCATCACTGGGAAGTCACATTCAACGGCCCCTAACAAGACGCCCATCTGGCTTTCTGAAAAAATGAGCGGACTGTTGGCCGAACAGAAGGCGACGATCCTAGGTCCTCGCTGATCCCCTATCGCGGCAAGCATTTGGGCAATCCACTTCACACTCCATCCTGAGTAAGGGGCCATGAGAATGGGCTTGTCGGAAAGTCTGAACATCGCTGCGGCCACAAGGATGTCACGCGTCTCTATAGGAACATCCCATGGGTATACTGCCGAGACCATGCAGAGATTCGGCAAGGCATCAGCCACTCGGACCCAAGCCTCCAGGTCTTTGACGGCGACTTCGCGACGCCTTTTCTCGCCGTAGTCAACAATCCAGTCGAGTGAGATCCCAGGCCGCCCTCGCGGTGGGCTATTGTGGCCAATCACCAGATCCTTCGAGGGATTCTGGCCTGTAATCAAAAACTCCGGAGGCGCTGTACGCAAGGCCCGTTCCACCAGCGATGCCGGAATCTTCACGATATGCGTATGCGGATCGACAGAAGCGCCCGCCTCCGCCAGCAGAGACAAAGCCCTCTGGTGTTGAATCACAATGCCAACCTCTTCCAGGACTGCAAGTGAACTTTCGCGAATAGAGGCGATTTCTGTGTCCGTCAGGACTCGGTGGAGTTTCCGTTGTTGCCCATTTTCGCTCATAGCTTATACCCGCCTTCTTCTACCAACAGTTCGTACGCAACTCAGATGCAGTACATCCAATATGCATCTCGAATAATTCCTCGTGCGGACAGATCAGCTGTCGAACCTTCGCTCTCCTCGAGCATGTTCGGCGGGATACGTACAACAACCCTCTGTGCGCCGTGTAACGGTTCAACGAGAACTAGTAATGCCCCACCCATAGATAGATCCGCCGATCACACCTCGCTTTGCTGATGGCAAATGCACCTCTATAATCGACCTAAATCGGTCAATGCTCCCACGGATGTTTCCAAAAGATTTACCTTCCCCGCTGGGAATTTACCTTTCTCTCGCAACTGACCGCACTAGACGGAACGGTCGTGTCATGAATCCATAATAGGAGTCTTGCGATACGTGCGGCGTGGGACCGTTGTCCGTGTAGTCGCCGGAGAAGAGCAGTATCCCTGACAAGCCGTCCGCGCTCCACCATTTCGACGGAATGTGGGGCAGATACGGGACGTGCTTTGGCCCTTCCCAGGCCGGATCATTAAGCCCAACCTTCCAGGGCCCCCAGGGCGAGGGGCCCTCGTATATCTGTAGCTCAGCCCGCTTATCCCAGGTTTTCATGGCAACATCAAAGGGGGTCTCCAACGAATGCGGCACCCCATCACTGAAGACCGAGAGAAAGTAGCGCCCTAGGGTTTTGTTATAAGTCATATCCGGGTGGCCGACGTGCTTAGGATCGGACAGAATTGGTTTCGCTCGCTCCTCCTCGCTGACCCACACCGGCCTAGTCGCTCTGTGTCCTTTGCCCTCACCTGCGTAAAACTCCCAAGCTCGCCGCTTCAGCACCTGATCCAGTGGTGCACGCGCGAGGAATACGTGATCACCGCTGGCCCAATTATCATCGTTTGAAATCGCGTACACGTATCCAGCAACATCGGGAGGCAAGTCGCTGTATCCGGGGCCGAACCCAACAAACTGGAGTCCAGCAAAACGCTGACCCAGAAAATAGGGCTTCTCCGCATTAGGCTGGTCTTTAGATGGGATATTTTCCCAAGTCTTTCCGCCATCATCGGAGTAAATAAGAGCGACGATGCCTGCATTCGGCGATATCCTATCAATAAAATCCCTAGACTTGCCCCGCACATCGTTGTTGTAATCATAAACCGCTACGTAGAGGCGGCTACCGACGGCTAGCGACCCACAGACGTAGCGGGTCCGGTTGGAATTTTCGTCGTCGTTAAATACACGCCTCTTGCCATTCTTTCCAAACTCCGGCCCCGTCAGCTTTAGCCCCGGGAACTGAGAAATCTCCACAACTTTGTGGTGCGGAGGGCTGCCCGTTACCCTCAAGTAGTTTTTCCAGTCTGGTGCGAAGTCGAAATTGTTGCCGTCGTCATCCACGACATAGAGCGCATCGTCCGCTCCCCACGTCCACCAATGCATGTCGGAATTTGTGCCAGGGTATCTCATTGCTGGCGCCAGCCATTCGAGGCCGGAAAATATTTCGCTCGGCGGATAAGACAGCTTCCTGGCTTGGACTGTTCCTTGAACTCGCAGCTGACCTGAGCAGCCTACGCCGGGAAGTAAGAGTCCAGCTAAACCCAATCCGCCGATCTGAATAACATCTCTCCGAGAGGGAGGGCGCGTCATCATCATCTCCTTTGTCGAGGTCGACGGAGGCGTTACGTTTGTTGCGGTCCGCCGTGAAAGTGATCCTAATGTCGGGCACGAGTGCGTCTGAGGGGTCGGTCACGATTCCTTTGACTACTGCCGCCAGGTCGAGTTGCGCGCTGGCTCCCACCGGCCACAGCAGGAGAATCGAGCCGGGAACAACACTCCAGGCCACGATTATGCGCACTCCCTCGATGGCTCCTACGCGCCGCAATTCGATATTCGATATTCGCACGCTGCTTTATATCAGACGCGATCTCGCTTGTCAAGCTAGTGTGCTGTCCCAGAAATACGGTTACATAGTCTTTCAATCTTGGCCAGAATCGAGTCGGCCGTGGCTGTCCAGACAAAGGGTTGGCATTGGCTGTTGGAGGAGCGCACGAATTGATCGATTCTCGCTACCAGTTCCTTGACGCTCTGGAAGGTCCCACGTCGGATCGCCTGTTGGGTGATGCGATTGAACCAGATTTCGACTTGGTTCAGCCAGGAAGCATAAGTCGGGGTGAAGTGAACATGAAAGCGCGGTCGCAGCGCCAGCCAGCGTTTCACCCGTGGGTGCTTGTGCGTGGCGTAGTTGTCGACGATGATGTGGACATCCAGATCCGCAGGAACGTTCTGCTCGATTTGGCGGAGAAAATCCAGGTACTCCTGATGACGATGGCGGGGTCGGCAGCGACTCAGCACCTTCCCGGTGGCTGCGTTCAGTGCCGCAAACAGCGTGGTCGTTCCGTGCCGCCGGTAATCATGCGTCACGCCTTCAACGTAGCCCAGCCCCATGGGCAGCAGGGGCTGCGTCCGCTCCAGGGCTTGAATCTGACTCTTTTCGTCCACGCACAGCACCACGGCGTCCTCGGGGGGATGCAGGTACAATCCCACGATATCGCGCAGCTTCTCGACGAAAAACGGATCGGTCGACAACTTGAAGTGCCGCTGTCGGTGCGGTTGCAGCCCGAAGGCCTGCCAGATGCGATGCACGGTGGACTTGGCCAATCGCGTCTGACCCGCGATCTGGCGGACGCTCCAGTGCGTGCCCTGCTTGGGTCGGGTCTGCAGGGTCTTGGCCACCAGTTCCGCCACGCGCTCGTCGCTGATCGAGCGGGGGCGACCCGGGCGCAGCTCGTCGTGCAGCCCTGTCACACCCGAGCGCAGAAATCGGCGGCGCCATTTGCCCACGGTCGCGTTCGCCATCCCCAACTGCCTCGCAATCTGCTGGTTGGTCATTCCACCGGCACTGAGCAGAATGATTCGCGCCCGGTCGACCACACCGGCGGGCAACGAACGCGAACTGGCCAGCCCTTCCACTTGTTCTCGGTCCTGCTCGGTCAGGACCAAGGTCGCTTTCGGTCGTCCCATCGCCATAGACACCTCCATTGTGCACCAGAGATGCCTATTTTAGGAGCAATACTAATGCCAATTACTTATGGGACGACACACTAGCAGGGATTTTACGCCATGAAGGGGGAAGGGGGGTAACCCCGCCGTTACTGCTGCTCCTAATTGTGTTCCTGTCTCGCGCCCCGGGCAGCTTGTTTCCACAAGCTGCGCGGGGCGCGAGATGAAGAAAAGGTTGAGATGCGCTTCGTGGCGGGGTTAAAACCCCGCCCTTCCAGTCCCCCGGCTCAAAACGGTGGAGCGTAGTGAGAAACCCGGGCTGGGCGGGCTTTGGACTGCGGCCCGTCAACTAACGGGCTGCCGTTCTGTAGCGTCGACCTTTAGGTCGGCATTTTCGTACATTCCCCTCGCGCTGACCTAAACGTCAGCGCTACGGCGTCGGCTCGAGCAAGCTCGAGAAGCAAGAGCGGCAGCAAGCTCGCGCTGCCCTGCCGGGCGGGGGCTCGAGCCGCCCAACAAGGAGATTCAAGTTGAGGATTCTGGTTCCAAACCTCGGCTCGACGTCGCTGAAATATCAACTCCTCGAGACCGACGGCGAAAAGGTTCTGGCGCGAGGAAAGATCGAGCGCATCGGAAGCGCAAAGTCTCCAGTCACGACATGGGATGCTGAGAGCGAAAAGGAAGTGAGAGAGGCGCTCGAGGTCCCTGATCATAGGGCTGCCGTCAAAATCCTGATTGATAAGCTCACTCATCTCGGCGCGCAAACAGAGGAGAAGGACGCGATTTCAGCCGTGGGTTTCAAAGCCGTGCATGGTGGCCCGCGGTACTGCGGAAGTTTCCCGGTCGATGATGAGTTGCTGGCCGCAATGAAGGAGTTTGTCCCGGTGGCGCCTGTTCACAACCCGGTTTACATCCAGGCCATGCAGATCTTTCGGGAGGTGTTACCGGGAGTTCCGATGGTGGCGGTTTTTGAAACGGGCTTCCACGCCCGCATGCCGGAGAGGGCCTGCACTTATGGCGTCCCCTATGAGTGGCAGGAAAAGTACGGCGTCCGTCGCTACGGCTTTCATGGCTCCTCTCACCGCTATGTATCACAGCGCGTTCCGCAGATCCTGGGCCGGGCGGCATCCGATCTGCGGCTTGTCTCATGCCACCTGGGTGGGAGTTCTTCGATTTGCGCGGTGCGGGGCGGGAATTCCGTGGATTCAAGTTTCGGCTTTTCAGCCCAATCCGGAATTGAGCACGCCACGCGGTGCGGCGATCTTGACCCCTTCGTGATTCTCGATGTCATGGAGAGGGGGAAACTGACTCCCGCGCAGGCCGGTGAGATCCTGTGCAAGAAAGGAGGCTTGCTAGGTATCTCGGGGCTCAGCAGCGACCTGCGGGATTTGGAAGAGGCGGCCTCAAAAGGCCACCGGCGGAGCGCATTGGCTATAGATGTGATGGTATATGAGGTCAAGAAATACATTGGAGCTTTCGCTGCCGCGATGGGGGGACTTAACGCCGTGGCCTTTGCCGGAGGCATCGGCGAGAATTCCTGGCGGATTCGCCAGGAAGTTTGCCGGGATCTGGAATTCCTCGGAATTCATGTTGATAACGAGGCTAACCGCCAGCCTGCCCGCGCTGACCGCATCATTTCGAGCCCTAATTGCGGCGTGGCGGTGCTGGTTGTCTACACCAATGAGGAAATCATGGTGGCGCGCGAGGCGGTGCGAGTTCTGACTGGTGCGCCGGGGGCATGAGAGGATGGCTGAAATTGCCGATTTTCGATTGTCGATTACCGATTGACAGCGGAGCAATTCGCCACACCGCTTTTTCAATCGACAATCGGCACTCGCCAATCGGCAATTATCGTTCCCGGCCCACGATGAAGTTGAAAGGGAATACAGGAGACTTGTTCCGAGATGAAACTGGTAACGTTTGAGACCGGCGATGAAGAGCGCGTGGGCGCTTTGAAGGGCAATTTCGTCGGCGATCTTGGACTCGCCATCGACTCGCTTCATAGCGGCGCGCTTGGCTTCGAGCAGCGGCCTGAGTTGCAAAAGGCTGTCAACACGGTAGTGGCTGGAGGAGCGAGCCCTCGCCACATGATTGATTTGCTCGAACGAGGGGAAGCGTGGGGCCGGGCGCTGGAAGAGATTCTCGAAACCGTGACTGCCTCTCGAGAACCTTTGTCCCTTCCTCAAGGAGTGTGCCTGCCGCTCGAGAGAGTGCGGCTACGCGCTCCCCTTCTGCGGCCTGGGAAGATTGTTTGCGTGGGACTCAACTATGAATCCCACCGAGCCGAACAGGGCATCAAATCGCCCGAGCGGCCAGTATTCTTCTTGAAGTCCGGCAACACGATCTGCGGCCCTGGCGATTCCATTGTTCTCCCTCCCAACTCGAGAGAGGTGGACTACGAGGCGGAATTTGCAGCGGTCGTCGGCAAGCGTGGGAAAGGCATCCCGGAGGAGAGAGTCTTCGAGCACATCGCCGGCTTCACCATTCTTAACGATGTGACTGCGCGCGACATGCAACACGGCGACGGGCAGTGGTTCCGGGGGAAGAGCTGCGATACCTTCGGGCCTACTGGTCCCTGCATCGTCACCGCCGACGAGATTCCCGACCCGCACTCCCTGCGAATCTCACTCACGCTCAACGGGCGAACGATGCAAGAGTCGAATACGCACGACCTGATCTTCAAGATCCCATTTCTAGTGAGCTACCTCCCCCAATCACTGACCTGGGAAGTCGGCGACCTTCTTTCGACGGGCACGCCGGGGGGTGTGGGCCATCACCGCAAGCCGCCGGTCTACCTCAAACCGGGTGACACGGCCAGCGTGACGGTGGAGGGCATTGGCACCCTGACCAATCCTGTTGTTGGACCGTGAAGGCAAGGCCTCCGCGCAGTTTACTGGCTGTCCCTCCCAAAAAATCGAATGACCACAAAGAGCGGCCAATTCACAGGGGCGTCAAAGAGTCGAGGGAGCTGCTGAGCAGGTACGGGCTACAGATTTCATGGCGGCGGGAACTCGGGGAAGATCCTCTTCCCAGGGGG
>Ga0208686_1000497_pt1 | contig 19329 bp, 19 predicted proteins | sample June2015DPH_6_50_FD_184694 | JGI IMG/M metagenome (GOLD analysis project Ga0208686, IMG submission 184694) | Peatland microbial communities from SPRUCE experiment site at the Marcell Experimental Forest, Minnesota, USA - June2015DPH_6_40... | ecosystem: Environmental > Terrestrial > Soil >... | reverse complement strand
TCTTTCTTGACGATGTCGGTCTCTTCGCCCACGCCTCGGGCGAAAAGTTCGGTGGACTCGAAGATGGGGGTACGGATTTCGTGGAAGTTGTAGGCGCGGAAGACGTCGCGGACGGCGGCTTCGACGAAGTTCCAGAGCGCCGTGTCGGGCGGGAGAAGGTCGCGGGTTCCTCGGGGGGATTTGATCATTGCGTCGTTGGTCGTTCGCTATTCGCCGCTCGTCGTACAGAGTGAGACGGGGCAAGCCCCGTCTCTACCGATGTTCGGTGGATGCTCCCTTCTTTAGTTTAACTTCAGTTTAACTTCGAACCGGCAGATTCTGGCAAATGGACGAGAATGTTCGGACGGTTGATACTACTCGTCGATACTACTCGCGAGACCGAGTTGCCATGCGTCGCGTACATTTCATTGAATTCCATGATCAACCGTGGTTCCCGTCAGCACTTCGAGATTACGTTACGGATGCGCTGCAGTTTGGGTTCAATCTGTTCAGGGTCTACGCGCCCATCGCTCCACTGCTGCAAGGCGTGCTTGATTCTACGGGAAGCCGATCGATTGTTGACATGTGTTCGGGCGCCGGCGGACCTTGGCTGGAACTCCGGTTGGACCTCGGGCCGGACCTCTCTCGAAGGCTCGAATCTCGTAAGTCTCCGGGAAACGCTCCCGCGCTGCAGATTTGTCTCACCGATAAATACCCGAACCTTCTGGCATTCCAAAAGGTCAAAGCGGCTTCCGAGGGTCGCGTTACGTTCTATCCGGGATCAGTGGATGCAGCGAAGGTTCCTCGCGAATTGAAGGGGATGCGAACGATGTTCACTGCGTTCCATCATTTTTTGCCGGAGGAGGGACGCGCCATACTCCAGGATGCCGTCGACGCCGGCGAAGGCATGGGCATATTTGAGATAGCGAGGCGGGCTCCGTCAACCATCGGCCTTACGTTCGTTTTTGTTCTAATGCTGTTCGTCTGCACGCCGTGGATCCGCCCGTTTCGCTGGTCGCGGTTGCTCTGGACGTATTTGGTTCCGATCATTCCCTTCGTTTTGCTGTTCGATGGCGTGGTGTCCTGTCTTCGGACCTATCGGCCACAGGAATTGCGTGAGATCGTCTCCCAGCTGACCGCTAGCGAGTATCGGTGGGAGATCGGCGAGTTCTCAAGTGGCAGGGCGCCGATTACGTATCTGATTGGCTATCGGCAGGCAGGGGCGTCAGTTGGCTGATGAAGAGCCCACCGCTTCCTATCGGGTTTTTCGTGCCGTGCCTTCTCTTCAACTTTCGCTTCCGCAGCCGACTCATAACCTACGGCAGCCGAGTAAATGGCCCGCTCAAAGAACTGGTCGAGCAACTGCAACAATTCCTGCTTGCCGAAGACTTCGATGGGGCGGTCCGGATAGGAGTCATCCAGAATGAACTCCCAGAGATTGTCTTTGGTCAACATGATTGCCCAAATCAACTGGCTCAGCGGCACACCCTGTTGGGCGCGGCGCACTCCAATTTGTGTATAGCGTTGTTCGATATCACTTTCACTTTTGTCCAGCAGCCATTCGCCCAAGTGGCGATAGATTTCGGATACCCGATCGGTAAGTTCGTCTGGCGGAACTTTGCGGAAGGCCTCGGTACGGGTGGACCGTTGAAGCTTATGCAGGAGGCCGCTGGCCAGGGCCTCAGAGCGGTCCTCGATGTGACGCACGAACCTGTGGCTGAGCATCATTACAGCATCCCTTCCCAACGCTTCTGTTTGCATACTCCCCTCCCTTACCCAGGGATTACGAACGAGTCCTATTTCCATTTAAATTATGATCTTGTTTCCCAGTGCAATGTGTGACGCTGGTCACGTCCGACCACCGTGCAGAGGCTGCGGTTCGATGCCTGGCCATCGCTAATTGGAGGCCAGCACGTCGTCGTTGTAGTTGACGAGCGCGCGTTTGGGCACATCTTTCAATCCTTTGAGCGGGACTTTCTGATCCACCGAACTGTTTCCCGTCAGGCGCGCGTGCCCCAGGTTTACGGTGCGGCCGTCGGCTAGTTCCAGGTAGATGGGAACGAGCATCCGGAACTTGTCATCCACGCCGGACTGCGTGATCTTGAAGCCTAAGACGACGTCGCCATTTGCGTCTTTGCTGAACGTGGAGTCGATTTTGTAGGTGGGCAGTGCGGTTCCGTAGACATATTCGTTGAAGAACCAGTCCAGACGATGATTGCCCTCGAGATCCATCGCCGCGGTCATGTGTTTTTCCATCATCGCCTTGAAATCTTCGGTCGTGGCTGCCTTGCCGGAATAAGTTTTCACAAAGTCCTGCATGGCATCTTTGAAATTCTGATCGCCCGTCTTCTGGTCCCACATCATCATGCGGATCATGTGGAGAATGTAGGCGCCCTTGGGGTAGATAAGGCGCCGAGTTACGCCGAACCCGGTACGCGAGTTATCGGCCCGGTATCCCATAGTTAGGGGACCCACGTCGATGGCGCGAAAACCCTGCGCATCTCGTTCCAACAGTAACTCGCGCTCGTCGTTCCAGAACTCGATAAATTTCTTCGGATTTTTCTCGATCATGCTGATGTAGAGGGATGCGGACAACTCGGCGAAGCCCTCGCTCATCCACTGGTCGCGGCCGGAGGCGAAACCGACGGTGTGTCCCCACCATTGATGCGCTACTTCGTGAGCGGTAACCACCTTCCAATATCCGCGATCGGCTTGGTCGAGGCCGAGGGAGTGACGTACCGTGGTGTCAAAGTAGTAGCAGATCGGAATCCACACCAGTTCCGGCCACGACTGGCCGTAGCTGCACGCTGTTTGCTGTGTGAGTTGCATGTGCTTGAAAAGCGAAGGACCGAAATAATCGGTGTAGAGTTGCACCGCGAGTTCACCTTCCGCCAGCGCTTTCTTGTTGAGCAGAGTGGTGTTCATTGAGCCGAGCGGGGCACCTGAGCGCTTCAGCATTGCAATCGAGTCGGGAGAATCTTCGTTGGCAAACGACTGGATGAAATACTCGGGCTTGGTCAACTTGACTTCCTCTTCCTTGAATCTGCCGAAGCTGAAACCGGCCACGGTTTGCGGGTTTTCGCTCTTCCACACGGTTACATTCTGACTGCCCTCATTGCTCTCGGAGACGAGTACCCCGGTCGCCGCCATCTTCATTCCTTTGGGAATGCGAAGGGTCATGTCATAGAGCACATATTCTCCAAAACCCGCGCCGGGATCGTTTGGATACCAGTTCGTGCGGGCGACGGGATAGTAGTTGCCGCCGCCCTCATTGCTCACGGCCTCTTTGCCGGCATAACTCGTGGTGAGCGTCAATTTCTCACCTGCGCTGAGAGGCTTGGGCAAAATGACGGCGAAGTTGCCATCGTCGTTCTTGTCCTCCTGAATGAAGGCAAGAGGCTGGCCGTTCGCGGTTACACTCTGCACTCGTAAAGGCCGGAAAAGGTCGAGAGGCACGACCCGCACGCCGTTGCGGCGCGCAACGAAATCGGCGGTAGCCTTTCCGGAGAGGGAGCCGTTTTTTTCGAAGGTCACATCCAGTTGCTGATGTTCGATCCGCATCAGCCGGCCAATGGTGCCCGGCGCGTGTTCCCCAGAAAAATTGAACTGCGCCCAGTTACCCCACTTATTTTCTTCATAGGTTCGGAAGCTGACTTGGTCGCCTCCGCGGTTCGGTTCAATCTCATAGATTTCTTTGTCGCTGTAGCGCTTGCCGCGGATGAAGGCGAAGAACAGCCCTCCGGGCTCGGGGCTCAATACATCTTCCAGGATGCGGGCCTCCAGGTTGTTCTTGAATTTGTGGCGCGTCGTGTTCTGGCTATCTTTCAGCAAGCCCGGATCGCAACCGGCGGGCGCCGGGGTGCCGCTTTTCTTGATTTCGCCATAGGTCGAGTCTGTAAAGCGCAGGACCGCCTGATTAAACTTCTCGCTGAACTCGTTCTCTTTGGTGAGCAGCTTCAAACTCTGACGCTCGGATTCGAGTGGCGGGTCGAGGACGAAGTTGCCTTCGCCTACGAAAACCGCTCCTGTGACCTTGCCCTGCACCGGATTCACAAAGCACACCGTTCCTGAGTGCAGATGGAAAGTACCTGCGTCGCGTTTCAACACAAAGTTCGTGACGCTCACCGCCTCGCCTCCCACGGTCAGGTTGCGAAGTTGCTGGTAAGTAGGGTCGGAGTTCGGGGCAGTGACAGGATTATCGGCAGCGTAGGCAGGAACAAGTAATGCAACCAGAATCGTCGCAAGTATGATTCGAGAAGCCATGGCAAGAAGAGCCCTAGTATGAAAGAGCATCTGCAGTATGCACGAGTTTCCAGTCCGGGCAAAGGAGATAGATCACAAAGTAAGCAAGCCTTCGGCTGCCTTGGGGATATTCTGAACTGCGAGACCTGGGCGGGCGAGAACTATCTGCAGCGGTTTGGCGCTGGATCGGGGCAACACGACGTATCTCTAGAAGCCATCTGGCCATCTCATAAATGGGCCGAAAGGGTAAGCTGTGGTTCCCTCAGGGGCTAAAGCCCTGGTCTTTATTGGCTCTGGGCGGCACGGCTGAAGCCGTGCCCTTCCCATTTGCTCGCACGCCGTTCTCGGATGGCCCCAAGACGGGGCAAGCCCCCGTCTCTGCCAGAGTTTTTCCGCAAACTGTGAAGTCGAGCTTCCCCAAACCCGCGCGCACGATCGCGAACGCTACTTGCTTGCGTAATAGGCGGCGTTCTTTTCCAGAAAGTCTTTTTTTTCTTCCGGTAGCTCCTCGGCTACGAAGATCGAATCCGAGGTGCAAGCGGGAACGCAGGCGCCGCAATCGATGCAACCTTCGGGGTCGACATAAAGCTGGGTTGCCTCCTCGAACTGGGGCTCGTCTTTCTTGGGATGAATGCAGTCGGTGGGACAGACTTCCACGCAAAGTTCGTCCTTAATGCAGGTGTCGGTGATTACATAAGCCATGAGTCTTTCTCCTGAGTTGTCTACTGGAGTAGATTTCGCTTTTATCGCCTCCTATCGTAGGGTGGTGGGTCCGTCTTGGCGGTGATCTTTATCACCGTGTGATGTGTCTTTATCACACAGTTGGGTGATTGCGGTCACAGGCAAAGCGAAGCTTGCTGCGCTATAAAATTAGCAATTGCAATCCTGGAATAAGGAAATTGCCCGGCCTAAACCCCACGACCCCACACAGCCGCCACCCAAGCGGCGGGCCGGGCAATAATAACCGAGAAAATTCATATTAGAAGCCGCTTACTCGAGGAATATGCCTGGCACGCTGCAACGGCGGGGTGGAGGCTTCCTGACATTGCAGTTACTCTCGTTTCTTAAATTCAGTTCCGGCGGTCAAGAATTCAATTTGTCTTCCGATGAGCATAGGAGGGTCGGTGTGCGCGACCCGCTCTCCGATGAAAATGCTCCTGGTAATTCTGGTGCTGGCGGCGATGGCTGTCAGTCTTCGCGCTCAAGGCATGGGCGCTGGCGTGGGGGCTCAAGAAATGCGGGCTCAGGTGGCTCGTAACGCCTTTCTGGTGCATCCTTACATCACGCGGAGAGACCTGGCCGCTTCCCGCTTCTGGTCGCCGTCCACAATTGCGCTGGTAACGTTGGACGGAGCGGCGAAGGCGGCAGACAGCTTTGCCACGCGCGAGAACATCGACAATAAGGGCGAAGAATATGATGCGCTGGCACGTCCATTCGTGCATACGACCGGAGTGCAGGTGGCGGCTACGGCGGCGCTGTTCGCGGCGGAAATCGCGACGGCTTTTGTTTTGCACCGGAGACGCCATGACAATTTGGGGAGTGCAGTGCTGGCTGGAGGCGCGGTTATGAACGGGCTGGGCGCGGCTTCGAGCTTCAAAAATCGCGCGGGTTGGTAAGGCTCTCAGCCCCTAAAGAGGCTGCGATAATAAACAGCTTTCGGCATCGCTGAAGCGATGCCCTGATACGAACCAAAGGATCAGAGCTAGGAAGCCAGAAGCCAAGAGCGAGAAGCTAAGAGCTAGGAGCTTTTTCTCTCCATCAAGTACGACTTCTTGTAGCCCACATAATTTTCGGCGTAGCGGAGGATGGTCGCTTGGTCGCTTTCGTCCAAAGGGCGGCGGAATTTTCCTGGGGAGCCCATCCAAAGGGAATTCGGCTCTACGATTGTTTTCTCGGGAATGAGGGTGCCGGCGGCGATGATGGAACCGGATCCGATGACGGCGCCGTTGAGGATGATGACGCCCATGCCGATGAGGCAGCGGGCTTCAATGGTGCAGCCGTGGAGGATGGCGCTATGGCCCACGGTGACGTAGTCGCCAACGTAGACTCCGTATTGTTCTTTCATGCCGTGGAGTACGGCGTTGTCTTGGATGTTGGAATAGTGGCCAACGCGGATCTGGTGGACGTCGCCGCGAAGGACGGCGTTCATCCAGACGCTGGAGTGCTCGCCGACAATGACGTCGCCGATGAGTTGGGCGGAGTCGTCGATATAAGAGGTGCTGGGGAATTGGGGGGTGATGCCTTTATAGGAGCGGATCATGGGATTGCTCGACGACAACATATCATGAAGGCAGGTGTCGGGTCTCAGGTTCCAGATCGCAGCATTCAGCTAGTTTCCTAAGACCTAACACCTGACACCTCCTTTTTCAACCTGTAGAATTACTTGCCGATGACATCAGCCGATTTCCGACGGATTGCTCTGAGCCTCGAAGGCGCAGAGGAAGGCTCGCACATGGGGGCGGTCGACTTCCGCGTGGGAGGCAGGATCTTCGCCACGCTTGCCTCCGAAAAGCAAGGCTACGGTAACTTGATGCTCACGCCGGAGCTGCAGGCGGAATTTGTCGGAGAGTTGCCGGAGGTTTTCCTGCCCATTCATGGCGGATGGGGAAGGATGGGAGCGACCCACATTCGGCTCGCTGAAGCCAGTGCGGATGTGCTGGCTGGCGCTCTGCGCGCGGCTTGGAAGCTTCGGGTGGAAAAGAATACAGGGGCAAAGACTAAGAAGAAGCGCGCGCCGAAGCGCTGAGCGGGCAATTCCGGGGCCGCGCGACCTCTCGGTCCCTATTACCAAAAGCCGAGGACGAGCATGGGACTTCTGCGCATCCGTTGCAGGAGGTTCACCACACTGAAGTCAGGCGATTTGTGCCTTTAGATGGTGCATATTAGAAGAAAGGCAGCCCGGACGGGGCTTCTAACCATCTAGAGTCCATCTCATAAATAGTTCCTCATGAGGATGAGGATGCATCCGAGCTGCACGAAACCGAGGAAGTTGGCCTCGTAGTACTCCCAACGGGTGACCAGGCGGCGAAAGTTATGGAGCCAAGCAAACAAGCGTTCGATTTTCCAGCGACGGCAGTAGCGTCGCAGTTTGCGCCCGTCCTGGGTTTTGGGCCGACTGCGGTTCGATTTGTGGGGCGCGATCAGCGCGATGCCGTGCTGCTGTTGCAGACGCGCATCCAGCGGGTCACTGTCGTAGGCGCGGTCGCCGATCATGCATCCGGGGAGGGCCGCCGTGAAGCGCCCTTCCACGGTCGGCTCGACGAGCTGGGTTTCATGGGGCGAAGCGCTTGCAATCCCCACGGCGACAGGAAGACCACGGCGGTCCGCAATTGCCATGATCTTGGTCCCTTTACCGCGGCGTGTTGGACCAACCGCACGGCCCCCTTTTTCGCACTGCTGAACGAGGCGTCGATGAAGGTCTCGGACAAATCCAATTGTCCGCGCGCCAGCAAATCCTCGGCCAGTGTCCGCAAGACCTGGACCAGCGTGCCCTCCCGCACCCAGCGTTGGAAGCGGCGGTGGCAGGTCTGGTACGGCGGGAACTTGTCCTTCGGCAGTTCCGCCCATTGGGCTCCGGTGCGCAAAATCCATAACACGCCCTCCAGCACTTGCCGAGTGTCGCGCCACGGACGCCCGCGCCGTTTGCGCGGCGTTCTCGGCTCGACCAACGGTTGGAGCAACTCCCACTGCACATCGGTCAGTTCCATACTCACCGGTGTGCCTGTAAATTCAACTCCGCACAATTACTTAGTGCGGTTCGTATTTATGAGATAGGTTCTAGTTTCAAACTGACCCACTATCCATTACCGCAGTCACTTCTAAATAATCCCGCTTTCGTTTACTGTTAACGGTAGTGACACTGTCCTTCCCCGCCTGTGCCCGCGCGGTTGCAGACGATTTGTGAGCGTGCGCTAGTGCATAACAACGTGCATGAAATCGTAAGCGCAAAACCTGAACCCGCGTACCAGGAACTTCTAAGCCGGCCGATTTGCGAGCTGGGGCTTACGCTTGCCGGGTCTCCGGTGGAGCGCTTTGTCGAACAGCTTTATCGCGAACTGGACGCCAAAGGGCTGACCAAGTTTCGTCCGGCTTGTTACTTGACCGATGAGTGGGGATGCCCGTCGGGCGAGCCGATTATCGGGATTCCGTTTTATCTGGCGCACGCGGCTTTGGCGCAACTGGAAAAAGAAACGCATGACCTCGAAGACGCTCGGGAAATCATGATGTATCTCCGGCATGAGGCGGGACATGCGTTCACCTATGCTTACAAGCTGCACAATTCGCCGGAATGGAAACATATCTTTGGGCCGTTCCGGCGGCCGTATCACGACAACTACCGGCCGGCGCCGTTTTCGCGCGACTATGTGCGGCACTTGCCGGGATGGTATGCGCAGAAGCATCCGGATGAAGATTTTGCCGAGACGTTTGCGGTTTGGCTGACGCCGCGCTCGAACTGGCGCAAGCGCTATCGCGGCTGGGGAGCCTTGGCTAAGTTGCAATACTTGAACCGGCTGGCTCGCAAGTTGGGGAAGAGCGATCCTTTGCGGCGTCGCGGACAGACTGATATCACGGTCGATGACATGGAGACGACGGTCGCGGAGTTCTACCACTTGCAGCGGACTGCGCGCGGAGATGTTGCGGTCACCGAACTGGGCGTTAGTGAACTGACACCGGATACGGATTTGCGTGACATCTTCCCTGTGTCCAAGCGGCGGAAAGCGGCTCTGCCGGCGCACGAATTTTTGCATCAGCACCGCAAGGCGGTGATCGATAAAGTTGCGCAGTGGACGGGGGCGCAGCGGCCGCTGATCAAGACTTTGATCGACTCCATTGAAAAGCGCGCCGGTGAACTCGACTTGCGCGCCGACAAAACGCGCAGTGCGGAACATCTGGCGGAGATTACGGCCTATGTCACCGCGCTGGTGATGACTTATGTGACGAAAGGAAAGTTTATACAGCCGTAGTCGGTAGCGGGACGGGCGGCGCGCCCGTCTGGCAGCAACGTGGCCGGGCGGGGACGCCCGGCGCTCCACTACAAGCTCAGGAGACAGGATGATCGGAGCAAAACTTAAAATTGCACTGCTGTACGACCTGTGGAACGAGGATCCGGTCGCGGCGGCGGCGAAGGAAGAGGCAGCGGCAGCAGCGGTGCGCAAGCCACACAAGAAAGTGAAGAAGGTCAAGAAAGAGAAGACCGACCGTGAGGAAATTTTTGAAGCGCTCGGGAAGTTGGGACACGAGCCTTCTTACTTCGAGCTCGATGGGCGTCCACAGTCTTTGCACTCGCTTTCGCGTTGCGATGCCGACCTGATTTTTAATTTGACCGAATCTTTCGATGGCGATGACACCAAGGAAATGAACGTGGTCGCCTATGTCGACCTGCTGGGATTGCGCTACACCGGGGCGGGTCCACATGCCATTTTCATGTCGCAGGACAAAGCGATTGCCAAGAAGATCTTTGCGTTTCATGGCATCAAGACTCCGTTTTTTGCTACTGCCTACCGCGGACGCATTGAACATGCTCACGACATTTCTTTTCCGCTCATCGTCAAACCGTCGTGGGAGGATGGATCGATCGGCATCGATGCCGGCGCCGTCGTGAAAAATGTCAAGGAGATGATGGAGCGCATCCAGTACATCCAGGATGAATTCGATTCTCCTGCCTTGATCGAGGAATATATTGAAGGGCGCGAAATTTACGCAGGAATTCTGGGCAGCTACGAACGGACGCAGGTTTTGCCGCTGGTGGAACTCGACCTGTCGCGCTTGCCCGAAGGCACTCCGAAGATCGCTAGCTACGACGTGAAGTTTGAAAAGAATACCGAAGCCTACAAGCTGACCAAGTCAGCCATCGCGGAAAATCTGGACGAAGATACAGTGAAGCGTCTGTCCGATACGGCTCTGGCCGCGTATCGGGCGCTGAAGCTGCGCGACTACGGGCGCATCGATATGCGACTGGCTCCGAATGGCGATGTCTACGTGATTGAAGCGAATCCGAATCCGTGGCTGGCTAGTCGACAGGAATTCGCCATGGCTGCTAAGGCTTCAGGACTTTCCTATACGGAGTTGATCGGTTCCATTATTGACTTGGCGATGAGCCGCTATCTAAATGCCAACCTGGTGAATGCGGCGACGATGCGGTAGGTCTAATTCTTTAAGGATGTTGCAACCTTGCTACTCCGATACCGGGAGTCCTCAGTATCCAGGCTTATCTTGCCGTCGTCGCCTTACCCACCGGCTGCAGTCGTTCGAAGGCCTCTTCGGCTCGGCGCAGGGCGTCCTGCACGTTGTCGCAAATATTTTCGGGGCCAACTAACTCCTCGAACTCTGTCTGCTGGATCAGTCGCAAAGGCTGTTCTCTGGCGCCACAGAGAATCAACTCCCGGCCGCTCTTTTTCAAAGTCCGCGCCACTTCTTCCAGCGCGAAGAGCCCGGTGGCATCGAGCGCGGTCATATTTCGCAGACGCAGGATCACGACCGGTGGAAGCTGGTGAATGTTTTCCGTGATGACATCAATCTTGTCGGTTGCACCGAACAGAAACGGGCCGTGGATGCGGAAAATGGTCGCGTAATACGGGATGTCCTTATCCTGAAGAATGTGCACGCGTCCATCTTCGACGTAGTCGTCGGTGACTTGTGAAACCGTGGTGGTGGCGGCTACGCGGCTGATGAAGAGCAGCGCCGCCAGAATCATGCCCGCCTGCACGGCTACAGTAAGATCGGCGAAAACGGTCAGCGCGAACGTGACCAGCCAGACGCTGACATCGGTTTTGGTGAGCTTGAGCAGCGATGGAATTTCGCTCCACTCGCCCATGTTGTAGCTCACTACCATCAGGATCCCCGCCAGCACCGACATGGGCACGAAACTCACGAGCTTCGAAGCAAAGAGCAGAATCGCCAGCAGGGTCAGGGCATGAATCATGCCCGCTACCGGCGTTTTTGCTCCCGCGCGGATGTTGGTTGCGGTGCGGGCGATGGCCCCGGTTGCCGGCAGACCGCCGAACATCGGGGAAACGATGTTGGCCATTCCCTGCGCCACGAGTTCAACATTCGGATTGTGGCGGTCCTTGATATTGCGGCTATTGCTCATGCGATCGGAGACGACCGCCGACATCAGCGATTCGATGGCGCCCAGCATGGCGACCGTTAATGCCGGACCCAGAAGCCCGTGAATCAAATCGGTACGAAATGCGGGAATGTGAAAATGCGGCAGGCCGCTCGGAATGCCATGAAAACGCGAGCCGATGGTTTCGACTGGAAGTTTGAAAATCCATACCGCCAGCGTGCCCAGCACCAGGGCGACAATCGCGCCGGGTATGCGGTTGGAAAGCGCCCGGCAGATAAGAATGATGACGATGGTGGCGGCGGCCAGGGCGGTGGCTTCGAGCGAGAAGGTATGAAAATTCTGCGCCAGCGCTTCCATGCGCAGCCAGAACACGCCGGGAACTTTGTCCAGTTTGAGGCCGAAGAAATCTTTCACTTGCGTGCTGGCAATCAGGATGGCAATTCCATTGGTGAAACCAATCACGATGGGCCGCGGAATATACTTCACCGCCGCACCCGCGCCGGTGAGCCCCATGATGACGAGAATGACTCCGGCCATCACCGTGCACATGAACAGGCCGTCGACGCCATGAAGGGCGATGATGCCGGCGATGACGACCACAAAGGCTCCGGTCGGACCACCGACCTGGGTCATGGATCCGCCGAGCGCCGAGATTAGAAAGCCTGTGACAATGGCGCAATAGATTCCGGCTTGCGGCGGGAGGCCGGAGGCGATGGCGAAAGCCATGGCCAGCGGCAGTGCCACCAGTCCCACCGTGATCCCGGCAACCAAATCGTGCAGGAATTTATTCAGACTGTAGTCGCGCAGGCAGAGGACTGATTTGGGGAGCCAGCGTTCGTCAAAAAGTGTGAGTTTCATGGGATAGAACAATTATCGCAGGGAGCATCTGAGGGCCATAGTTCCCGAAAGGGTAGTGAGCGAGATGTGCCTTCTGAGCACGAAAATGAGCGGTTATCGGTTGCCAGTGGCCTTTTAGCTCCCGCTTCGCCAGAATTTGTCACCCCGAACGAAGCATGGGATCTGCATTTTGCGGCGGACTGCAGATCCCTCGCTTCGCTCGGGATGACAAACCAAACCTTAGAACAGATTCCACAGGAACTGGTTGTACACCTCGTGGTGGAATTGCACCTCGGAGGGCTTGACGATCGTGCCCAGCAGGCGCGGGCAACGGTCGGCCGATGCCTGCTTCAGGTCGGCGTAGCGGCCTTTCACGTCTCCCCCGAGGAGTTTGGTTGTCCAATCGGCGTTGCGGAAGTTGTCGATCGCGGTGTAGATGTTGTCGGGCAGATAACGCTCGGCTTCGCGGAGGTTCTTGATCTTGGCCGTCTCGCCTTCCAATCCGGTCTTGAAAATGGAGTACATCACGAGGTAGGGATTGGCGTCGGGAGCGACGGCGCGGACCTCCAGGCGCATGCTGCGCTCGTTGCCGATCGGGATGCGGACCATAGCACCCCGGTCCACGGCCGACGCTCTGAGCTGATTCGGCGCCTCGAAGTGTGGATCGAGGCGGCGGTAGGCGTTGACGCTGGAATTGAACACCAGGCAGAGATCGTTCCCGTGCGTGAGAACGCGGTCGAGGAACTCATAGCCGAACTTGCTCAGCTTTTCCTCACCCTTGGGATCCCAGAACAGGTTCTTGCCTTCCTTGTTCACCGAGATATTGGTGTGCATGCCGCTGCCGTTGACGCCCACCACCGGCTTCGGCAGGAAGGAGGCGGTCAAGCCCATATTGCGCGCGACCTGGCGGCAGATCAATTTGTAGAGCTGGATGTGGTCGGCGGCAGCCACCACTTCGGCGTAGTTATAGTTGATCTCGAACTGCGAAGGCGCCACCTCGGGGTGATCCTTTTCGTTCTGGAATCCCATCGAGCGCTGCACCTCCGCGGTCGTGTCAATGAAGTTGCGCAGCGGATCGCCGGGCAGCGAATGATAGTAGCCGCCCGTGTTCACGTACTCGAACTTGCCGGTTTGGTGGTAGATGCGCTCGGCGTCCGGCCCCTGGAACAGGAAGCCCTCGATCTCATTGGCGGCGTTGAGGGTGTAGCCGTGCTTCTTGTGCAATCCGTTGGCAAACAGCTTCAGCATGCTGCGGATGTCCGCAGTGTAGGGCTGGCCGTCCTTATCAATGACTTCACCAAAGACGAGCACCTTGCCGGGCCCGAAGACATCCGCCGGGCCCCAATAGAAAGCGGCCCAGTCAATGCCTAGACGCAGATCGCTTTCGCGCTGCGCGGTAAAGCCGCGAATCGACGAACCGTCAAAGGTCAGGTTGTCGTAGCTCTTCAGCAGGAATTTTTTGTCATAGTCCAGCATGTGCAGACGGCCTTCGAGGTCGCTGAACATCACGGTGACAGCCTTGATGCGAGACTCGTCGGTCAGGTACTTCAAACGTTCTTCCTGAACTTTGTGAGGAGCCACGCGGTCCAGGCGCTGCTTCTTCGCCTTCAGATTGATCTCTTCCAGTTCGTCGTAGGGGATCGCTAGAAAATTCCGCAGTTCAGTTGACATGCTTCTCCTTATTCGATTCGGGCGCTGCCCAGGTATCAAATTGAATGGCCGGGGAACCTAATAGGCTATCGCGTCGGGGGCTGGCAGACAAATAGAAATCGGTTATAGATGCGATTAGGTTTTGCAATTTGCATCAGGAACGGTGCAGAAAACGGCTGCTGGCCGCTGGCTTCTGGCGCGATCCGTCACGTTGATGAAGCTGCCTCATGAAATAATCAAACTCCGAGGACCCGCACTTGAGTTGCTCGATTTGTGAAGAACGAAAAGAGAAGCGGTTCTGTCCGGCCGTGCACGGGAGGATCTGTCCGCAGTGCTGCGGCGAGCAACGCGAGGTGACGCTCGACTGCCCGAGCGACTGTCCTTATCTTTTACAGGCACGACAGCAGGCGCGTGAGCACGCGACGGGGCAGCACGCGAAAGCGGAGAATGAACAGCCACAGCCAATGGATCGCGAGGCTTTGTTTCCCGATGTGGAGATCCCCGAGCAGTTTCTCTACGAACGCGAGGAGTTGATTCTCGGACTCAGCTTCGCGCTGGCAAAAAGCGCACGCGCCGTGCGTTCACTCGCCGGTCCGCTCACCGACCGTGATCTGATCGCGGCGGTCAGTTCGCTGGCGAAGAGTTATCAGACGTTGGTGAACTCGCACCTCATCTACGAACCACAAACCGCCGACCTGGCGCACCAGGCGATCGTTCGAGATATCGCTCGCGAAGTCGAAACCATGGTCAGGGAATTTCGCGACGCCGAGAAGCAGCATATTGGCCACACGCGGCTGCGGGATTCCGATGTGCTGAAGGCGCTGGTGTTCCTCTTGCGCCTGGGTTTGGGGCGCACGTCGGGCAGACCGAAGTCGCGGGCGTTCATCGATTTTCTCTTTGCGCAGTTCCCGGAAAAGCAGTCGGCGATCACCGGGCCAGACGAGGCAGGCAGCCGGATCGTGATTCCGTAAGTAAAGCGAGGTCAAAGGTCAGAGGTCAGATTGAAGAGGTTAACCCTCAGGTTGTACCTCTGCAATCTGACCTCTGACTTCTGACCTCTGACCTGTCGTGATCTCTCGGCACTCACAGCCTGCGTACGATCTGCCCGTCGGCCAGCTCCGCCAGCAGTTCTCGCGCCGTTTTCCCGAGTTCAGGATGGCGCACTTCGGGAGCGATTTCGACCAGCGGTTCGAGAACAAAACGCCGCTGGTGCATGGCCGGATGTGGAATCTTCAAGCCCCGCTCATCCAAAACGATGTCGCCAAACAGCACCACGTCGATATCGATTTTGCGCGCGCCCTTCTCGCGCATGCGAAGACGTCCCATGGTGGCTTCGATGTGCAAGGCAAGCTGGAGCAGTTCTCGCGGCGTTTTCTCGGTTTCAATCGCGGCCACGCAGTTCAGAAACCAGGGCTGGTCGGGAATGTCCACGGGCTGGGTCTCATAGAGCGCGGAAACTGCGAGCAACGGGCCGGCCGCGTCCAGGCGCGCAACCGCCACGCGCAGGTTGGCCGCACGATCTCCCAGGTTCGATCCCAATGACAGGTAAGCGATTTCCACCTAGCTAGTTTCGCGATCCATTGCGTGAGAAGCCAGAAAAAACTGACGGAAGCAGAATCATTTTTGATTTCCTGGCTCTCTGAAAGCGATCGATCTGGATTGCAAGCACTCCCGCGGGAACCTTTAGGGTTACGAAGGAACGCGCTTCGCCGGGCACCTGCAAAGGGTACCTAGGTTACTTTCATAACTTCCCGGCTGCCGCTAACATGGAAAACGCCATGAATCTGGATTCTCTTCTCATCAGCAGGGACGCCGACTTGCTCAGCGTGCTGCGTCCGGCACTGGAGAAGATCTCGGTCAATCTCGAGGTTTCGGCAGGGGGCCAGCCCGGCAACGATCTTCTGGCGAAGCGCAAGTTCGATGCGATCATCATCGACTGCGACGACTTGCAGAACGGATTTAGTCTCCTGCAGTCCCTCCGCTACACCGAAAGCAATGCCAAGTCGGTATCCTTTGCAGTAGTAAATGGGAAGACGACCACCCAGCAAGCCTTTCAATCCGGAGCCAACTTCGTACTGCAAAAGCCGCTCACGCTGCTGCACGCTTCGCGTTGTTTTAATGCGGCGGTTAATTTTATGGTGCGGGAACGGCGCCGGTACTTCCGCCATCCGGTGGACATGCCGGTGCGCATCAGCCTTCCGCACAACCCGGAAATAACGGCCACAGCGACAAACCTGAGCGAGGGAGGCATGGCCATCCGCGTTCTCGGCAAGTTGCCCAAAGACGCGCAGGCGCAATTTCGTTTCACGCTCCCAGGTGCTGGTGCTAACATTTCGCTCGAACTCAAAGGCGAGGTCGCCTGGGCTGACGGAACCGGCCACGCCGGGATCCGCTTCGTCGAGGTTCCGCAGAGCTCGCAGTATCAGCTTGAAAAATGGCTGACCGATCGCTTGCAGGAAGAAATATCCGCACGGCTGGAAGGCTATGCGGCGCTTCGCTAGCAGGCTGCGGAAAAACTTCGGTTTCGTATCAGGGTATCGCTTTAGCGATACCGCAAGTCCTCGAAATCAGTAGCCCCTTTAGGGGCTGCGGTTTTCGACTTTTTCCGCAACCTCCTAGACCTATTTCACCCCCGCCCGGCATCCAGCTTGCAACTTGCGCCCGGCCCTGGCTGTGGCACTGTAGAGACGCAGCGAGCGCGGATCGAGTTCCAAAGGGCTCGTTTGCATTAGAAGCATGATTACATTGGAAGAAAAAATCGCCAGGACCGAGCGCTTGTTGCGCCGACTGGAAGAAGACCTGCCTTACCTTCATGTGCGCTTGTCCGCACTCGGCGCCGAGCACCGCCAGAGCGCCCACGCCTTCGCCGAGCGCATGCGCGCCGAAGCTGAAGCCGAACTGCAGCGCCTGCTCGCCGAACGAGCATCCCCCTATGAGTGGAGCGTTCCCCAGCCCGCCGACTGAAAGCAACCAAAGGTCTCAGGTGTTAGGTCTCAGGTCTCAGGGGAACAAAGTTCTGCGACCTGAGAGGCGAGCGCCGCGGGGTGCGATTGCCAGGCGTATTGCTAGGCGTAAAGACTGGCCGCGGACGCTAGCGCCGGCGCCGCAGCTTCATCTTCCAGCACGGTTTCTTCCCAATACGACCGGTCGCGTAGAATGCGCGAGACCAGCGCGGTGTGCATGGCGTGGCCGGCGCGGTCGGCTACAACCGAACCCAGGATCTGCTTTCCGATCAGTGCCAGATCGCCGATCAGGTCCAGGACTTTGTGGCGTACGAATTCGTCGGGAAAGCGCAATGGCGGGTTCAGCACTTCGTGGCGGTTCAGCACAATGGCATTCTCGGTTGACGCTCCGCGGATCAGGCCCTGCTGCCGCATGGCGTCGGCTTCATGCAGAAATCCGAAAGTGCGCGCCGGCGCAATCTCTTTCAGATAGCTGCCATTTGTCAACCGCACGCAGAAGCTCTGCTTGCCGATGAGCGGGTGTGGAAAGTTTATCGAATACGAAACCGAATAAACGTCCGCGGGATACACGGCTATGAATTTATCGCCCTCACGCAACTCCAGATCGCGCACGATTCGGAGATAGGTGCGCGCCTTGCGCTGTTTGCGAATCCCAGCCCTTTGAATCATTTCGACAAAGGGACGGGCGCTGCCATCGAGAATGGGCAGTTCAAGATTGTCCAGCTCGACGATGGCATTGTCGATGCCGACGCCGGTAAATGCCGAGAGCAGATGCTCGGTGGTGGAGATGAGCACGCCCTTCTTCATCAGGCTGGTGGCATAACTGACGCGGGCCACATTGCGTCCGCTGGCTTCGATCGGAAAACTGTCAAGGTCGGTGCGGTGGAAGACGATTCCCGTTCCGGCAGGGGCGGGAAGAATGCGCAAGCTGACCGGGGCGCCGCTGTGGAGACCTATCCCTGTACAGGTCACCGCAGCACGAATTGTTTGCTCGTGTGTCAAGGGGAGGGCGGCTTAAGTCTTTTGCTGTGTATCAGCTTACCGCAAGAGGCCAACATCTGTATGTGGTAAAACAGCCACACTCCGTGGCTGGTTGCAGCGTTTCTGGGGCTAACTTGTTCAGGCAATTGTAGATGTTTGGGGGTGTTTAGGGCGGAACTTGGCCTTGTTTACGGTACTTTCGTTAGTATTTGACTGCGTCTCGCGGGCGTCTCGGCAGGGCGGTTCGTCGATCGCTCGTGTAAGCCGAGGGTGACAACTCGAACAGCCTAATAATCGACTACTATTGCCAGATTACCGTTTCTTGATCGGCGCCGTCGGATCGTAGGTCACTTCCGCTTCGAACATGGAATCCGCCAGCTTCTGGTTGTAGCTCGCGGTACTGATGAAGCGTTGCTGGGAAGTCTCTCCGTTGAAATACCGGGTAATGGAGTGGGGCGTCCAGATTCCCTGCACCAGCTTGTAGCTGTCGTAGACCTCATCCTCCACATTCTTCTGCTTGTCTTTCGGATCGCGCCACGAATAACTGATCTTGACCGGATAGTGCGTATTCTGGTCGAGGTAAACGCTCACCGAATCATTCTGATTATTCAGCAGCGTGACTCCTTCGGTCACCTTTCCACTCACTACCGCCACGCCATCATAGAACAGGGCCACGTTCGGATCGCGCATCCACTTGCGGAACACCCATTCGAGCGAATGCTGGCGGCGGCGAAGGTAGTTTTGCAAATCGAGCTTGTCTTGCGCGGCCGTTCCCTTGTATGTGATCTCGTATCCTTTGTCTCCGTTGTGAATGAGGGCGAGATCGAACTTGTTCGTGACCTTCACACCTCCGATGTCGATCGTTCCGGGAATCACATGAATGTCCTTGGTGTGGAGGACTTCGAAACGGTCCCGCTCCGGATACTCGACATAGTAGCGGTAGGGAATGCCGGTGCTCTCAGTGCGTCCGTGATACAGCGGATAGTAGCGGCCTTCCTCACACCGGTTTTCGTAAGTGAGGTACGGTTGGCCGCCCAGTGCCTCGATCGTCTGATCCAGAATCGCTCGCGCCTTGCGGGCATTTTCGGAGTCGTTGAGGTTGATGGCGGGCTTAGGAGAAGCGGGTGTTGGCGCGGTCTGGGCAGCGGCCAGCGCGCACAGCAGTAATAATAAAAAGAGAAGACGCGTCATGATTCTGTTGGGTTAGAAGCACCCAGGACGATTTTAGCTGCACAGAACACGTAGCGACGGACGCATTCGTCCGTCCGCCTGCACCCAGTCCCCGATCTCTAGGGCCCGGTCAAACTGAAACTCACTCCCTACCCCACCAGTACCGCTCCGCCATTGACATTGAAAACCTCGCCCGTGATAAATCCGGCATAGGGCGTGCATAGGAACAGAATCGGCCCAGCAATCTCGTCCGGCGTCCCTACGCGTCCCAGCGGAATAGTGCGAAAAACTTTATCGCGCGTTAACGGATCGTTCAGGGCCGCGGCCGACATGTCCGTCTCCACCCATCCCGGCGCCACACAATTGACATGGATTGCATCGCGCGCCAGTTCGGTAGAGAGCCCTTTCACCATGCTGATGAGCGCGCCTTTCGAGGCCGCA
>Ga0208686_1000496_pt1 | contig 19396 bp, 18 predicted proteins | sample June2015DPH_6_50_FD_184694 | JGI IMG/M metagenome (GOLD analysis project Ga0208686, IMG submission 184694) | Peatland microbial communities from SPRUCE experiment site at the Marcell Experimental Forest, Minnesota, USA - June2015DPH_6_40... | ecosystem: Environmental > Terrestrial > Soil >... | reverse complement strand
GTCAGCGTTCGACGTGAAGCTCATCGGCCCGTTCCTGCGGGTCCTCGGCCAGCTGCCGGTGCGGCGCGGCGAGGCCGATGCGGCGCTGGTGCTCCAGGAAGGCGAGCAGGCCCTGGCCGCTGGTGAGTGCGTGGTCATCTACCCGGAGGGCACGGCCACCCGCGACCCGGCCGGGTGGCCGATGGTAGCCAGGACCGGAGTGGCCCGGCTCGCGCTGGCCGCTGGCGTCCCGGTGATCCCGGTCGCCCAGTGGGGCGCCCAGGAGATCCTGCCTTACGGCAGCAGCAAGCCGCACCTGGTGCCGCGCCAGACCGTGCGCATGCTAGCCGGGCCGCCGGTAGACCTGACCGCGTTCGAGGGTGTACCGCTCAGCCGGGATGTCCTGCGGGGCGCGACGAACGCCATCATGGCCGACATCACCGCGCTGCTCGGCAAGCTGCGCGGCGAGCAGCCGCCCGCTGTCCGCTACGACCCGGCGGCTGCCCGCCGCGCCGCCCGTGCCCAGGCTGCCGAGGAGGTCGGGGGAGCCACGGGCACCGATGCTGGCCGGGACTCCGCAGTCCGGCCCGGCCGCTCCGGTGAGGAAACAGGCGCGTAGCGTCATGGTCAGCTGCGCACTGGCTGCTGCGGGCCTGGGGCCTGCTGCTTTGCTGGAACCGCCTGTCGGAATCGAACCGACGACCTATTCATTACGAGAGGCCAGGACGGCGGCTCTGGAGCCGCCACCTACGCCGATGGCATCACCAGGTGCCCGGAACGCACGGTATGCGCCGATCACCGCAGGGTGAAGTGGTACGCCCGCAAGGGATTCAATCGCATGGATCCCGAACTCCTGGCGTACGTGGGCGGCTCGGTCCAGCAGTACAGGTCGCGGAATGCCGACGCTCGACAACAGGACTCCGGGAACGCCGGAAGGCAAACCGAGCCGGGCGCCCAGGATAGTCGCGGAATGCCGACGCTCGGCAACAGGATCCGCCGTAGCTCGAACGTCATCTGGGTCGCGTCGGCATCATCGGCGTTCTGGATCAGCTCGAAGATGAAAATGCGACCGCTCGCTGTAGAGCTGACCGAGGAGTTCGAGCACGGCCGTGTCCCAGCGTAGCGGGCGATGTTCTCTGCGCGGATCTGCTCATAGTCAGCGGGCACGTGACATCTCCCCTTCTCCCGGCGAGCGGTCCTGGCCCTTCACAGCCGTGGGTCCACAGGCTCTGACTCAAGCGCGAGTACCGCGAAGACGCACTCGTGCACTCGCCACAGGGGCTCGCCGCGTGCGACCCGGTCCAGTGCCTCAAGCCCCAGCGCGTACTCACGCAGGGCAAGCGAGCGCTTGTGCCCGAGCCCGCGCCCGGCCTGGCGCACTGCTCGCCGGCCGTGCGGCCAGGATTGCGGCCAGCAAGCCCTTGCGATGACTCAGGCGCTGCGGCTTCGGGCGATCTTTCCCTGTGATCGAAGGTCACTTAGCATTGGCATTGGCAGGGAGGGGTGGGCCGTCGCATGACAGAGATATCCCCGGTCGCGGGCCAGGCGACCGGCAACAGCGACGGGCCTGCCGTCGATGCAAATAAGCCCTCAATGCCGGCCAGAACTCGAGAGGGCGACCCGCCGCCGTCGCTGCTTAGCCGGATTTCGAAGCACAAGAAGTTCTTCGTGCCCGTAATATTAGCGCTTATTGGTGTAGGCATTCTGCCTGTCGCTTTGCTGGTGTTTCCCTCGGACTATCAACCGCCCACTCCCCTGACGTCGCTCGTCAGTATTGCCACGAACGCGCCGGTTGGTTCAATGACGTACGAAGTAGTCTCTAAAGGCGATTCTAGATATCTACTCACCATATTGTTGCAGGCGTCAGTCGCGGTGACGAGTAGCGATAATGTCGCACGGGTCGAAGTGTACCTGCCGTACGGGTACAAGTTTGGCTCGTGCATAGGACCAGTATCCGTTTGCGCTGCAAAGACAGTTTCAGGAGTTTCCGCAGGCCGAGAGCGCTATCCGGGAACCGTCAGGCTATGGAGTATCGGTTTTCCGTCCGCGACAAACGAGGCAGTGCTTTCTATCTTCGTTCAGGGCAAGGACTTTGGCTACTCATCTAATGATGTCACCGAGACGGCAGCAATGCCGCAGGTGATTTTCAATCATCCCATCAATTTCCCGCTGTCCGTGATCTACGAGAACCTCGCCGTTCCGGAGAACTACGACTGGTCATCCTTTCCGCCAAGTACTGAGACAGGAACATATGTCGGGTGGCTAGAACAGCTGGTGGCCGGCGAGGAACCAGCCAGAGTGGCGGTGGGCGTCGATCACGGTGCGCAAAGCAGGGATGACCGCGACACATTCCTGGCCGGTGCCCTGGTGGGCGTCGCCGGCGCTGCACTGATTGGCGCCGTCCAGGAGGTAATTCACCTGTGGACTGATAACTCTGATACTCCTGGCGACGACCGTCTGCGCGCCCGCAATCAGCCGCGTGAAGAGCCCTGACATCGCCGCGGCGACCTCGGCGGAATGGCCACGCGCAGCCGCCAGTCATCGCTGACCTGGCCAGCCTGCGCGCGGCCATCGCCGTCCTTGCCCTGCTGCCTGCCGTCACAACGCGCTCGGCCTCACCGCGTCTCTGGTCGCGGTAGCGATCCGGAAGGAGACCGTCCGGAACCGGAGGTAGCGTGCTGACATGACCGACGACACCGCTTTGCGAAAGGATCCGAGCGTGCGCTCTCGAACGGACGGCATGTGGTGGGGAACCGCCATCGAAGCTCCGGACCCCAGTGGCCTGGCGAAGTTCTACTCGGAGCTGCTCGGCTGGCCCATCGGTCACGAGGAGCCAGGAACGGCGATACTCGCAGCTCCCCAGGGATCCATCTACTTCGTGTTCCAGCAGGCGACCGGCTACCAAGCCCCGGTATGGCCGCCCGTCGATGGGGCACAGCGCCCGATGATGCACTTCGACTTCCAGGTCGGCGACCTCGATTCCGCGGTCGCTGAGGCGCTCGCCCTGGGAGCCACGGTGGCCGCAGCCCAGCCGCAGGAGAACGTCCGAGTGCTTCTCGACCCAGCCGGGCACCCCTTCTGCCTCTGCCGAGACGACGGCTGATCTCACGAGCGATTATCGGCATGAGTCGGGCTCGGAGGGACTCGAATCCCCAGCCTTCAGATCCGTAGAGATCTGCGGGCACTGCTCCCAGCTAGGACGGCGTTGACCTGCTGGAGCACTGCTCCACGCTGCGCAGTGTTTGGCGGCGCTTGGCGTCATCGCGAGGCCAAAATCAGGCCAGCACCGTGCCGCTCGGAGGTTCTTTGACGTCTTCCTTATCAGGCAAACGGCGAGCATCCGCTGCCATCCTGAATCTTCACTCTGAACTGGCCTTATTGTCTGTGGGCGTCCGCGGTTGTATGCCCGCTGTCGTGGCGGTTGTCACGCAGTTGGTCACTCAGGCGCCTGGCCAGCCGTCGCAGACTGTTGGAGCGCATCGACCGACGATTGGCAGGCCCACATGCTTTCCAAGTCTGCGCGGCTGGGTCCGGCATAGGTCGGGACGGTCTGTGACCTCGGCTGCCCGTCCTCAGTGGTGCGCGCCGAACGCTTCCGGACGTAGGCGAATGAGACTAAGAATGAGACTAGGGCCTGACCAGCCTGCTGATATTCGACGACGGCAAGCAGGTTGACTGCCTCGACCGACGCGCCGAGCCCGCGTGCCATCGCCGGGGCAGGGCGACTAGGGTTTGGAGCTATGCCAGACGATGAAGCCGATCTCAGTTCTCCCAGCGGTTCCGCTTCGCCCGACCCCGGAGCGAGTGCCTGGCGTGTGCTGGAGCCCTTGAGTGAGGCCGAATGCATGCAGCTGCTCGCCAACGGTGGTCTGGGGCGTCTGGTCTACAACAGCCGGTATGGGCCCACGGCGCTGCCGACCACATACAGGATCGACGGCGAGTCGATTGTCCTGGGCACGTGGGACCCCGCCCTCTTTGACGAAGACCTGCGCACTGGTATCGCGCACGCCGAGTATCACGTCGCCGTAGAGGCCGACCAGATCGATCTGGAGGCGCGCGAGGGGTGGATCGTGCTGGTGCGGGGAGCGGCGCATCATCTGGATACCGAGGCCGAGCGCGCGCCGATCATCGGCGCCGGGCTTGAACCGTGGATCGAGGGGGTGCCTGCGCACTTCATCCGGGTGAACCCCACCAGTACGTGGGGCAACCGCATCCTCCCGGCATGATGCCAGCGGCAGTGTGACTCGGAGGAGCAAGGCTGAGCATCTGGATGCAAACTAACGGCACGTCTCTGCTCGCGGTCAATCGGTGCAGCCTGGCACGTGTGCGGATGGCTGCTCAGGATCGCCGTAGCGCGCCCGCGTTGCTGTACTCCACTGCTGTACGACTGTCAGCTAGGAACTGGTCAGTTGTCCCCTTGATGGGCTACTGGCCTTTTCCTTATCAGATTTCCTCGGGCACAGCTCAGACCGACCAGGACCTACCCAGGTCGGCGTGGCCGTCTATAGACCGCGGTTGACCGCATATCGCCGTCTTGGGCTGCCCGTTCTGGCACGGAACTGGCACGTGGCCAAGCCGATGGCATGCCGACGTGTACCGCTCGACCACCCGTACTCCGGACGCTGGCAGGCTGCTGGCTCACGGTCACCTGAGGCATCGGCACTGAGGACCCCCCGCTGTCCGGCCGCTTAATGAGCTGGTTGAAGGCTGGCGGTGGCCATTGGCGATGCTATGAGGAGATGCAGTCGCCGGGCTGACCGAGGTCACGGGACTCCACACCCGAAGGCCGTCTCCCCAGTGCAATACTTACTGACGTTCCGGCAGGGATTCGGGTCGGGACGGCGGGAAGCCGTCGAGGACGTGCCGAAGGGGCAGGATCACCGAGGCTTTCGGAGGCGGCCCGTTCCGGGCAAGCGCGTGCAGCACTAAGGGGCAGCGCGAACAACGCCACGGCGAACAAGGGCTGGCTGGCACTTGTCGCCTTGGCCACGGCGCAGTTCCTCATGGTGCTGGACCAGTCCGTGATGAACGTCTCGATCAGCGCGCTGGTCCACGATTTCCACACCACGGTCAGCACGATCCAGGCGGTCATCACCCTTTACTGCCTGGTCATGGCCATGCTCATTCTTACCGCGGCCAAGATCGGCGACATGATCGGCCGCCGTCGGGCGTTCGTCATCGGACTGATCATCTACGCCTGCGGCTCGGCGCTGACCGCGCTGTCCCGGTCGGTGGCTGTGCTCGCCCTCGGGTGGTCGGTGCTCGAGGGCATCGGCGCGTCGCTGGTCTTTCCTGCGCTCGCGGCGCTGATTGCCGGCAACTTCGCGGGGGCCCGGCGCAAGGCCGCTTACGCGGTCATCGGCGGGGTCGCTGGCGCGGGGATCGCGGTCGGCCCGATCGTGGGCGGGTGGGCGACGACCGTGCTCACGTGGCGGGTCGTGTTCGTCGGCGAGGTCTTCATTGCCGCGTTTATCCTGATCATGATGCGGAAGGTGGCAGACGCCCCTCGCCCGGATCCTGCTCCGAAGCTCGACATCGTCGGCTCGGTGCTGTCGGCTGCCGGTCTGGGGGTCTTCGTCTTCGGAGTTCTCCAGTCGAGTACCTGGGGGTGGGTCAAGCCGAAGAACTCCCCGATCACCATCTTCGGCTTCTCGCTCACCCTGTTCGTCCTCGCCGCTGGCGGCATCCTGCTGTGGGGATTCGTGACCTGGCAGCGCCATCGCGAAGCCACGAACCGAGACCCGCTGGTCCATCTCTCACTCGCCCGGATCCCGCCGGTGCGGTCGGGGCTGATCGGGATGTTCAGCCAGAACCTCGTGCTCATGGGGATCTTCTTCGTCGTCCCGCTCTATCTCCAGCTGGTCCTGGGGCTGAGCGCCCTGGAGACCGGGATCAGGATGCTGCCCATCTCGATCACCATGTTCGCGACCGCGGCGATCGGCTCACGGCTGTCGAACCGCTTCCCGGTGCGGGCGATCGTGCAGAGCGGCCTGATCGTGACCCTCGCCGGTGCCCTCATCCTGCTCGCGACGATCAAGCCCGCTCTCTCCAGCGCTGGATTCGCCGTCGGAATGGCCGTGCTCGGTGTCGGGATGGGCTTGATGATCTCCCAGCTGGGCAACGTGGTTCAGTCCTCGGTCGAGGAGTCGGGCCGCAGCGAGGCCGGAGGGCTCCAGTACACCGGACAACAGCTCGGCTCGTCGCTCGGGGTGGCGCTCATCGGGTCCATCGTGCTGATCGGCCTGACCAGCACCTTCATCTCAAACGTCGAGCACGACCCTCGGATCAGCGCCGACGTGTCGGCCCAGGTGGGGGTGGCGGCGGGCTCCAACACCAACTTCGTCTCCTCCGCACAGATCGACGCCGCAGCGAAAAAGGCCGGTCTCGACGCCACGACCACAGCTGCGCTCGTCGATGACTATGAGTCGGCGCAGCTCCGATCGCTCAAGGCCGGGCTCCTGGCGGCTGCCCTCCTCGCCCTCATCTCGCTCGGGTTCACCAGAGAACTGCCGCACGAGCGGCCGGCTCCCCCGGACCAATCGTGCTCCCGCGGCGGTGCCCACCTGAGCCCGGGGTGATCGCCGAGTCGCAGGGAAGCCGCCAACCGCGCCCATGCCCGGCTCCCCGGGCCCGGTGAGCGCGCCAACGCCCAGCGCAAGACCTGGCACATCCTGCGCAAACTCCGCTGCTGCCCCTGGCAAGCCGGACAACTCGCCAAAGCCATCCACGTCCTGCAGGCCCGCGAGACCCAACGATGAAAAAGGCTCACTGAACCCTAGCCCAGCCACGGCAACAAGCGACACCTATCCAGTTACCCACGTTAGTGGCACGTAGCGAACTGCTCGGATAGCTCACGCTTGGGCTTTACGGGACATGCCCCTGGAATCGTTGATCCCCTCGATGCGAACTATTGGCGGCGCGGTCGATCGTGGTCGTTGCGGAGGACACTCGGGGTGCGAGGGTCGGTCCGGACCGAGCTGGATCGCATCGGTTGCTGCACCTTCGTGCTGCACGGCCTCCTGCTCCCAAAGCCAAGTCAGCAAACGCTCGTGCAGCTGACGCATCAACGGCTATCTGCGGGAACCGTCCGCTGGCGTCCGGCCGTGTTCGCTGATGGTGACGGTCATCGTCACCCACTTAGTCACCCAAGCGGTCTGGCCAGGGCCGTTTTCGTTTGGTCCGACGGGGGCACGGCCGGTCGCGGGCGAGGGGGCCTGGCGGTCGGCGGTGAGTTCCGCCGCCAGTCACCTTGTGTTCACCTGCTATTCACTTTCAAGTCGGCGACGCGTTGCCTGGGCCAACTAGCTTCCGCAGCAGTGCAGGAAGCCGGGCCAACTGCGAGGCGGACGGCCAAGTGGTGGGGGGATGCGGTGACTGAGACCCAGTCCGGTGACTTGATCGCAGCGCTGGATGATGCCTCGCTGAGCAGGTTCCATCTGCGGGCGGTCGTGGCGTCGGGGATGGGGTTCTTCACCGATGCTTACGACCTGTTCGTTATCGGGATCGCCTCAGCGCTGATCACCAAGGACTGGAACCTGAGCTCGGGCAGGCTCGCCCTGCTCAACAGCGCGATGCTGGCTGCCGCATGCGTCGGTGCGCTCGTGTTCGGCCGTTTCGCCGATGTAATCGGCCGCAAGCGCGTGTACTGGATTGTTGCCGCGATCATGATCGCTGGTGCGCTGGGGTCGGCGCTGTCGCAGTCGTACTGGGTGCTGATCGCGTTCCGCTTCCTGCTCGGCTTCGGCGTCGGCGGCGACTACCCGGTCAGCGCGGTGATGGTGAGCGAGTACGCGAACCGCAAGGACCGCGGCAAGCTGGTCGGGATGGTGTTCGGAGCCCAGGCGCTCGGCCTCATCGTCGGACCGCTGGTCGCGCTGACGCTGCTCGGCGCCGGGGCCAGCGATGACGTGGCGTGGCGGGTCCTTCTTGCGCTCGGCGCCGTGCCCTCCGCGGCCGTCATCTACCTGCGCTGCCGGATGCCGGAGTCGCCGCGCTACCAGGTACAGGTACAGGGCCAGGCGGAGAAGGCGGCCAGCCGGATATCCGATTTCACCGGCGGCCAGATCAACGGTGATGGTTCCGGCGGGCAGCGGCATGAGCTGAGGCTGCGGGCATTCCTCACCAACCGCCGGTGGCTGATCATGCTGGCCGGGACGGCAGGCTGCTGGTTCCTGCTCGACTACGCCTACTACGGGAACACGATCTCCACCCCGCAGATCCTCGGCCTGATCTCGCCCCACGCCTCCACCATGACCAAGATCGCCCTCCAGCTGGCGATCTTCGTGGTCGCGGGGGTCCCGGGCTACGTGCTGGCGATTGCCCGGCTGGACCGGATCGGGCACCGGCGGCTGCAGCTGACCGGGTTCGCGATGATGGCGCTCTGCTTCCTGATCATCGCGGCGGTCCCGGGCATGACCACTACGGTGGCCCCGTTCCTGCTGGTGTACGGGGTGAGCTACTTCTTCACCGAGTTCGGCCCGAACATGACCACCTTCGTGATGCCCAGTGAGCTGTACCCGGTCAGCATGCGCGCGACCGGGCACGGGATCTCGGCTGGCGTCGGCAAGCTCGGTGCCTTCATCGGGGTCTTCCTGTTCCCGGTTCTCCAGACCTCGCTGGGCCTGCGCGGGACGCTGCTGCTCACCGCCGGGGTATCGGTGGCCGGGCTGGCGCTGACCCTGGTGCTGCCCGAGCCAGCCGGGCGCAGCCTGGACATCTGGGCCGCCACCAACCCAGGCAGCGCTTACGCCGGGGGCTACTACGACAGCATCTACCTGACCAACATGTCCGGGTACCGGTGCACGCTGTTCGGGCACGCCGGAGTCTCGACGGTGGGCCTGTCCGGTAACGAGATCGGCAGCCCCGCCGGCTGGGTGGGCCCCGCGCCGACGCTGGTGACGCTCGCCCAGGACGCGACCGCGGCCATCCTCGTCCAGGTCGGCGATCCCGCCAACTACGGCCCGACCTGCTCCCAGCCCGGCACCGGCCACCCGGGCCGGGTGCCCCTCGCGGCCGGACTGCGGGTCTACCCGCCGAACCGGTTCACCTCGAAGGTGGCCCCGCTCCCCGTCCCGGCCTGTTACCACCACGGGCCAGTCTGGATGCACGTGGGTCCCGTGCGGGGCCCCGTGGTCCCGCCTGACCATGGCTGAACTCTGGACAGCGGCTCCCTGGCGCGTACCCGCCGCCAGGGAGTTCGCATGCCCGTGCTGGCAGACACCTACCAGAGCTGGTCGTTCCTCGACAGTAGGTGGTGAGACCGTCACGTCACTGCCCTGGCCCCGAACCTCGACATTGCTCCGTCCTCCTGATAGGTGCCGAGGTCTTGCCACGGAAGATCACAGTCAAGGGTCTGCGGTTGCGGAGCAACCGACGCGCCGTTAGGCGCGCCCTTTACTGTGATCTTTGCGCGGCAAGAGAATGCCCGGCGCGAGGAGGACGGCCTGGCCCGTTCGTGCTGGCGCGGTCACCGGGGGCGCGTTGAAGAGGGAACCGCCTGCCCGCGGGGAGCGGGGGCAGGCGACCGGCGGGAGCGCCGCGACCGGGGGCTTTCCAGCCCAGAGGGAGCGGCAAGCTGCCGCCCCGGAGTAGGCGCGTCCCCTGCTGCCCGCCCGGCTGGCCGGCATTCCCTTCACTCCAGCTCGCGATTCCCCTCGGTGATTTCCGCGCCCCGCATTCGGGCCGGCCTAGCCCGGCCCGGCTGGCGCGCCCGGAGGGCGTGCCCTTGAAGCCGTAAAGAAAGTCGTAACAGCATCTGGGCAACGTCCGTTGTCAGCGCGGTGATCTTTGGTCATTTCTGCACTTCAGGGCACTACTGGCGTGGGCCGACGATCGCACTGAAGCTTGCCAAACATGCGTTTACGAGTTCACCAGATGGTTGACTGTGCCGCCTGATGCTTGACACCCGCCGATGCCGATCCCGAGGCCGGGCGCTTCTCGCAGCGTCGTTCTGGCTGCGCTCCGCGGTATCGTCGCGGTGCCTTCGCTGGTAGTGCTGGCGGGCTGCTTGGCGGGTTACGCCGAGACGGTGGGCTATGTCTGGCCAGCCGATGCCCAGAGCCACTGCCTGGTCGATGAGGGCTGCTAGCTCGGCATCGAGTTCCTTCTGGTGCAGCCTTGCCTTGATCCGCTCTAGCACCTGCGGTGGGGACAGGCGGGCTATCCGTTCTGTCGGGCTGGGCGGTGCCGCTCGGGCTCGGTGCCGGTAGCCCGGCTGGACGTATTTGATCTTCCGCTTCCTGGCCCTGCCCATGTATCTCAGGATGCGGGCTTGGTCCGACAATCAGCGTGACCCGGTGTTCTCGTGACTGGCACGCGATACCATTGCTGGTATGACCTGGGGCGAGGTAGAACTCGAACCCGAGGTCCGGGACTGGCTGGAGGGGCTGGATGACCAGCGGTGGGCACAGGCGATGTTCCACCTGGATCTGCTGGAAGAACGCCGGCGTGCTGCTCGGCGAGCCGTACACCCGGCAGTTGTCGGGCAAGCTGCGGGAGCTCCGGTTCTACTGCGGCGGCGAGCGCATCCGGATCAGCTACCGGATCGCTTCGGGGCGGCGGATCATCGCCTTGACCGTGTTCGCCAAGACCAGGATGCGCGAGACCGCGGAGATTGCCAGGGCCGCCGCGGCGATGGCCCGCTGCCAGGCCGAGGACCACACTCCCGATGAGGAGGACCGGTGACGATGAGCCAGGACGCACCGCGGCGTACCCGCCTCGCCGACGCCCGCCAGGCCCGCATGGACCGCCCGGAAGTCGCAGCCGCCTATGAGCAGACCCGGCTGCGCTACGAGCTGGCCGAAACGGTCAGGCTGCGGCGCGAGGAACTGGGCTGGTCCCAGCGCCAGCTGGCCGAGCGGGCCGGGATGAGTCAGCCCGGCGTCGCCCGGTTCGAGGCTGGCGGCACCACCCCCACCCTGCCGCTGCTGGAACGGCTCGCCGAGGCGCTTGGCCTGACGCTCACAGTCACCCTCGGCTCAGCACAGCGCCGCTCGGCCTGACCGCCCAAACAGAGTGTGATTTAGGTCACATTTTCTATGGGCTGGCGGACTCCAGCGGACGACAACGGCCTCCAGCGGCCATTCACGGACATTACCCGGCAGCTATCGACGGTCAGGCGGGTTTGCGCCCGTGCACCATTGGCCGCACAGTGGAAGTACAGGCGTCACGAAAACCGCTGCCGGGAGTGCGGGCAAGCGCCCAGGGCACGGGCAGCATCACTCACATCGCTCCGGCGCGGAATCACTAACAAGGGCATCCATTTCGGGCTCAGCCCGCCAGCAACTTGCCCACCCCAGTCTCTGCACTGGGCATACGCGCGCCATCGGCATAAACGCCTTCTCCGAGCCGCAGAGTCGGCTGCATTGAGCTCCTGCCAGCTCTGGCACATCAGGCACGAGGAAACCCGGAAGGAGGTGAGTCCATGAACAAGCTGCTGTACCGGCCCAAGGAGGCGGCCCAGATGCTCGGCATCGGGCGGGACAAGCTCTACGACCTGATGCGATCCGGGCGGCTGCACTCGGTGAAGGACGGCAGGGCACGGTTCATCACCGCGACTGCGCTGGCTGAGTACATCGCGATGCTGGAGGCCGAGGCGCACAAGGCGGCGTGATCAACCCGGGCGGCCCATCATCCGGTCGAACATTCTGTCCATAGCGTCGGCACCCGCAGTGATCACCGGGCGCAGCTCGTGCCGGTAGACGACCTCCGTCGTCCTGGAACTGGAATGCCCGGCCAGACGGGCGATCTCCTCCACCGCCATCCCGGACTCGGACATCAGGCTGACGAAGGTGTGCCTCAGCTCCCTGGGCGATCAGCTGCCGCCAACGCCAGCCTTCTCGCAGAGAGCGCGGAAGCCGCGGCCGACATTCGCAACGTCCAGCGGCCTGCCCGTGCTGCTGGTGAAGACCAGGCCATGATCCTGCCGTAGCTCGCCAGCGGCTAGCTGAGCCGCCGCCTGCCGCTTCCGCTGTTCCCGCAGAGCCGCGACCGCGCTCTGCGGCAGCCCCAGGGTCCGCCGGGATCGCTCGGTCTTGGTGTCGCTCCCGGCCCGGACCGACCGCCACACGGCGATGTGCGGCGGGACCCCGGCGCCAGGGTCGCCATCCAGGTCGACGTGATCCCAGCGCAGCGCCCGTGCCTCCTCGGTCCGGATGCCCGTGGTCAGGGACAGGATGACGTAGGCGCCGAGGTAACCATCCTGCGTCGCCGCGCGCAGCAGCGCCGCGGCCTGGCCAGCGGTCATGGCCCTGGATGGGCGCCCGCCGCCCTTACCCGGCGGAGGCTTGACCAGCGCGGCCACGTTGCGCCGGACATGGTCCCCGGACTCCGCATGGCGGATGGCCCGGACCAGGCAGTTATGCGTGAGCGCCACCGTGGCGCTCGATCTCGACGTGGCCAGCTCCGACAGCGCGCGGCGGACGTCGTGGGTGCGCAGGGCATGCAACGGGATGCCGCCGATGCCGGCCAGTACCGGCCGCAGGATCAGCTCATCTCGCCGCAGCGTGCGAGCTGACCGGCCGTCCCTGCCCTCCCTCATCCAGTCCGCCACAGCCTGATCGACCGTGTAGCTGGCAGAGGTCCGCACGCCCGCGTCCAGGTCGGAGTGCAGTTCCCTGAGCTTGTCCTTGACCTCGGTCTTGGTCTTGCCAGAGACCTTACGCCGCAGCCGCTTGCCGCCAGAGTCGAAGCCGAGACTGACCGAGCCGTACCAGCGGCCCTTGCTCTCGTCCCAGTAGATGCCGTCTTCGCCGTAGCCGCTGTCCGATCTCAATGAATCTGGTCTCTGCTCAGCACGCTGACCTGCCGGGGACCAGATTCGATGAGATCAGGCTGGTGCCGGTTGTCTCATTGAATCTGGCTCGCCAGGGGCGGATCTCAGTGGTTCTTCATGATCCGTCGCCGCGAGTGCTGGCGGATGGATGGTTTCGGGCAGGTTCCAGTCGTGGCCGGGCGGGAGCGGCTCGAACGCGAGGCGGCGGGTATGCAGTCGCCATTCGAGCAGCGGGTCTTCCCGGTCGCGACGCCAGCGGGTGGACGGGCGGTAGTCCCAGAAGTAGCCGGGGGCGACGGTGCGGCGTAGTTCGGCGGTGAATTCGTCGTGCCCGGCCCAGTCCGTGCCGAGGATTCGTTCGCGCCAGTACGGGCTGGCGAGCATGCGGGCCAGTGCGACGGACTGCGGGTAGGTGGCGGCGTCGGAGGTGTGGGGCGTCCATTCGTCGCGGTCGTTCCAGTCGGGGCCGTGGAAGATCTCCATGCGGCGGTGGTATCCGGCGTCGCGCAGCCCGTTCAGCCGCCAGCCGATGCAGATGTGCTGTGCGTCGCGGAACGCGCGCATGACCGGGTCCCGGCCGTGGCGGCGGATCAGCCGCCGGTGCCGCTGGTATGCGTGCAGGATCTCTGGCTGCCGGGTGAGGTCGGGCTGCTCGTGGTCTGTGCTGATCCAGCGGCGGTGCCGGGAGCAGATGACATCGTCGTGCCGCGCCCACCGGATGATCAGCTCGCCGGCCACGCAGGCCCGGCAGGCATGGAACGCCCATCCTGACCGGGCGCGTGGCCGATCGCGCATGTGCAGGCCGGACAGGTCGCCGGTGGTGCAGATCTGCGGCATGGCCCAGGCCAGCGACCGGCAGGGGATCCCGGTGACGGCAGCGAGCGGGCCGAGCGGCACCGGCGCGTCCTTGCGGTCGTTCCGGGTGAGCCAGGAGCGCAGCCCGGCCGGGTCGATGCGGTTTGGTCCGGCGAGGCGGTGCAGGTAGCTGGTGATGGTCTCGTCGCGGAACGGCGCGACCATACGCGGCAGCGGCCGCAGCATGAGCGGCCAGTCCATGGTTCAGGCCGCGCCATGTGCGCCGGATTGCGCGGCGTGATCGACCGGGATGCCGTCCAGCAGTGTGCGGGTGATCTGCTCCGTGCCGTCCATGACCGCGGTGAGCGCGGCCGCGCGGACCAGGTGGGACAGGCTGCCGATCATCCCGCCGGTGCGCTGATGCAGGTACTTGCTCAGCTTGGGCAGCGTGCCGGGCCGGTGGCGGTGCAGCCGCAACGCGGCATCCAGCGTGGCCAGCAGGCTGGCCCACTCGGCCTGGCACGGGAACGGCCCGGTGTGGACCAGCACGCAGCGGCCGGCGATCTGCTTGCCCCGCACCCCGGTGAACAGCCCGGACCGCTCGACGTTGACGCCGGCGTAGGCGAACGTGGCCGGCAGGTGCTCGGTGAAGTACTTCAGATGGTCGGACATGTCTTCCCCGGCGCTGGTGGCCAGGTTCAGGTTGTGGATCTCATCGACCAGCACCAGATCGACCCGGGCGTCGATAAGAACCTGGCAGACCGCATCGGCGATGTCGGTGGTGTTCTGCCCGCGCCGCACCGGCGGCAGGCCGAGGAACCGGGCGAATTCCATCGCCAGCTTCCGCGGCGATCCTTTCGGCGGCGTGGTCACGTAGACCACCGGGATCCGGCCGGTGCCCGGGTAGCGTTCCCGCACCATGAGCTCGTGGGTGCGGCCCAGCTGCTTCAGCGCGGTGCTCTTGCCCGTGGCCGGCAGGCCGGACACGATCAGCCCGCGCCGGGCGGAGATCTCCCGCCGGTTCAGCAAGGTCAGCAGCCTGCCCTGCCGGGCCACCTCCCGCACCGTCGAGGTGGCCACGACCACCAGCTCGGAGTGGTAGCTGAGCCGCGCCTGGTCATAACGGCCGCGCTGCTCGCCCGACAGCGCCTGCCACTGCTCGCCGGCCAGCAGGCCGAAGCTCGCCGGCGGCGAGTCGACGAACCGCCGCCACCCGGTCAAGGTCATCGTCGGCTCGCGCCGGTCGGCGTCGAGCGCCTCGGCCTCGGCGCTCACCACCACTTCTTCGCCTCCTCCCGCGCGTCGAAGACCGGCAGCGGGATCACCGCCGCGAGCTCGTCCTGCTCCTGGTCGCTCCCGGCGGCGGCGGGCCGCGGTTCGCCGTCCTCGGCAGGCCTCGGCCAGCTTGGCTGAGCCGTGGCGCGGGTGCGCGCGGCGACCCGGCGGTCTTTCGCGGCGGGCTTGCGGCCGGGACGGCCTGGCTTAGCGGGACCCTGGAGCGCCCGCTGGAGCAGGGACTCGACGGCCTGGGCGATCTCTTGTTCTGCCGGATTCCTGCCGTCGGCGGCCAGCTGCCGGCGGGCGTGGTCCCAGGCCAGTTCACCGAACGGCGCGGGGGCGGTAGACAGGTGCTTCCAGAACACGGTGATCCAGCCGCCGTCCCAGTGGTTGCGAACCCAGATCCGGGACACGTCGTAGGGATCGCAGTGGATCTCCCACAGGTTCTGTTTCGCGGCCACGCCCGAGCGCTGCCCCCGGAACGGGTTCAGCTCCTCGCTGTCATAGACCCGGTGGCTGATCTTGACACCGTAGGCGTTGATCGCCCGCCAGGCCGCGGGCAGCAGCTCGATGTAGTCCCCGGCCGACAGCGCGACCGGCACGTAGCCAGCCGCCTGGACCAAGGCCGCGTACTTCTCGTTCGGCGTCAGCGCCCGCCCCGGCGCGGCCGGGTCACGCAACCCGTCGTGCGGCCGGTTCTGCCAGCAGGCGATGACCCACTCATCCAGCAGCCCCTGCAGTTCCATCAGCGGCCACAGCGGCTCATTGCCCGCCCCGTGGCCGCGGAACTCTGCTGAGCGGCCCAGATAACCGGAGACAAATTGGGCGAACAGCGAGGCAACCGATTCGAGGGTGCGCTCGATATGCGGCTTGTCGGTCGGGGTGCGCGGGTGCGCCGGCTGGAAGGTGATGCCGAGCAGCCGGCACGAGGACCGGAAGTTCTGGGAGATGAACGCCTTCCCGTGATCGCACACAATCGTCTCCGGGACGATGACCGGGCGGGCCGCGGCGTGCGCCAGCCGCTGGTCCAGTTCCAGCAGCCGCTGGTGGGGAAGCACCGAGCGGGCCATGCTGAGCGCATCAGCCCAGCCCGGCTGCATCGGCTCCGGGGTCACGGTCCGGGCCAGCAGCAGCGCGGCGTCCACCGACTTGGTCGTGGGACGCAGCACCGCCGCAGTGACCGTGCGGGTGGCCAGGTCGACCATGCCGGTCAGCTCGGCCCGGCCGGCCACCCCGTCATCCAGCAGCACCATGACGTCGAACGGGGTGGAATCGATCTCCACCACCTCGCCCGGGCGGCTGGCGGCCAGCTGGCTGAAAGGACGCCCGGGACGGTTGGCCAGCGACTGGCGGGTCCGGGCCGACCCGGTCGTGTGCAAGCCTGCGGTGACCCGCTCGAACAGCCGGTAGAACGTGGCCCGGGCCGGCATCGGGACCACGTCCTGCCCGTGCCGTTCTGCCAGGATCTGCCGGGTCCGCCACAGGTAGAAGCTGGCCGTCCGGGTCGACCCGGCCGCCTGCTCGCTGATCGCCTGCTGCAATGCGGCCACGACACGCTCATCGGTGCGGCCGCGGGCCGGCCTGGAACGGCCGGCCCGCCAGTCAACCAGCCCGGCTAGGCCGCGGGCCTCGTAGCGCTGCCGTCTGCGTCTTACGGTCCGGGCCGTGACCTTCTCACCCGACGCAGCCAGCTCGGCCGCCTTGGCCTGCTCGCGCTGCGCAAGTGAACACGCCGCAGGATCGTATCCGGGCCGGGGCGCCGTCCCAGGCGCCGCACCCGCAAGAGCCCCGGTCAGGATCTCGATGATGTGCCGCTCCCACCGCAGGGCATCCTGGACGGCGTCCTGGGGCACCCCGCCCAGCGCGGCAGCCGATAGCGGCGGCCGCATCCGGCCCGCCCCGCCGATGATCTCGAAACCCTCACTGGCCAGCAGATGAGCAAGCTGCACCACGCTGGCCTGGCCGTCCTGCCCGGCCAGGCGTACCAGCGTGCCGGACAGCCCAACCACGGTCTGGACCGCCTCGCCGAAGCGCACCCGGGCGCCTATCTGCAGGACACCACCACGCGACGCGCTCACCGGCCCGTGCCTTCCTGCTTCACGCTGACCACGCTGCCGGGGCCGAGCAGGCCCGCCGTCACGTCGGCGGACAGCACCCGCGTCCACAGCAAGTGATACAGCACCGGCAGGACCCCCAGGGGATCGCCGGCCTCACGGGCCCCGGCCATCAGCGGCTTCGGCTCCGCGAACACCCCAGCCAGCAGCCCGGCCACCTCGCCCCGGTAGCACCGCCGGTGCCGGTAACCGGCCAGCCACCGCACGTTCGCCGCCAGCACCGCGCCGGGTCCGGCCGTCCGCCGGAACAGCCAGCCGGCCTCGCGGCAGGCACGCCCGGTCGCGGCGAACGCCTCTGCATCACGCCGCTCGATGCGATCATCAGGGCGGACGTCAACCACCACCCCCGTGCCATCAGCCAGCCGGGCGAAGTAATCCGGGACGTGCCGACGCTGCTCACCGTCCTGCTCCCAGATCAACCAGAACGGCTGGGAAGAGAACATGACAACCGCCGGATCGAAGTCGAGCATCATCGCCACGTCGCGTTCCAGCCACGACTCGAACCCGACATGGGCGTCCATCGTGGCCGCGTAATACAGGCCGGGAAAACTCGCCTGCCCGCGGAATGACGGGAAGGACCGCACCGGGGCCGCCCGCTCGAACGGCGTGCTCCACAACTCACCAAGCGGCCCGCGGCAGCACCCGCCAGCGCTGCCGGCGAACTCAACCTCGAAGGTGGGCATCACCGAACGAACAGCAGCCGCCGACCCGGCCATAACCGGTCACTCTATGCTGATCAGGGCTAAATCTGGCACAACGACACGCAGGGCAAGACCACAATCACCGAGACACCCAGCAGAATCGGACCAGGTTCAGTGAGACGAGACCGACTTCAGCGAGACGGGACAGCCGCGGCGCCTCGCCTCAGCCATACCGGAAGCCTACAACTTGGCTCCCACAATGGCTCCCGCGCCGAGCCCTCAGAAAATCGAACATGGCTCTGACCTGCAAGCTCTTGGTGGAGCTGAGGGGATTTGAACCCCTGACCCCCTCGATGCGAACGAGGTGCGCTACCGGACTGCGCTACAGCCCCAAGACCGTGAGCCAGCGTAGCAAAAGCTGGCAGTACTGCGCGCCCCGGCCGAGCTGGCGCCGCCCGAGGATGGCTGACGGATCAGTCGCCCACGGCTCGGACAGCAGCATCCGCGTACTGGTCGTAGAGCTGGTCGGTGACCCGGACCGAGATGTCGATGATCTCGGCGACTGGCTCCGGGGCGCCGGCTTCCCCGGTCACGTAGGCGCGCTGGCGGGCGGCGTAGGCCAGGCTGGCCTGTTCCGCCCGCCAGCGCGCGTGCTCGGCATCGGCGCGGGCAGCCTCGCGCAGGAGGAGGAGATACATGCCGAGCATTCCGGCGGGCGGCACGCACACCCACCATGAGGTGAGCCGCAGCATCGTGCCCGCGGCAGCGGCGACTGCCAGGAGCACGAGCGTCAGCAGGGTGCGGCGCCGCGCCTGGATGATCCGGGATCTCCTGGGCGCCGGCGGGGGACGGCTGACCATCCGCTGCCCGGTCCGGTGACTGGAAAACGACAGCAGGCCGCGGCGGCGCGGCTCGCTGTCGTCGCCAGCCGGGCCGGCCAGCTCGCCATCCGGGTCCTCGGCCGCGTCCGTCTCGATGTCGATCTCGATCTCGACTTCCTCGGACACGCGCCCGAAGACAGCATGCGGCCGGTGCACCCACCGGGGAACCAGCAGGAACGCCCAGATGGCCACGATCGCGAGATAGAGAATGGCGCCGCTCAAGGCGCCGCCTCGCGATCGCGGCCGCGCCGCGCCCACCGTAGTCCGCGCACCGGGCCAGGTACGTCGATGGGCGTGGTCACGTCACGCACGGTAAAGGCCGGCGGCTCAGTTGACGAGCATTCCGCCCGGTGTGTCGCAAGATAACGCTGCGAAGGCGCGAGAAAGCGCTGTCAGCCGGGGCCGCGTGAGCCGGTAACTGATGACCTGAGGCGTCTGGCGATATATCTTGTCTGGGTGACTACCCCGTTGTCTCCCGACGAGATCCGAGCGGCAGCCGCGGTCCATCACGAGCTAGGTCCCGATTATCAGAACGCGGTGGTGGACTCGTTCCTGGACAAGGTCGGCCGGGAGATCGACGCCCGGGTCGATGCCCGGCTGCGCGCCGGCACCAGCCCTCTGGCGCCCCCGCCCGCCGTGCGCGAGCGCGGATCCACTGATCGCGGGCAGATGTTCCTCGCTGTCGCATCGATCGCGCTCGGCATCCCGATCACGGCCATCGTCCTGTCGGTGGGATCACATCCGGCCGGGCTGGCCGGCCTGCTCATCGTCTGGGCCGCGATAGCCGCGATCAACATCGCCTACTCCGTCCGGCGACCGCACGGCCGCTAGCCCCGCGCGAGGCCAGCGCGGCGCGAGGCCAGCGCGGCGCGAGGCCAGCGCGGCGCGACACTCCGGCGAGCCGCAGCCGATTCAGCCCGTCCGCGATCGTGACGC
>Ga0208686_1000493_pt1 | contig 19508 bp, 10 predicted proteins | sample June2015DPH_6_50_FD_184694 | JGI IMG/M metagenome (GOLD analysis project Ga0208686, IMG submission 184694) | Peatland microbial communities from SPRUCE experiment site at the Marcell Experimental Forest, Minnesota, USA - June2015DPH_6_40... | ecosystem: Environmental > Terrestrial > Soil >... | reverse complement strand
TCAACGTCAAGGCCAAGGTCATTCGCGCCGAGCGGTATATCTGCGTTTGGCCCATAGCGACGGATCACGTTTTGATGGCTGACGGTCGCTATCGGAGCGAAGCGGACATGTAAGAACCTCGGCCTTGACCATCTCTGTCGTGAATGACCCGAAGGCGACATTTGCGGCGCTTTCACCAGCCTTCCATATTACCCGATGGAATGCAGTTGGCAGAGGAAACGTTCGCTTTCCCTGTAATGCAGGGAAGACATGTTATACCGAGTCCGGCTGATTGATTCCTAAGATTTCTGGGATTCACGGGCGGAATCGAAGCGGTTAGCATGCGTCGTCATGATTCGTCAGAGGACACGATCATGACGATTATCAAGGCCCAGTTGAGCAGCTTTGAGCTTGAGACACGCTATGAGGTGGCGGCCGATCCGGTTGGAAAGAGCCATTTTCATGCGCTGTGGCTTTTGTCTTCAGGCTATGAGGTTGATGAGGTCGCGGAGATATTATCGTTCTCACCGCGCTGGGTGCGGGCGCTGATCAAACGCTACAACGAGGGCGGTGCCGAGGCGCTCGGCGACCAGCGTATCCACAACGGAACGAGGCCGACGATCCTGACGCCCGAGGCGTTGGCGGCTCTCAAGGAGCGGATCAAGACGCCACCTGACGACGGCGGGCTTTGGACGGGACCGAAGATTGCGCGCTGGTTTGCCAAGTTCCACGGGCTCCAATCGGTACACGATCAGCGCGGGTGGGACGCGCTGATCGCGATCGGCTATTCGATCCAGCAACCGCGGCCACGCCATCCTGATGCGGCGACCGAGAAGGATCGTGCCGCGCTCAAAAAAAACTTCAGACCGCGGCTGCCGAGGAGGAGTGCAAGCATCCGGGCGCGACCGTCGAAATCTGGGCGATGGATGAACACCGCATCGGTCTGAAGCCGATTGTGCGGGGCGTGTGGGCACCGGTCGGCGAGCGACCGATCGCACTAGGCCACCATCGTTTCGAGTGGCTCTATGTGACAGGATTTGTCGAGCCGGCGACCGGCCAGACAGTTTGGAACGTCGCCAACGCCGTCTGCAAGGAGATGTTCGAACTCATCCTCACCGATTTTGCCAAATCGGTCGGCGCCGGGGCCAATAAGCGCGTCGTGCTTCAAATCGACAATGCTGGCTGGCACGGCCCGGAGAACCTCTCCGTGCCTGATGGCATCCGCCTCGTTTTCCAGCCCGCCCACAGCCCTGAGCTACAGCCGGCCGAACATCTTTGGGCGTTCGTCGACGAACCGCTCGCCAACTGCTGCTTTGCGACCATCGAGCGCCTTGACCAGGCGGTCAGCGACCGCTGCGTTGCCCTCGTCCAGCAGCCAGACACGATCCGCGACAACACGCTCTTCCACTGGTGGCCATGTCAGCGAGCAAAGAAGTGATCAGCCGGAGTTGGTATCAGTTGAACAGGATGGCGTAACAGCTTTATTGGTTAGCGAACCAGAACGCGAAATTTTAAAAACAGCGCTTGAAAACGCGAAGATCAAGTCGCGCGACGCGGCAGATTTGGCTGTAATCGAAGCGGCAGTCAAATTATTGACGCGCACAACGATGTCGCGGCTATGACAAACGCGGCAAGACAGCCGCGTGCGTAAGCGTCGCCTAGTGAGAGCCTTCCTCGGAAAGGTTGTCGCATGCCTGGTCCTGATACTCTGCAGCAACTACGGCGAGAGCTCTCGGCGAACGGCGAGAATGCCGCCGTCGTCGCTTTTACCGGCGAAGCCGAAGAAACCTAGTCTTTCGCCAAGCTTGGCGACGTTTCCACACGCCTCGCCGGTGGCCTCGCGCGGCGATGGATCTCCCGTGGCGATAGCGTCGCTCTCATCGCCCCCAACAGCCCCCAGTGGATCGTCGCGTTCTGGGCGATTATCGGGGCAGGTGCGGTGGCAGTGCCCCTCGATGCACAAAGTGATGATCACGACCTGAAGCGGATGATCGAGATTAGCGCGTGTCATCTTGCGTTCAGCACGGCAGCAGATGCGAAACGCCTCCAAGTGATAGCGCCGTCGTGCGACCTTTTCCGCTCGCTTTTCCCAGGCCGCGAAGGCGTCGGCGAAGGCGCGATTGCCTAGTGTGCCTTTTCCATCACCAGGCGAGCGCCGCGCCCTGCAAATGGCTGCCGTCAAGGCGGACCTATCTCACGACGCGAATCTGCGTCGGATGACAGTTTCGGAAAGGACAACAACCAGCCGGCGAAGGTCTCTGCTACTCGTAGACGATCTCGTCAGCCGCGTGCGCCTCAGCGGCACCGGCGACATAGTCGCGGCCGAAACGCGCGGCCCGGGCCTGCGCCGCCTCCTGATACCACTCGTGGGCGATGATCATCGCCATGACCTCGTTGGTGCCGGTCCAGATTGAGGCGAGGCGTAGGTCGCGGTATATGCGCTCCAGCGGCAGAACATTGGTATAGCCGATGCCGCCCACCACCTGCATCGCGTTATGCACGACCTTTTGGCAGGATTCGGTGACGAACTTCTTGGTCTCCGAGATCAGGCGCCTGATTTGGTCCGTCTCCACACCGTCGTCGACCGCCCTCGAGGTCATGTAGACCATGGATCGGCTGGCGTCGAGCAACGTCGCGCCTTCTGCGACCTGGAAGCTCACGCCCTGGAAGCGATTGATCACCTGGCCGAAGGCCTTGCGCCGTGACGAATACTGTGTGGCGATGTCGAGCGCGGCGCGGGCCGGACCGAGGGTCATGGCGGCGGTGCCCAGCCGCTCGGGGATCATCATGGTGTTGAACACCGCATACGCGCCGTTGACCTCGCCGACTACGTTCTCCTTCGGCACCTTGACGTCGCGGAACACCAAGCGGCCGGTGCCACCACCGCGGCAGCCCATGAGGCCATAGAGGTACTTGGTTTCAACCCCGGGGCTGCGATCGACGATGAAGCAGGTAATGGTCTGGCGCGGTGGAGTATCGGGACGGGGATCGGTCCGCGCATAGACCAAGAAATAATCGGCGCCCTCGGCGCCGACGATGAAGCGCTTTTGGCCGTTGAGCAAAAAATGGTCGCCGCAATCCTCGGCCCGGGTCGTGGCGCCGAAGAAGTCGGAACCGCCGCGCGGCTCGGTGAGGCACTCGGCCGCGAAGAGTTCGCCATTGAGCAGCGGCGCGACATAGCGTTCCTTCTGGACATCGGTGCCGTGGCTCAGGATGGCGTCGCACACAAGGTCGGCGCCAACGCCAAAGACGCAGGCGAGTTCGTAGCTCAGGCTGCCGATTTCCTCCGACACCGCGCTCGCCGCCACCCAATCGAGCCCCCGCCCGCCCCAGCGCACCGGGTGGCGTACCCCCAGCAGCCGGCGGTGCGCTGCCTCGCGCAGCCACTCCTTCGGAAAGTGAACTCGCTCTGCATCCATATCTAGAATGAGTTCGCGTGGCGTGGTCTTGACGAACTCGCCTGCTTCGTCGCGGACGCGTCGGTGTTCGTCGGTCAACAGATGGTCGAACATGGCATTCCTTTCCTCGTGCAGTGATTCATTCGGAAGGTGAAGGCAAGCGGGCGAGTGATGACAATACGTGCTACTGACCGGCTTTAGCTAACAATGATTGGCCGAAAATGACCTCGTATGGTCAAGAAATTGGAACGCGGAAGTTATTCGCTTGCGATAGTAATAATAAGTGTTTTCGGGATCTTGCCGCTCGGCATTGCGCTCTTGCGGACGTAGAGCGCACCGACCTGCGGCGCGAACGCTGACGCCCCATCCTCGCCGACCTCTGGTAACGGACAGCGCCCTTGGTTTCCTTCTCAAACGCAAACTTGAGCTTGGTATTCATGATAGCCTCCTAATGGGCAGTTGGTTACCTTGGTCAAGTTACGACGGGCGCGCTGGAATTAGGAGCTTAACGCAATTGCACGTCGCATTGATCGACTTGAGCAATCCGAGAACCCGGGCGATGGACTGGTTTGAAAGACTTACTGGATTTCGCGAGCTACGACGACACCCGCGCCAAACTCAAGCTCGATGACGGCCGACTGCAATCCCTAATCAACGGGGGAGAGTTATGGCATCGGAGAGCTCGAACTGGTACCGCTGCAAGGCTTGCGCGAGAGGCTGAAATCCGCGGGCGGCCAATGGATAACGCGTGAAACGGACGAAGGGCACGCATCAAGCCGTAAGCATTTCAACGTACTCGAAAGACGAGCTTGCCTCTAAGATTTTGAGGATGAGATGGCAGAAAGCATAAGCCCGCTCGCGGGAAAGCCAATTACGGCGGCCATGCTCGTCAATGTGCCGCGACTTGTGACCTCTTATTTCGCGCAAGCGCCCGACCCTTCGATCGTGTCGCAGCGCGTATCTTTCGGTACTTCGGGACACCGCGGGTCGGCATTCACGTGCAGTTTCAACGAGGGGCATATTCTGGCAATCAGCCAGGCCGTTTGCCTCTATCGAAAAAAGGCTGAAATAAACGGTCCGCTTTTCCTTGGCATGGACACGCACGCGCTGTCAGAGTCTGCCTTCGTTAGTACGCTCGAAGTGCTGGCCGCCAACGGCGTTGAGACGATGATCGACAGGCATGGCGGGTACACGCCGACGCCGGTAATCTCTCACGCAATTCTGACCAGTAATCGAAACCGCAAGACCGGACTCGCGGACGGCATTGTCATCAGCCCGTCGCACAATCCGCCGAACGAAGGAGGTTTCAAATATAATCCCACCAACGGCGGACCGGCGGATGTCGATATAACGGGATGGATCGAAAGAACGGCGAACAATATCCTTGAAAAGAATCTTGTCGATGTCCGGCGGATCCCGTATGAACGCGCGCGCAAGTCCCCTTGCGTTCACGCGCATGACTACATCTCGCTTTATGTCAACGATCTCGAAAATGTCGTTGATATAGATGCCATCCGCTCGGCCAATGTGAAGATCGGAATCGATCCTTTGGGTGGAGCGGCGGTTCATTATTGGGAACCGATCATCGAGCGCTACAAGATCGCGGCAAGCGTCGTTAACGACGCCGTCGATCCGACATTCCGCTTCATGACCGCCGATTGGGACGGAAAGATTCGGATGGATTGCTCCTCACCCTACGCAATGGCGCGGCTGATCGCCGTCCGCGACAAATTCGATATCGCCTTCGCCAACGACACCGACGCGGATCGTCACGGCATCGTTTGTCCTTCGAAGGGGTTGATGAACCCGAACGAATATCTCGTCGCTGCGATTTCCTATTTATGCGTCAAACGGCCGGGGTGGCGCCGTGACAGCGGCATCGGCAAGACCGTCGTCTCCAGTGGGATGATCGATCGCGTTGCGGCAAATCTCGGCCGCAAGCTCGTTGAAGTGCCGGTGGGGTTCAAGTGGTTCAGCAATGGTCTCATCGACGGGTCGCTCGGCTTTGGTGGCGAGGAAAGCGCCGGTGCTTCGTTTCTCAAACGTGATGGGTCCGTCTGGACGACGGACAAGGATGGGCTCATTCTCGGCCTGCTTGCTGCGGAAATTGTCGCACGAACCGGTCATGATCCCGCCCAACACTATGACTCCGTCACGCGGGATCTTGGCAAATCCTTCTACCAGCGGATCGACGCTCCGGCCTCACCGGGGCAGAGAAAAAGCCTTGCAAATCTCGATCCTGACCGGATCGATGCGAAGGAACTTGCCGGCGAGCCGATAGAGGAAAAACTAACCCGTGCGCCAGGCAACAACCAGCCAATTGGCGGCGTCAAGATCATCGCGAAGAACGGATGGTTCGCTGCGCGGCCATCCGGCACAGAAGACATTTACAAAATCTATGCCGAGAGCTTCCGTAACGAAGATCATTTGCACGAGATTCAAAAAGACGCTCGGGAAACCATCGGACGCCTTCTTGACGGACAATGAATTTACCGAGCGATTGGAACTGGTGCTGGCTTGTGCAATCCCTCTGGTTGCTCTTGATCACTTACTAATACTCATTCTCGGATGCGGGGAGCCAAGCGTCCACTTTTATTACCTCTGCGCCCTCAGTCGATTCCCTGTTAGGCATAATTTAAGGCGACCTCGAAGACAACGATATGAGTGACCAGGGAGGAGTGCTGTCCTAAACTGTGCCCGTTCGCTGAGATCAACAAGCCAAATCGCAACGGCGTCGTCGGTTCACTCGGATCGAGTAGCGTCTCCTGCAACGATTTGCTGTCATAGTCCCTCCAGCATGGAGCATTTGCAATGCCGCTGCAGCGAGGCGAGGTCCGAAGTTACGACTTCAATCGGATGGTTCTGGAGTTCACGATGCTCAATCAGGGCAAGGTAATTCTGTGCGCGATCAGCACCGCGGCGATGGACGATCTTGAAGGTAGGCATGACGTGAAGGCAGATCATCGCGTAGATCAGTTTATCCGGCTGCGCGAAGTAATTGAGGAGCGAGCGTCGCGTAAGTTCTTCGAAGAGCAGGCCCAGGCTGATCGACCCGTGGTGTTGCGATCCATCGATTTTTCTAGATAGTTGTTAATTAAGAGCGGATTCCGATCATGTGTAAGCGTAGCATAGCCTACATGTCGGAGGTAATTGGCGCATTCTTGCGGGCTGAATGCGGCCATGAGGGCACCGATCCTGCGCGAGAGACGCGGAATGGTTCGCTCGGCTGCTTTTCGTAGATGCGCCTTGAGTTTGCTGAAAGCCCGCTCGATCGGATTGAGGTCCTGATCTAAATCAATGCGCCCCGGCGGCGGACCGGCTTGTATGCGACCGCTTCAACCGGGAGGGCGCCATGTCCGTATCTGCCGCGCCGGTCCGTTGGTTCGCCACGCTCGGCATCGCCGATATCCCCGAGGTCGGCGGTAAAAATGCGTCGCTCGGCGAGATGGCCAGCCACCTCGGCGCCGTCGGCGTCCAGGTCCCGAACGGTTTTGCGCTCACCGCCTCGCTCTACCGCGAAGCGCTAACCGCCGCCGGTGCCTGGCCTAGGCTGCATGCTTTGCTCGACACGCTCGATGTCACCGATGTGACCGCGCTCGCCCGCACGGCAGACGCGGCGCGCACGATTGTCTATGACGCAACTCGCAGCTCGTCGCTGCGCGGGCTGATCGCCGAGGCCTACGCGAAGCTCGAAGCCGAATGCGGCGCTGGGGTGGCGGTCGCGGTGCGAAGCTCGGCCACCGCTGAGGACCTGCCCACTGCGAGCTTCGCCGGCCAGCATGACAGCTACCTGAACATCAGCGGTCTCGACGATGTGGTCGAGGCATGCCGGCGCTGTTTCGCCTCGTTGTTCACCGACCGTGCCGTCGTCTATCGCGTCAATAACGGTTTCGATCATTTCAAGGTTGCGCTGTCGGTGGGCGTGATGAAGATGGTCCGCTCCGACCGCGCGGCGAGCGGAGTGATCTTTACCCTCGACACCGAGTCCGGCTTCCGCGACGTGGTGTTCATCACCGGCTCGTACGGTCTCGGCGAGAACGTGGTGCAGGGCAAGGTCGATCCGGACGAGTTCTACGTGCACAAGCCGACTCTTCGCCAGGGTCACCGGGCGGTACTGTGCCGCACGCTTGGCGGTAAGCAACTCACCATGGTGCTGGCACCGGGCCATTTCGGCGCCACCACCGCCGACGAACCGACCCCGCCCGGGCTGCGTAGCCGGTTCTGCCTTTCGGATGCCGAAGTGCTGACGCTCGCCGACTATGCGGTGCGCATTGAGGACCACTACTCCGCCGCCGCCGGCCATCCGGAGCCGATGGACATCGAATGGGCCAAAGACGCCGAGGACAAGAAGCTCTACATCGTACAGGCGCGGCCAGAGACGGTGGCGTCCCGGAAGGAACCCGGGATGCTCGAAACGTACACCCTGCGCACCACGGCCAAGCCGCTGGTGGTTGGCAAGGCGGTGGGCGAGAAGATCGCCATCGGCACCGGGCGGGTGATCGGCGATGTTTCCGACCTCGCCGCCTTCTGTCCGGGCGAGGTGCTGATCGCCGCCGAAACTCGGCCCGACTGGGAGCCGGTGATGAAAACCGCTGGCGCCATCGTCACCGATCACGGCGGCCGCACCTGCCACGCCGCGATCGTGGCGCGTGAACTCGGCGTGCCGGCGGTGGTTGGCGCCCGGGATGCAACGAGCCGGCTCAAGACCGGCGAGAACGTCACGGTCTCCTGCGCCGGGGGCGAGGTGGGCACGGTCTATGCCGGCGCGCTGCCGTTCGACGTGGCGCGGGTCGATGTGCGTAGCCTCGCGATGCCGAAGACCAAGATCATGGTCAATCTCGGCAATCCGGACCTCGCGTTCCGCACCGCGATGACGCCGAACGCCGGCGTGGGGCTGGCGCGGATGGAGTTCGTCATCAACGAACATATCGGCGTCCACCCGATGGCGCTCGTGCATCCCGAGCGAACCGACCCCGCGGACCGGGCGCGCATTGCCGCGCTCGCCGCCGCCGATTCCTCGCCCACCGAGTTCTTCGTCCGCACCTTGGCCGAAGGAATCGGCACCATTGCCGCCGCGTTCTGGCCTAATCCGGTGATTGTCCGGCTCTCCGATTTCAAGACGAACGAATACGCTGCACTGATCGGTGGCGCCGGGTTCGAGCCGAAGGAAGCCAACCCGATGCTGGGCTTCCGTGGTGCGTCGCGCTACGCGCACCCGGCCTATGCCGAGGGCTTCGCGCTGGAATGTGCAGCGCTGCGCCGGGTGCGTGAGGATATGGGCCTCATCAATCTCGTGATCATGGTGCCGTTCTGCCGCCGCGTTGTCGAAGCGAAGACGGTGCTCGCAGAACTCGCCAAGCACGGGCTGCGCCGCGGGGAGAAGGGGCTCGAACTCTACGTCATGTGCGAGATCCCGAACAACGTCATCCAGGTCGATGAATTCGCCAAGGTGTTCGATGGGTTCTCGATCGGCTCCAACGATCTGACCCAGCTCACGCTCGGCGTCGATCGCGATTCCGACATTGTCGCGTTCGACTTCGACGAGCGCGATCCAGGAATGCTGGAGATGCTGCGGCTTGCTGTCACCGGTGCACACCGCAACCATCGCCATGTGGGCATCTGCGGCGAGGCGCCAGCGAACTATCCGGAAATCGCCCGCTTTCTTGCCGGCATCGGCATCGATTCGATCAGCGTCAACCCATCTAGCGTGCTGCGCACGATCGAAGTGGTCAGGGAGGCGGAGCAATCCGCCCGGGACAGAGCCGCTTAGACATGCCGCCGCGGCAGACTAGCCGAGGAGGGAGCGTCGTCTTAATCAAAGACGAGACGTCAACTAAATCAAAGACGAGACGTCAACGCAAGGCGTTCGGCTTTCAATTCAACCTTTAAATCGGGACCCTTTTTAGCGCCCCGTTCCCTCGCTCCGAAGCATGTCGGACGAAAGGAAAGTTCATGCGCACAGTCACCCAACCACCGCCATCGTCGCGGTGCGACCAATGCGGTGGCGAGCTACGGTTCAAGCTGATCGAGCCAGCCAACCGCGAACTTGATTTGGAGGACGAGATACTCGTCTGTGCAAACTGCGGTCGTGAGCAGTCGTACATCGTGAAACATAACCACAACATGCCGCACTCTAAGGTGGCTTAGCCAGACGGGCTGCCCCGGTTTAATGATGAATTATTTAATCTACGGCCGAGGCAAGGCAAAGTAGGGAAGCACGGTCGATCTATAAAGACCGACTGCTTGTGTTGCAGGCGTAGGTGGCTGGGTCGCAGTTAAAAGCGGCTCGTTGTAGCGCAAAGCGGAGAGCAAACCATGTCAGCACTCTCTCTTCATCGCGAAGATGAGCCGGCGGAGCGCCCCAACACTGCCGCCAACTCCGGACCGGCATTTCGCCGTGTCATGGCCTGTGTAGACACGTCGGCGCTCGCACAAAAAGTCATTTCCCACGCGGTTGCCGTCGCAAAGGCTATGGAAGCCGCGCTCACGCTCGTGCGAGTTCTTGAGCCAAGGCCGACGGGGGAGGTACCGTCGGACCCCGTCGAGTGGGACATCAGACGCCGCCTAGCGCGGGACCACCTCGAGCAGCTGGTACAGGAACAGCGAGACAAAGCCGGGCGTATCGAGGCGGAGGTCGTGGAGGGGCAGCCCGCCGAAAGGATATGTCTCTGGGGGCGAGAACACAGGGTCGACCTCACTGTGTTAGCTACGCATGGTGAGGGCGGTTCAACCGAATGGGACCTCGGAAGCACGGCCCGCAAAGTCATCGATGGTGCCCCTGGCTCGGTCCTGCTCGTACCGGCATCGGCTTCGGAGGCGCGGATCATTCATTATCGGCGAATCTTTGTTCCACTGGACGGATCGTCCCGAGCCGAGAGCACGCTTCCTCTCGCATTGCGTCTTGCGAAGGCTGAAGGCGCAGAACTCCTCCTCGCCCATGTGGTTCCGGTGCCAGAGCTTACCGAAGTCGGGCCGCCAGAGGCTGAAGATCTGGAGCTGCGGCGGCAGCTCGTGCTGCGCAATGAGCACATTGCACACGATTACCTTGATCAGATCCGCACCCGCGTGGAGAAGGGAGGAATCTCCGCCCGAAGCCTCGTGCTGTGCGACGGCGACGTCCGCAGCCGCCTCGCGCGCGCCATCGTCGACGAGGCGGTAGACCTCGTTGTCCTCTCGGCGCAGGGCCGCAGTGGCCATTTTGACGCTCCCTTCGGAAGCGTTGCGGCGTACCTGATAGCTCACGCGGTGGCACCCTTGCTGATCGTGTGCCGCCATTCGACGCGCGCGACGCGGCGTGTCGCCGCTGCGGGAGGCCGGCTCCCGAGCCACGCTACGCAATGACCGCGTCGGCATCGATGCCGCACCCCGAGCTGCTCGAGACAGCGGCGCGGGAGTTGCGAGAGCATCATCGAGCCGCGAACCGGATGCCGCGACCGATCCCCGCTTGGGCAAACCTCCTTTCGATGCTGGATTGGCGCGACCGCGCTCGGGTTTGCTGCGCGGAGCCAGAGCCCGAATCCACTAAGGCAGCCGAGTGGTTTCTGGACAATGATTATCAGGTGCAGCGGGCCGTGTTGCAGGTTCGCGAGGACCTACCCCTCGAGTTCTACCGGCGGCTACCGAGCGTCACGAGCGCCGTGGAGGAGGGTCTGCCACGCGCCTTCTCTCTGGCGCACGGGCTTCTCAATGCATCCCGCCTCCAACTCTCCCTGCCGGGGGCGGTGCAATTCTTGAGGGCCTACCAAGAGGACGCACCGCTGACCATCGCGGAGTTGTGGGCATTCCCGACAATGCTCCGGCTTGCGTGCTTGGAGATTCTGGTCGACGCATTTGGGCGACTTTTTCCGACGCTGAAGCCGCCCTTCGAAACGACGAAATACACGACGCTGCTGGGCTCATTCGAGGATACGGAGCGTGTGTCGCGCTCTCTTGCCAATCTCGGTGTAATCGCCGGCATCCAGTGGAAGGACTTTTTCGACCGTACCAGCCGTGTGGAAGCGCTGCTTCAGGGGGACCCAGCTGGAGTCTACCCGCGCACCGATTTCGACACCCGCGATCGCTGCCGCAAGGCGGTCGAGGAGCTGGCCTACGGTTCCTGCCGATCAGAGCCGGAGGTGGCGGAGTTCGTTCTTGCGCAGGCAGGCGCTGCGCGCGCAACCCGGCCACACGACCATGTGGGTTACTGGCTCATCGGGGACGGCCGACGGGACATCGAGGCCGTGATCGGTTACCGCCGGTCGCCAGTCGCTGCATGCCGGCGCTGGCTCCTCCGAAATGCCGGGCCATTCTATGCCGCGGTGCTCCTCATCACCGGCATCGCGGCGCTCGTCCTGCCCGCGTTCTACCTTGCCGCAGAGGGCGCCGGACCGTTGGCGTGGACCGTCGGGATCGCCCTCGCACTGCTGCCGGCCTCGGTCCTCGGCGTCACGCTGGTGCATTGGATTGTCACGCTTGTTGTATCGCCATGGGTGCTTCCGAAACTGGATTTCGAGGAGGGTATCCCGCCGGGCTGTTCCACCGCAGTTGTGATGCCAGTCATCGTCGGCAGCCCTGCCGAGGTGCCAGGCCTGATCGAGCGCATGGAGATGCACCGGCTGAGCAATCCCGACCCGTCACTGCGGTTTGCGCTCCTCAGCGACCATATCGATGCGCCAGCAGAGCACATGTCGGGTGATAGCGAAGTGGAGGAAACACTCGTAAGTGGCATTCGGCGACTCAATGCGCGTTACAGGCAAATCGGTGACGGGCCTTTCCACCTGCTGCACCGCCCACGCCGCTTTAACCCCTCCGAGAACTGCTGGATGGCGTGGGAAAGGAAACGGGGCAAGCTTGAGCAATTCAACCGTTTCGTCCTGGGCGAGGAGACCTCGGGCTTCTCAGTCAGCGAGGGCAACATGGATGCGCTCCGCGGCATCCGGTTCGTCGTTACGGCCGACGCGGACACGACGCTCCCGCCAGGATCCGTGAGCCGCCTCGTGGGCACGCTCGCACATCCCCTTAACAGTGCCTGCGTCGACCAGGTGACTGGTCGCTTCCGCACCGGCTACACGGTCGTCCAGCCGCGGGTCGAGATCTCTCCAGAAAGCGGAAACCGCTCGCTCTTCGCGCGGCTTTACGCCGGAGATACGGCAGTCGACATCTACAGCCGCGCCGTTTCTGACGTCTATCAGGATCTCTTCGGCGAAGGCATCTATGTCGGCAAGGGGATCTACGAAGTCGCCTCCTTCCACCAGAGTCTCAAGGGGCGAGTACCCGAGAATGCTCTGGTCAGTCACGATCTCTTCGAAGGATTATACGGACGCACTGCGCTGGCGAGCGACATTGTCCTCTATGAGAATTTCCCGTCCGGCTATGTCGAGTACGCCCGCCGCTGGCACCGGTGGGTACGCGGTGACTGGCAGCTCCTGCCGTGGCTCGCTGGCCGGGTGCCCGGCGCCGGCGATCGATGTCTCGCGTCCGGATTGTCAGCACTCGATCGCTGGAAGATCCTCGACAATCTTCGCCGAAGCCTGATCCCAGTTGCTCTGGTCGGACTTGCCGCAGCCGGTTGGCTCATGCTGCCCGGCAGCCCCTGGGTCTGGACTGTCCTCACCATGGCCGTGCCCGGCGCCTACGCGTTTACCGACCTTGTCACCGGGCTCGCGCACGGTCGGCGCCGCGGAGCGGTTCGAGGCATCCTGCGCAGGTTCAAGGATCACTCGGGCCGCTGGTTTCTCGTCATCGTCTTTCTGCTGCATGATGCGGCAGTCGCTCTAGATGCGATCGCGAGGACGCTCTGGCGAGTATTCATGTCCCGGCAGCATCTGCTCGAGTGGACTTCGGCGGCCCACACAGCGGCTCGTTTTGCCCCCCGCGGGTCCCGCGCTGATGTGTGGCGGCAAATGTGGATCGCTCCCGCTCTCTCGGCCGTGTTCGCAACAGCGCTATCCTTCATGAATCCGCTGGCGCTGCTGCCGGCGGCTCCTCTGCTCCTACTGTGGGTTGCCTCAGCGGAAATCGCAGCTTGGATCAGCCGGCCCGGCCGCCCGCCGCAAGAGCACCTCAAAGCGGAGGAGCGCGCTTTTTTGCGCCGGCTGGCGCGACGCACTTGGCTCTACTTCGAGACGTTCGTGGGCCCAGAGGACAATTGGCTTCCGCCGGATAATTTTCAGGAGGAACCGCACGCAGGGATCGCCCACCGCACGTCGCCGACCAATGTCGGCATGATGTTTCTTTCCTCGCTCACTGCGTGGGATCTTGGATATGTGAGCTCGTCAGATCTCGCCGCGCGCATCCGGAATGGCCTCGACACGCTCGATCGGCTCGAGCGCTACCGCGGACACTTTCTCAACTGGTACGACACGCGGCTCCTTGATCCGCTCGAGCCTCGCTACGTCTCGACCGTGGACAGTGGAAACCTAGCAGTCTGCCTGCTGGCGCTGAAGGAGGGCTGCGTCGAAGCCGCGAGCGCGCCTGTGCTGCGGAGAGAGCAGTGGGACGGCCTCGCCGACACGCTCGATCTGCTGATCCAGGCGATGGACATCGTTCCGGCCGAACACACCACCGAGCTACGCTCGCGCATGGTGGCGATCATGGAGCGCGCTTTGTCGGCTCGCGATCAGCTCCAGCCGTCGCGGACGGTGCTGAATGATCTTTGCGATCGCGAATTTCCGGAACTCGAAGCACTGATCGGGAGAGGCATCGCGCTACCCGGAGTATCGACGGCCGAGGTCCTGCGGGAGGTCCATATCTGGCTCGAGCGGATGCACCACCATTTAATCGGCATGCGGCGGGATCTCGAGACGCTCTATCCGTGGCTGGCTTTGACGGAAGCACCGGCACTCGGTTGCGAGGATCTGGCGCAGGCGATCGCCAACATGCTCGCACCGTCCATGTCGCTTTCGGGAGCCTCGGCGGCCTGCACCCGCGCCCGCGAGATGCTGGCCGCGGCGATCGCAATGCCGCAAGCCGAAGCGACGACGGCGCCATGGCTTTCCGATCTCAACGCCGCCGTCGAGCGGGGCGCCCAAGCCCTAAGCGAGTTGCGCCAGGGTCTCCTCGACGTCGCAGCACGATCGGAAGCAGCGGCGTTTAGCATGGACTTTCATCTGCTGTACGACCGGGAAGCTCGCCTCTTCCACGTCGGTTACAATGTGAGTTCGGATCGGATCGATCCGCAGTACTATGATCTCCTTGCCACAGAGGCGCGGTTGGCAAGCTATTTCGCGATCGCGAAGAGAGATGTCCCCATAGAGCATTGGTTCTTCCTGGGGCGGCCGATCACGCACCTGGGAGACGGCCTGTCGCTCGTCTCCTGGAACGGGTCGATGTTCGAGTACCTGATGCCACCGCTGTTGTTGCGGAGTGGCCTCGGCACGCTTGTTGATCAGAGCGAGCGGGTGGCTGTGGACACCCAGCGCCGCTACGCCGACAAGCTCGACATCCCGTGGGGAATCTCCGAGTCCGCGTTCGCGTCGGTCGACGCGGACCATCATTACCACTATCGCGCATTCGGAGTGCCGCAACTCGGCCTGCGTCGCGGGCTGTCGAAAGACCTTGTGGTTGCCCCTTATGCCACGGCGCTGGCGCTGGCCGTCCGTCCCGGCGCCGCGGTCGACAACCTCAGAAAGCTGGATCATCTCGGACTCGTCGGCTGCTACGGCCTCTGGGAGGCGGCCGACTTCACGCCGGAGCGCGTTCCCGAGGGCCACTCATTGTCACTGGTCCGCGCCTACATGGCGCACCATCAGGGTATGATCCTCGCGGCCATCGGCAATGCGTTGCACGACGACATCCTTGTGCGCCGGTTCCGCGAGGACCGTCGGATGCGGTCCATGGAACTGCTGCTCCAGGAACGGATCCCGTCGGAGCTCCCGTCCGAGGCCTTCCGCGAGGATGAGAGCCTAGAGTCGGCGCCTCGCCGGGCCGTGGTGCCCGCGCCCCATGCCTGGGTTCCCCCGACCGCAGAGGTCTTCCCTCAGGTGCATCTGCTTGGCAACGGCCGCCTTGCCACATGGATATCGGAGGCCGGCGGCGGGGGCCTTTGGTGGCATCGGCAGGCGCTGACACGCTGGCTACCCGACGCAACGCGCGACCACCACGGCCTCTGGATCTATGTTCGCGACGAGGACAGCGGCTTGGTCTGGTCTGTAGGGCGACAGCCGACCGGCGTCCTCTCCGAGGATGCGCGCGTCGTCTTCCATCCGCACCTGGCCGAGTTCCACCGTCGCGATCATGGCATCGGGATCCGCATGGAGGTGGGCGTCACAGCGGGCGATGACGTGGAGATTCGTCGCATCACCGTCGTCAACGAAAGCGATCGCCTGCGGACGCTCCGCCTGACGAGTTGTGGCGAGGTGGTCCTCGCATCTCCGCTTGAGGATGAACGTCATCCGGCATTCAGCAAGCTCTTCGTCGGTAGCGAGCACATGCCCGGGCTCGATGGGTTACTGTTCACCCGACGTCTTCGCAATCCCCGCGACCGGGCGCCCGTTCTCCTCCATCGCCTTGTGTCCGACGAAGTCGGTCTTGATATCACCGGCTTCGAGACGGACCGGCTCGCCTTTCTCGGCCGCAACGGAGATCCGCGGCGGCCATGGGGGGTCACGGAAGGGCTCTCCGGCACCGTCGGCTGGACACTCGATCCGGTCATGTCCCTACAGCTGCGTCTCGAGCTCGAGCCCCAGGAGAAACGGCAGTTCGCCTTCCTGACGCTAGCGGCAGGATCGCGCGAGACCCTTTTGGATCTCGTCGAGCGCTACGCGACGCTGGCGTCGCTCGATTGGGCACTCGGCAACGCCGCGACGGAAGCCGCACGCGAAACGCAATCGCTCGGACTCGAGCCTGAGCGATTGCCGGAACTGCAGACGCTCGCCTCGCTCCTGATTCACCCGTATCCGGCGCTCCGCGCCAAACCGTCCGAAATCGCCGCGAATCGGCTCGGCCAGCCACGCCTCTGGGGCCTTGGACTTTCAGGTGATCTTCCCATCTTGCTCCTTCGCGCAGACGAGCCGAGAGAAATAGGTCTCCTGCGCGTCCTTATCCGCGCTCACCAGTTCTGGCGTCGGCGCGGGCTCCACGTCGATCTCGTGGTACTCCGCACGGGCGTCTCCGGCTATGAGGAGCCGGTGCGCGAGAGCGTCCTCTCGCTGCTTCACGAATTGGGCGCACACGAGCTCTTGGGCCGCAGCGGCGGCGTGCACCTGCTCTTTGCTGACCAGATGAGCAAGGATGAGAGGTGTCTGCTCGAATCCGCTGCGCGTGTCGTCCTCGACGAGTCGCGAGGTCCTCTCGCACGGCAGCTTGCGACTGCCGCCGAGCCGCCCCCGAGGCCGCCGCGTTTTGAGCCCTCTGGGGCAAGCGTGCCGGACCAGACGGAGCGCGCGCTTCCCCGGCCAGCGAGCCTGCGTTTCGACAACGGCCTCGGTGGCTTTACGGAGGACGGCCGGGAATATGCAATCTACCTCAGGCCGGGGGAGCACACGCCTGCTCCCTGGTGCAATGTTCTCGCGAACGACGAGTTCGGCTGTATCGTCACCGAAGCGGGCGGAGGATTCACCTGGACGGTCAACAGCGGGGAGAACCGTCTCACCCCCTGGACGAACGATCCGGTCGCCGACCCGCCGAGCGAAGCGCTCTACCTGCGGGACGAGGAGACCGCGGAGATTTGGACGCCGACGCCGCAGCCGGCGGGGGCTGACGCCGCATGCGAGATTAGACACGGAGCGGGCTACACGAAGTGGCGACGACGCAGCCACGGGTTTGAGCAGGAGCTCGTCGTGTTCGTACCACCTAGCGACCCGGTGAAGGTGGCGCGGCTGCGAGTGCACAACCTTCGGCCCCGGACGCGGCGCGTAACGGCGACGTATTACGCCGAGTGGTTGCTCGGCGCTCTACGCAGCATCTCTCGGTCGTTCGTGGTGTGTGAGTATGATCCCGGCTGCCACGCGCTCCTGGCGCGCAACCATTGGAACCCCGACTTCAGCGAACGGGTGGCCTTCCTGACATCGAGCCATCCACCCCACAGCGTCACGGCTGACCGGCAGGACTTCCTCGGCCGCGAGGGCAACCCGCGCAATCCCGCTGGATTGCTGCAGTGGGACCTCGGCGGACACATCGAGCCCGGCGCCGATCCATGCGCAGCATTCCAGGTGCATCTCGACATTGGAGCCGAGCAGACGACGGAAGTCGTGTTTGTCCTCGGCCAGGGGCGCGATCGTGCGCACGCTGAAGAACTCGCGCGCCATTGGCAGGAACCGGAGCAAGTCGGTCGCGCCTTCGAGGCGCTCAACCATCACTGGGATCGACTGCTGGGTGCGGTTCGCGTGCGCACGCCAGACCCTGCTTTCGATCTGATGCTGAACAGGTGGCTCTTGTACCAGACCCTCTCCTCTCGCCTCCTAGCGCGGGCAGGCTTCTACCAGGCCGGTGGCGCGATTGGGTTTCGCGATCAGCTTCAGGATGTTCTCGCGCTCCTGTATGTTGACCCCGCCCGTGCGCGCGCACACATCCTGGCTAGCGCGGCGAGGCAATTCGAGGAGGGCGACGTCCTCCACTGGTGGCACCCACCTCAAGATCGCGGTGTGCGGACGCGATGCTCTGATGACCTCCTCTGGCTACCCTATGTTGCGAGCCACTATGTCGAAGCGACCGGCGATCTGTCTATCTTGAGTGAGGAGGTTTCATTCCTGCGCGGGGTGCCGCTCTCGCAGGACGAGGAGGATCGCTACTCCCGTTTCGACTCGACCTCTGAGCGGCGGTCCCTGTTCGAGCACTGCGAACGTGCGTTGGAGCGTGGGGTTACGCAAGGTCCGCACGGGCTACCATTTATTGGCTCGGGCGACTGGAATGACGGGATGAACCGTGTGGGCAGGCGCGGCCAGGGCGAAAGTGTGTGGCTCGCGTGGTTCGCAGTCGCCACGATGACCGGCTTCGCCGGATTGGCTGCCCGCTTGGCTCGAAGCGACCTCGCGCAGGGCTGGACGCTGCGTGCTCAGGAACTCCGACAGTCGGTCGAAGCAACCGCATGGGACGGGCACTGGTATCTCCGCGCCTTCGACGACGACGGACGCCCGTGGGGTTCGGCCGCCTCCGACGAGTGTCGCATCGACTCGATCACGCAATCGTGGGCGGTGCTCGCCGGCGACAGCATCTCGGAGCGGGCCCGAGCGGCTGTCGAGGCGGCCTCCCGCGAATTGGTACGCGATGACGACCGGCTGATCCGGCTTCTCTGGCCGCCCTTCCACGACACGCCTCGCGACCCCGGATATATCAAGGCCTATCCGCCGGGGATCCGCGAGAATGGAGGACAATACACGCACGCCGCGGCGTGGCTGGGCTTTGCCTTCGCCGATATCGGCGATGGCGACAACGCCGCGCACATCTTTGAACTCATGAACCCGATCAATCACGCGACATCCCGTTCCGACGCAGGCCGCTTTCGCGTCGAGCCTTATGTGATTGCGGCGGATGTGGCGAGTGTCGCGCCACATACGGGTCGCGGCGGCTGGACCTGGTACACAGGCTCCGCCGCCTGGACCTGGCGACTTGGTGTCGAGGCGATCCTGGGACTGCAGCTACGGAATGGCGAACTCCTCATCGATCCGGTCCTACCCAAGCGCTGGGGTTCATTTGAGGCGGAGATAAAGGGGCCTGCGGGTGCGCTGGAGATCCGGGTCGAGGATCCGGATCATATCGGCCGGGGCGTTGTCGAGGTCGTCGTCGATGGCTCGGCGATCGAGGGGGCTACCATCGCTTTCCCGACCGATGAGTCAGTGCGGCGGGTCGAGGTGCGTCTGAGGCAGCCGCCGGTATCCAAGACGCCGGTGTGCACCGAAAACCTAAACCCGCACGCAGTGGACTTGTGGCGCTCCCGAAGAGATTCGAACTCCTGATCCCAAGATTCGTAGTCAAATTGCCGAAGATCCTCATCCGCCAGGCGATACTGCGATCAACGCCCTAACGCCCCGCCGACTCTACCGCGACGAGACCGAAGGTTCGACCAAGCAAGCGAAGCTTTCGCAAGCTAGAGCAGATTCCCTTCAGTTTGATCCATACCCGGTGTTTTTGAAGTAGTTGTTGCATTCCTCTGGAGTGAAGGTTTTGAGGATAGCTCCGATCCGATCCCAGAGGGTGGGGATTGAGCGCTCACCG
>Ga0208686_1000492_pt1 | contig 19513 bp, 12 predicted proteins | sample June2015DPH_6_50_FD_184694 | JGI IMG/M metagenome (GOLD analysis project Ga0208686, IMG submission 184694) | Peatland microbial communities from SPRUCE experiment site at the Marcell Experimental Forest, Minnesota, USA - June2015DPH_6_40... | ecosystem: Environmental > Terrestrial > Soil >... | reverse complement strand
CCAACGCGGCGACTCCCAGCGCCTCAATCAGCGTCTCCGCGACGATCCAAGCTTCCTGTCTCGTCTCCACCACTGACACGGTGTTCAGGACCTACGCTGCGGCAGCGCACGCGGCCTCCACCGTGTCAGTCACATGCAGCAACTTCGTTCCGTACAACGTCATCATAAGTGCGGCAATGGCACCCGGTGCTACCGGGACAGATGGGAGGATGACTGGTTCTAGGGTTGCTCTCCTGGGCTATGCGCTCTTTTCGAACCACCGCGCCATTGCCAACAGGCCTCAAGACTTGAGCACCGACTCAGCGGCTGGCTTTGGCGGCGGCTCCAACTCGCTGCTCGCCATCCATGACCAGATTCCGGCGGCGCAGTATGTGGCGCCGGGATCTTACGCCGACACAATTTCCGTTACCGTCACCTATTGACCATCGTGCCAAGACTGGACTGAATGGGCGAGAAGTTTGAACCCCCGAGCAGGTCCGCCATCCCCAACGCTGCCGTAGCTTCTTAGTCAGCGACCGTAAGCCGTACTCGCAACCAGTGATGGCGTTTTGGTAGGCTGCGCGCAAGTGTCGAAAGCGCTTACACGATTCTTCGGTTTATCTGCATTTTCGCTCTCTTGCTTTAACCTGTTGCTGTTGGCCTGAGCCTCTGCATCACCTTGGTCGGCGGCTTTCTGATACCAAGAGAGCGCCTGAGCATCATCTTTCGCTAAACCACCTTGTCTGTTCTCGTACATCACGCCCAGATTGAACTGGGCGTCTACATCTCCTTGGTCGGCGGCTCTCCATAACCAATAAACCGCCTGGCCTTCGTCTTTTGCTAAGCCACCGAGCCCGTGCCAGAACATCAAGCCAAGATTGTACTGAGCCTCTGCATCACCTTGATGGGCGGCTTTCTGATACCAAGAGAGCGCCTGAGCATCATCTTTCGCTAAACCACCTTGTCCGTTCTCGTACATCACGCCAAGATTGAACTGGGCGTCTACATCTCCCCGGTCGGCGGCTTTGGCTTCATCTTTTGCATTGCCTATCCGGTTCTGGCGCATCATGCCAAGAATGTACTGAGCCGTGGCTTCGGTAGGATTCGATGCTTGGTTCGTCGCGGCGGACGAGGGTAGCAGGTTTCCAGATGCCTGAGACTCTATGCCGCTTACCGTTGAATCTTCAGGGGCGGAGGACGACATCTCAGGTGTTCTTGGTGCCGCGACAGCAGATTCATCCTCTTGGATGGCTGCGGCCTGACGGTTCTGCGTGGTACCACACTCCTGACAGAACTTTGCGAAATCTGGAATCTCAGCATTGCAAGAAATGCAATTGAGTGAAGCGGGAGCGGCCTTCGTCTGCGATGCACCGCAGTTCAAGCAGAACTTGGCTGGTGATGGAGTTGACACAAGACCTCTGAGGCGAACTTGCTCGCCGATCTGCCAGAATCATGAGCGTAAGAACACACGACAAACTGTGCTGTGTATCACACCCTCCTTAAGGTTCGGTACTTAAGTGGTAGCCCTAGCCACTGGATTCCGATCGATATGTTCGAAACTATGCTCTTGAATTGGCATTGTGAAAGTTGGTTCAGAGACCGGATACATTGAGAGCTAATTCTTGAGGATTTCTCAACCCGTGATTCCCACCCGTGATTGGTCCGTCGCACACGAATTTGGCCCTATTGTGACGGCCCCCTACGTCGTGTAAGTAGTTGTAGGTACTGGTTATTTACGCCCCGAAAAGGCCGGCGTCGGCGGTTCAATCCCGTCCCTGGCCACCATCTAAATCAATCACTTACGGAAAATTCAAAGCCCAACTGAAAAACCCTCTCACCCGTTCAGATCACGGAATTACCTGGCAGGGCACAAGCGATACCGCAATCTCCAACGGCACATCAAGCGGGATAACGAAGATCGTGGCCTCGCCTTCGCTAAGCGGCTCGGCACGCCAGTTTTCCATGGAATTCTCAAACTACGGAGGGGAACGCTACTCGACGGTGTTCGGAGACAACACTGAGGTTACTAACTTTCTTTACTACGGCTGGGTTTACTTGGCTCGGCCATCAAGCGCCATCGCCAACATTGAATTTGATCTGGACCAGGTGATGTCAAATGGACAGACAATGATCTACGGATTCCAGTGCGACGGCTACAGCGGGACGTGGGACTATACGACGAACGAAGGACCCCCCGATGTCTGGTCGGACGTGTGGTTGAACTCGGTATCTCCGTGCAATCCGCGGAGCTGGAGCACCAACGAATGGCATCACGTGCAGATCACCTACTCGCGCGATGAATATGGTTCAGTCACTTACCAATCAGTCTGGTTCGATGGAGTGGAGCAGGATTTGAACGCTTCGGTACCATCGGCCTTTGCCTTAGGTTGGGCACCGGTGCTTCTCACCAACTTCCAAATCGATGGGTACCCGCCAGAGCGAATGATCGAGATGGCAGCTTCTGACAAGGAGGGATCATCGACATGCAGATACATTCGGTTGGCATCGATCTGGAAAAGACAACTTTTCATCTCGTGGCACTCGACGTTGCCGACGGCTCGCGCGGAATGCACCGCTGCGGCGACCCTTCAGAAAGAGCAATTTGGAAAAGCAGACATTTGACGGGTTGCAAGTGAGGCGCTCGATCGCTTACCTTTCCGCCCTGGAGTCTTCGGCGTCGTCCGCAGCCGGGTCTTCGCTTGCGAGTCATCCGCTCAACTAGGAAGAAGCAGCCAGGTTAGCCGCTGTTGAAAGGTCAGGATGAATCACTCAGCGCCGCTTTTGCTCTCAGGGCAGAATCTCAACCTCGATGAAATTCACAATGTAGCTCGCGGAGGGCGCCAAGTGGGCCTCGCGCCATCCGCTTTGGCACGAGTGGACGCATCCCGCCAGATAGTCGAGAAAATTCTCGAGAAAGAAGTGGCTGTCTACGGCGTCAACACCGGCTTCGGCAAGCTCTCTGACGTTCGTATCCCAGGCAACCATCTTTCTGAGTTGCAGGTGAATCTGTTGCGGAGCCATGCTTGCGGACTGGGCAGACCTTTGTCAGAGGCCGAAGTTCGGGCCATGCTTTTGCTTCGCGCAAATGTCCTCGCCAGGGGCTTCAGCGGAGTTCGCAGAGCGGTTATCGAAATGCTGACGAGCCTTCTCAATCGAGGAATTCATCCAGTCGTCCCGGAAAAGGGTTCCGTGGGCGCGAGCGGCGATCTTGCCCCACTTGCGCATCTCGCGTTGGTTCTCATTGGTGAAGGAGAAGCTTTTTATCATGGGCAGCGCATAAGCGGCAGCGAGGCATTGCGGCAGGCCGAACTGACTCCGCTGCGGCTCGAAGCGAAAGAGGGTCTTGCGCTGCTGAATGGCACGCAAGGAATGACTGCCGTCGCAACACTCGCGCTTTACGATGCACAGCGTCTCGTCCAGATCGCCGACGTTGCTGGCGCGATGTCTCTCGAGGCGCTGCGTGGAACTCCTGCTGCTTTCGATCCTCGGATCCAAGAGGCCCGGCCCCATCGAGGGCAGGCAGCCGCGGCCCGGCATCTGACTATATTGCTCGACCGCAGCGAGATTCGGGAATCGCACCGGACTGACGATCCGCGAATTCAGGACGCTTACTGCTTGCGCTGTATGCCGCAGGTGCATGGGGCGGTTCGCGACGCGCTCGACCACGTTACGTCCATTGTGGAGATCGAAACGGGCTCCGCAACCGACAACCCACTCGTCTTCGCAGCGAACGGTGACGTACTCTCCGGAGGCAACTTCCACGGTGCGCCGCTCTCCTATGGCTTCGACTACGCAGCTATCGCGCTAACCGATCTCGCCAGCATTTGTGAACGCCGGATCGACCGCCTGATCAACCCTGACATCAACGAGGGCTTGCCTCCGTTTCTGTCGAGCGAGGCCGGCTTGTCGTCGGGTTATATGATGGCGCACGTCGCCGCAGCTGCGCTCCTGAATGAATGCAAGGTGTTGGCGCATCCGGCGAGCGTGGACAGCGTGCCGACATCTGGCGGGAAGGAAGACCACGTTTCGATGGGGATGAACGCCGCGCTCAAAATGAGGCAGATTGTTGAGAACGTCGAGCAGATTCTTGCCATCGAGCTCCTGTGCGCCGCACAGGGCCTCGACTACCGGAGGCCTTTGAAGCCAGGCAAGCAGATTGAGAAGGTACTCGCCGCGATTCGCAAGATCGTTCCCCGCCTTGAAGAGGACCGGCCTCCCGCAACCGATATCAACCAACTGGTTCGAGCGATTCGCGAAGGTTCGTTCGACGCATTCGCCGACTAGCAGAAATCAGCACGCCGAGGCAGTTGTGCACAGAATTCCCGCGATGGGCAACGATTCATTGCCAGGAATAATTAGCTGGGAGTTACTTCCCGACCTGCGATGAATACGCGAGAAAACTCTGCGGCGGCGATGAAATAGGCGATCTCGCGGAAATCGGTGAACTCGTGGATAAGAAAGTCAGCCTGTTTGCCGATTTCGAGAGAGCCAATGCTGTCGCCAAGGCCAAGGCTCCACGCACCATTTACGGTCGCAGCGGCGAGCGCTTCAGCCGGGGTGAGCCTCATGTAGAGGCAGGCGAGCGAGACGATAAACGGCATGGAGGGAATCGGAGATGAACCGGGATTAAAATCGCTGGCCAGCACGATGGCCAGACTGTGCTCCACCATGGCGCTGGCGGGTGGATAGGCGGTGCGCCCCAGGGCAAAGACCGAGCCGGGAAGCAAGACCGGTTGCACCGCGGCGGCACGCAATGAATCGAGAGTGTCCGCGGTGGCAGTTTCAAGATGGTCTGCTGTGCGGGCGCGCAGTTCGGCGGCCAAGAGGGCTCCTGTGCCGGGGCGGAATTGCTCGGCGTGCACGCGCAGCTCCAGGCCATGGGCGCGCGCGGCGGTGAGTACCTGGCGTGTTTCTTCGACCGTGAAGGCGTGATCATCGCAGAAGGCGTCGCAAAAGCGCGCCAGCTTGAGGTTTGCAACCTCGGGGATTAGTTCTTCTACGATCCAGCGAACGTAATCGTCCCGGCGGCCAGCAAACTCTGGGGGCAACGTGTGCGCGGCCAGCAACGTGGGTACGATCCGCATCGGACCCTCGCCGTTGAGGCGGCCCATGACACGAAGCATACGCAACTCCGTTTCGCGCTCCAATCCATAACCTGACTTGGCTTCGGCGGTCGTCGTGCCAGTGCGAAGCATCCAATCGCGATGACGTCGAGACTCTGTCAGGAGATCGTCTTCCGAGGTGGCGCGCGTGGCTTTCACCGTGCTCAGAATGCCGCCCCCGGCAGCCGCAATCTGCTGATAGCTGGCGCCGCCAATGCGCCGCTCGAATTCGGCAGCGCGGTTGCCCGCGAAGACCAGGTGCGTATGCGCATCAACAAAACCCGGCGTAACGCAGCAACCCTGCGCATCGACAACGACGGCCCCGGCGGGAATGCGAGAACGCAACTCTGCGTAAGGTCCAGCTGCAGCGACGCGGCTGTCTTCAATCAGAAGTGCTGCGTCTGGAATTAGGCCCAACTCGCTGAGCTCCAGGCCCACGCGCGGACGTGCAGGTCCCGCAAGCGTGACGAGCTGCCCGATGTTGACGACTGCAAGCGATCTGGACACGGTCATTTTTCCATCATTGGAATGGCAATGCCGCGTTCGCGCGCTGTTTGTTGTGCCAGCTCGTAACCCGCATCGGCGTGACGTACCACCCCGAGGCCCGGGTCGTTATTCAGGACGCGCTCGATCTTCCGCGCCGCCAAGTCCGTGCCGTCAGCCACGGTCACCTGTCCGGCGTGCAGCGAATAGCCCATCCCCACGCCGCCGCCATGATGGAAGCTCACCCACGTTGCCCCGGATGCAGTGTTGAGCAGCGCATTCAGGATCGGCCAGTCCGCAACCGCATCCGAGCCGTCGAGCATTTTTTCCGTCTCTCGATAAGGGCTGGCCACCGAGCCGGTGTCCAGGTGGTCGCGGCCCATGGCGATGGGAGCCGAGATTTCTCCTTTGCGGACAAGATCGTTGATCGCTTCTCCCATGCGGGCGCGCTCTCCGTAACCCAGCCAACAGATTCTCGCCGGCAACCCCTGGAAAGCGAAACGGCCGCGCGCCAGCTGCAGCCAGCGAGTAAGAATCTCGTTTTCCGGGAACAGCTCCAGCGCCAGCTCGTCGGTTCGGTCGATGTCTTTGGGATCACCTGACAGCGCCACCCATCGAAACGGTCCCTGGCCCGAACAGAAGAGCGGACGGATGTACTCCGGCACAAATCCGGGAATAAGAAACGCTTCCGTGCAGCCAGCGTCGAATGCGAAGCGCCGGATGTTGTTGCCGTAGTCAAAGGTCACGGCGCCGGCGCGCTGCAACGCAAGCATCGCGTTCACATGAACAACCATCGTCGCCGTCGAACGGCGCACATACTGCTCGGGATCGCGGCGCCGCAGCTCCGCAGCCTGATCCAAAGTGAATCCCTGCGGGATGTAGCCGTTGAGGGGATCGTGGGCGCTGGTCTGGTCGGTTACCACATCTACCTGTAGACCACGGCGCACAATCTCGGGCAATACGTCGCCACAATTACCGACCAGTCCCACGGAAAGCGCGCGGCCTTCGCGGCGAGCCTCTTCGCAAGCGTGCAGAGCTTCGTCGAGGTTTCCGGCGAGGAGATCACAATATCGCGTCGCGACCCGGCGTTCGATCCGGCTGCGATCGGCTTCGACAACCAGCACCACGCCGCCGTTGAGCGTGACGGCTAGCGGCTGAGCACCACCCATGCCGCCCATTCCACCGGTGACCACAAGTTTGCCCTTGAGCGACCCGCCGAAATGCCGCTCCGCGAGTGCAGCGAGCGTCTGGAAGGTGCCTTGCAGGATGCCCTGCGTGCCGATGTAGATCCAACTACCCGCCGTCATCTGGCCATACATCATCAGGCCTTTGCGATCGAGCTCGTTGAAGTGCTCCCAAGTGGCCCATTTGCCCACCAGGTTGGAGTTGGCGATGAGAACGCGCGGGGCCATTTCGTGCGTAGGAAACACCGCGACCGGCTTGCCTGACTGCACCAGCAGCGTCTCGTCGCCCTCCAGCCGCTCCAGCTCGCGCACGATGGCTCGGTAACACTCCCAGTTGCGCGCTGCCTTGCCAGTGCCGCCGTAGACAACGAGATCCGCGGGGCGCTCGGCGTTTTCGGGATCCAGGTTGTTCATCAGGCAACGCAGCGCCGCTTCCTGCTGCCATCCCTTGCAGTGCAACTCTGTGCCGCGTGGCGCGCGAATGATGGGAGCAGCAGTTGTCGCCATAGACTCCTCCCGATTGAGATACCGCGACAGCGGTGAAAGGGCACATTTCGTCGCGGTCCCGGAGACTGATCCACAGGATACTCTCACAGATAGAAACGTGTTGTGATGGGAATCCGCTTAGGGAAGTATTTGAGCTTGGCGCGAAAGGAATGGAAGAAGAAGTCTCCGACGCCTGTGTGCTGGTTGCGGGATTGAGTCGCGAATCGTATCCTTTTTGCCGTGGCCACCACTTTAATTGAATGTGTACCGAACTTCTCTGAGGGGCGCGATCCAGCGAGGGTCGACGCCATCGTCGAATCCATGAAACTGCCCGGAGTCTATCTGCTTGACCGGGAGATGGATGCCGATCACAACCGTTGTGTCATCACGCTCGTCGGTGACCGCGAAGCAATTCAGGAAGCCGCGATCCGCGGCGCCGGCAAGGCCGCTGAATTGATCGACCTTACGCAGCACAAGGGCGCGCATCCGCGACTCGGTGCGGCCGATGTGGTTCCTTTCATTCCCATCGAAGGCGTCACACTTGAGGACTGCGTGGCCATGGCGCGTTACGTTGGAGCCGAAATCTGGAAGCGCTACCAGATTCCGGTCTATCTATATGAGGCGGCCGCCACGACACTCGAGCGCCAGAACCTCGAAAACATCCGCCGAGGTCAATTTGAAGGAATCCGCGAAGAGATCGCTACCAACCCGGCACGCAAACCTGACTTCGGCGAGTCGCGGCTGCATCCTACGGCCGGAGCGACTGTCGTGGGCGCGCGGAAGTTTTTGATCGCATACAACATCTTTCTGAATTCGTCGAATGTCGACATCGCCAAGAGCATCGCGAAGGCAGTGCGTTTTTCCTCGGGCGGGATGCGCTTCGTAAAGGCATCGGGTTTTCTTGTACGCGGTCTGGCGCAGGTTTCCATGAACCTGACTGATTTTGAGCAGACGCCACTCCATCGCGTGTTCGAGTTTGTGAAGCGCGAAGCTGAACGCTATGGAGTCTTGCCGATTTCCAGCGAAATTGTGGGCCTGATTCCGAAGCGAGCCATTGAGCAGGCCGCCGAGTGGTTTCTTCAGTTGGAGAACTTCGACTCTTCGTTGATCCTTGAGAACCGGCTGGCTGCAATCGTAGGCGGCAAAGTGGCTGTCGGGGGCCTTCGTTCAGGAATCGAGCCGTTCATCGAGCAACTGGCCGCGCCTAAGGCGGTGCCTGGAGGAGGAAGTGCTGCCGCTGCAAGCGGCGCCATGGCAGCCGGTTTGGCTTGCATGGTTGCTTCCATGTCTCGTGGCAAGAAAGCTTATGCACAATATGAATCTCAGCTTAGCGAGGCGCTGGAGCGACTTTTCCAACTGCGCGAGGAGTTGAAATCGGCGATCGACGAGGATGCCGAGGCATACAGCGCGGTCACGAAGGCATATAAATCGGCAAAGGAGGAGGCCGACGGCCAAGGCCTTATTATCTCTGCGTTGCAGCAAGCAGCAACAGTGCCACTGAGCGTGGCCGAAAGATCCGCTGAAGTAGAGCGGATCGCCAAGACCTTGAAGCCGATTACCAATCCGAACATGGCGTCGGATCTGACGACCGCGATGGCTTTGGCGAGAGCTGCTGTAGCTGGGGCAATCGCCAATGTAGAGATCAATCTCGAGTCAATCAAATCCGAGTCGGCCGGGAGCGAAGAGTTCGTTGACCTGGCGCGAAGTCGGGCACAAGCGCTGAAGGCCAGTGCTGAATCAGCCCCTGGCTCGTGATTGTTCTGCAGGCTCAATTCCCGCCTTAGTGGGACGAGGTCTAGCCTATAGGTTGCGAAAAGTGAGGGCGGAGAGCCCTTTGGCATTGGCTTGCCACTGAAGTTTGGCATCCGGATTGGTGCTTGGCTGGTTTACTGCCAGTGTGCCAAATGAACGGTTTTTCGGAACGGCTTCTCAGGTATAGCGCACAGCCCAATACGCTCATCGAACTGGTATACGCGGCTACAACCGGATGGGTGTCGGTAAACGCCCCAGTGTCCGATTTTCCTGTTCCTACTCGGTCATGAAGATCGCGGGACACTGGCCGACTCTTCGGTACGGATCTTTGCAGACGAGACAGGCCATTTCTGAGTTGTTGCCCTGGTCGTAACTACTGGCATGGTCCGCCGCCTGAGCCCCTCTGGGGGGTGTAGTGGCAGACACAGGAGGTGTTCCATGGAGATTCGCAACATCGGCATCGATTTAGGGAAGACAGTTTTTCACTTTGTAGGCGTCAACGCACGGGGCGAAGTTGTAGTTCGCAAGAAGGGCTCGCGGACACAGCTGCTGCGTTTTACATCGAACCTTCCTAAGTGCCTGATTGGCATGGAGGCCTGCGGAGGATCTCATTTTCTGGGCCGTGCTCTGCGGGAACAGGGGCACGATGTGCGCCTGATGCCGGCACAGTATGTGAAGCCGTACGTAAAGACGAACAAGAACGACTACATCGACGCCGAGGCATGCGCCGAGGCTGTAACCCGCCCCTCGATGCGCTTTGTGCCGATCAAGACCGATGACCAGCTCGACCTGCAGTCGCTGCACCGGGTGCGCGAGCGGTGGGTGGGTCGCCGCACCTCGGTGATCAACCAGATTCGCGGCTTGCTGCTGGAGCGCGGCATCACCATCCGCAAAGGGCGTCATCATATTGAAGAGTCCCTGCCAGGGATCCTGGAAGACCCGGACAACAAGCTGTCCGGTGCATTGCGGGTACTTCTGACGCAACTGCGGCTGGAGATGCAGTACCTGCACCGGCAGGTCGAAGAATCCGACAAGCTGATCGTGCGCATCGCCGGCGAACTTGAACCCTGCACACGCCTGGTCGCGATCCCCGGAATCGGGCCGATCACTGCCACGGCCACGATCGCAGCCATCGGCAACGGGGCAGCCTTCAAGAAGGGCCGTGGGTTTGCAGCCTGGCTGGGAGTAGTGCCCGGCGAGCACTCCACCGGAGGCAAGCAAACGCTGACCGGCACCAAGAGACGCGGCAACAAATATCTGCGAAAGCTCTTCGTGCAGGGAGCGCATTCCGTGCTGCTGCAGAGAACCAAGCAATCTGCCGGCCTGAGTACGTGGCTGGCTCAGCTCACCACACGCAAGCGCGCACAGGTGGCAACCGTGGCGCTAGCCAACAAGATGGCCCGCATGGCCTGGGCGGTTTTGTACAAAGGAGAGGCCTATCGCCCCCCACAAGTGATCGCAGCCTGATGGCCTGCACATGACGCCTGGCACAAACGCCAGGCTTGGAAATCGCTTCGCGATTCCCACATCTGCAGTCCAACGGCGGCGGCTCTGGAATTTGAGATTCCTGCCAGGTTTGCTGGCGAACCATGAGATGGCACAACGGTCGATCCCGGCGCTCCCGAAACCTGTAACCGGAAAATGCCTGCAAGGCAGCGTAACTAAAAAGGACGGGGGCGCAGCGCATTCCATTCAGGCTAGGAGTTCGCTACTCCAACAAAGGCCGGATACATTCGCGCAGACCTATTCTGTCATCCTCTTTTTCCGCTTGCAAAACGGCGGCGGACCATACATTCCGGTTTGGCGGTGATTCCAGCAGAATGCGATTCAGTATCGATTTCCAGAGTCCGGGGGCCAGCGCCCGGCGACTGTGATTGCCGAAACCCCTGGTCGCAAGCCCCCCCCTATTAGGTGGTGGAACTCGGGGCGAAGACAAAGCCGGCGCTCACAATCAACAATCCGGCGGCGACGATCATTTCACTGCCCGTAAACCAGCCCAGGAAACGCAACATAATTCCCGTCTGGACCAGAAGGGCCGCACCGCAGAACAGAATCACTATCCTGCGCAGCATGGTTTCCGTGAAGCCTGCAATCAGCACGATAATCGCAATTGCGATCCAGTCGCATGCCACCAAAAGAAAAACTGCTCGCAAGGCGGATTGCAGTGAATGGCTCAGGTTCGACGCGGCCAACGCGGCGGAGACAATGGGATATGCCAGAATCGAATGAAGTGCCGCGCCGGCAAACAGCACCAGGCTTCCGAAGGCGACGAGGACTCGCGCAGCGTTACGGCGACCGCTCATCGCTGCCTCCTATCAAGGCAAAGTTCAGTCGTTGCGAAGAACCACCAACAGATCATTAACCCGGGATTTCCGTTTTGCCTTTCGGCTGCAAACCAATATACCCCCACTTGCCTCCACTCGCGATGATTTGCACCCGTTCTAAGACCCAATACTCAAGAGTGCTCAGGGTAACGCCTGGTTTGTCGCCAGCTGGGAAGTAACCCCTTCTGCCCGACCGGTCTACGAGACTCGTCGAAGCCATCATTCTCGGACTCTTTAGGCTCAGCGGATTCCGGATCGCGCGGTTGCGGCATAGCAGGAGCGCTGGTCACCGGAATGATGCGGGAATTGAACGGCGACAAGATTTGCAGAGCCGCGCGAAAGGTCTTGGGCTGTCAAATCAAGTTCCGAGCTTCCTTGCGCGAAACCCAAGAATATGTGGCATTTAAGGGTGCTTGCGTGCGCGGCCTGAGGAAACCCCACCCCGTTTTCGCGCATCTATATAAACACTGTTGCCCCAGCTACGGACTCTTGGTGGTGAACTCCTGGCGTTCGGTGTGCGGCCAACATCAACGTTCCTGCGGCCAATCCGTGGCAGCTGTGCATTCTGTAGAGGTAACGCATGCCATTGCTTCCCCCCAATGGTCGCACGCGCGTTGTCATCGGAGACGTTCGCCGTCAGATTGCGGCAGGCCGTCATCAAATCCGCCGGGTTGCTGGTAATGGAATTGTTGTCGCGCCGGCCACAGGCGGCTGGCGCTTCACGCTTCTTTCCAGGAGAGTGAAGGCGTGAGGAAGATCGCAAGCACATCGGATCCACTCTGGTACAAAGACGCGATTATCTACGAGCTGCACGTTCGCGCGTTTGCAGATTCGAATAACGACGGCATTGGCGATTTACCGGGCCTGCTGTCGCGCCTGGAATATTTGAAAGATCTGGGAATTACCTGCATCTGGCTTCTGCCATTTTTCCCATCGCCATTACGCGACGATGGATACGACATCTCCAATTACACCGACGTTCATCCGGCCTATGGAACACTGGGCGACTTCAAGGCGTTCCTCGATGCTGCTCATCTTCACGGATTGCAGGTGATGATCGAATTGGTGGTGAATCACACGAGCGATCAGCATCCGTGGTTTAAAACAGCGCGCCAGGCTCCTCCGGGTTCGGCCGAACGTAACATGTACGTTTGGTCAGACAGCGACCAAAGGTATAAGGACGCGCGCATCATCTTCACCGACACGGAAAAATCGAATTGGACCTGGGACGACACCGCGAAAGCCTATTATTGGCATCGATTTTTTTCGCACCAGCCGGACCTCAATTTCGACAGTCCTTTGGTGATTGACGAAGTGCTGAAGGCCATGCGGTTCTGGCTGGATATGGGCGTCGACGCGCTTCGCTTGGACGCGATCCCTTACCTATGCGAGCGGGATGGAACCTCGTGCGAAAACCTGCCTGAAACTCATGCAGTGGTAAAGACGTTGCGTTCGGCAATCGATGCGGGCTACGCCAATCGCCTGATTCTTGCTGAAGCCAATCAGTGGCCTGCCGACGTGCGCCCCTATTTTGGCGACGGCGACGAGTGCCAGATGGCGTTTCATTTTCCGCTCATGCCGCGTGTCTACATGGCGCTTCGCCAGGAAGACCGGCTCCCGATCATTGACATCATGGCGCAGACACCGCCGATTCCCGACAACTGCCAGTGGGGACTTTTCCTGCGTAATCACGACGAGCTGACGCTGGAGATGGTGACGGATGACGAACGCGACTATATGTACTTCGCCTATTCGGCCGATCCGCGGATGCGGATCAATGTCGGCATCCGGCGCAGGCTGGCGCCGCTGGTCGACAACAATCGCCGCCGCATCGAGCTGCTGAATTCCCTCCTGCTAAGTTTCCCCGGCACTCCGATTCTCTACTACGGCGACGAGATCGGGATGGGAGATAACATTTATCTCGGCGACCGCAATGGTGTTCGCACTCCGATGCAATGGACGTCGGATCGAAATGCAGGTTTTTCAAAATGCGATCCTGCGCGACTGTTTCTGCCGCTGGTGATGGACCCCATTTATGGCTATCAGGTTGTGAACGTCGAAGCGCAGCTAAGCGATCAATCGAGCCTTCTGCACTGGACGCGCAACATGATAGCGCTGCGCAAACTGTTTCAGGTATTTGGTCGTGGTACCCTGACGTTTCTCAATCCATCGAACCGCAAGATACTTGCTTACCTTCGCGAACTGGACCAAGGCGACGGATTCCGCGAAACGGTGCTCTGTGTCGCCAATCTAAGCCGATTTGCGCAGCCGGTTACGCTCGATCTGACAAGCTATGTGGGCTGCGAACCCGTGGAGATGCTGGGATACGTTCGGTTTCCGACCATCACGCACGAACCCTATGCGCTCACGCTGGCTCCGTATTCGTTTTTCTGGCTTGAATTGCAGGCGGCCAGTGTGGTTGAGGAGATGCCTGCGGATTAAGATTCGGCGGAGAAGAATTTCTGTTGGCAAGCGAATTCGATCGCTTGAGAGTTGTACCGGAGAACGATGGCAACAGCGAATCCAATTCCCGACAACAGCCAGACCGCGGAAAACACGGTGACCGATCTGCTTGTGCTTGTCACGCCCATGGCGCCTGAGCATTTCAAGGGAGTTCTGGCGAACCTCGGGTCCGCATTTTCTCCCGGCAGCTTCGTTGTTGCGACACAGAACGAATTGCCCGCCGATATTCCCTCGAGTGTGCGGATTGTCGCAACGCCGCAATCAAGCGCGGCATGGGCTCTTAAGCCAATCGACTTTGTGAATGCAGCGCGGTACGGCCGCGAACATGGAGCAAAGGCATTTCTGATTCTCGGTCCCGAGGCCGATTCGCTCAGCTCGCTTGCACTTCGCAGCCTTGCCGATGCCGTTCTAAGTGCGTCGATCGACATGGCCGTTCCGCACTATTCACTTCCTTCGCATGCCGGTCTCATCAACTCAGCCATTCTTTACCCGCTGACGCGAGCGGCCTTTGCTTCGCGTGTCCGTTTTCCGTTGTCGATCGATCTTGGTATGTCGGCCAGGATGGCAGAGCGGCTTGCCAGCGTGGCAGAACCAATTTCCGCGGCCAACCAGGATGAAGCGCTTCTGTGGCCGGTGAATGAAGCGATTGCCGCGGGTTTCGTAGCGGATGAAGTCGATGTGGGTTCGCGCACGATGCCCCAACCCTCCGATCCCGACGTCAACTCAATTCTCGCCTTGGTGACTGGATCGCTGTTTGCCGATATCGAGGCGAAAGCGGCTCTTTGGCAGCGGCCTCGCAGGCCTCCCGTAGTACGCCGTCCGATGGTTGAAGTTGACCTGAACGACGGAACCACGGATGTTGCGCGCATGGTTGCGGCTTTCCAACTGGCCAACGCGAATCTACAGGAGATTTGGTCGCTTGTCCTGCCGCCTAATTCGATGCTTTCGCTCCGGCGTTGCTCGACGCTTGATCCCGCCGCCTTCAGGTTGCCCGACGGTCTGTGGGCGCGGATTGTCTATGACTTTCTTATTGCTCACCGGCTCCGCACGATCAACCGGGGCCACCTTTTGGGAGTACTGATCCCACTTTATCTGGCATGGGTCGCCAGCCATATCAATGTAATGGCGTCGGGGACCCCGGCAGAGCGGCACATTGAAGCAGTTGCCGCTGCGTTCGAAGCAGACAAACCGTATCTGGTGGCGCGATGGCGCTGGCCAGACCGGTTCAACTCGTAATCGCCGTTCACGCCTGCGCCAAGCGTCAATTCGGCGAGGAGGGAATGCAATGCAAAACACGGTCAACAATTCGATGCAAGCGGCAAGTCAAAACATCACCACGTTTACGGGGTACAGCGAAGACGTGTCGATCTGGCATCACATGTCCGAAGCTTTGCACCAGTCGCTTTACCGGGTGCTCGCTTTGCTCATCGCCGTGCTGCCCGGAATTCTTGCGTTCTTTGTTGCGCTGCTGGTGTTCACTACTGCCGGTGTGCTGATTTCCTGGGTACTGCGCCGATGCCTTTCGTGGGTGAAGTTCGACGCTCGCATCGCCTCAAAGAGCGGCACTGATTGGGCTCCGGCCAGCTCGCCGACCGAGATCGTCGCCCGTGCCTCATTCTGGATCTGCGTGTTGCTCGGCCTCGTCATTGGTGTTTCGGCGTTCGATACGTCGTATGCGACGGGCGCTCCCTTGCCCATTTCCTTGTTGCCGTATCTGACTCATGCCGTCGGCGCCGCGCTACTGCTGATCGCAGGCGTCGTGGTCGCGAGATTTCTTGCCCGCTCAGTCCTGATCAGCGCCGTGAACGCGCAGTTGCAATATGCAAGGATTCTCTCTCTAGGTGTGAAGTGGCTCGTTCTTGTGCTGACGGCGGCCATGGTGCTCGACCATTTGCAGGTAGGCGGAAATATCGTCGAGTTGGCGTTTGGGATTTTGTTTGGCGGAATCGTTCTTACCCTTGCGCTTGCGGTCGGCCTTGGATCACGCGACCTCGTCAGCCGCTCTCTCGAGAGTCACGTCGAGCACCCCGGCGAGCGGACACAAATTCCCGACGAAGCCCCAACCGCGAATCAGCAGATCAGGCATTTTTAGAAATGATGACCACAATGGTTCTGACCTGATCATTCCGAGCGGATCATTTCGCATCCACTGCCGCCCCGCCGTAGCTCGACAGCGCCGCTCCCTTGCGGTCCAACAGCAGCACCGCGCCACGCTGCGCCTGCATTGTGAAGTGAATGTGCGCGCCTGTGAGCGCATCCACAATGTTTACGGTCTGTGGATCGAGCGACTCATTGCTGAAGCTGTAGATTTCCGCGTCGTTCAGAACTGTGGGAAACGCCAGCACCGCCGGCGACAGCCGCTCCACTTCACGGAATGCTGGTTTCAGCCCGGCTTCGTCCAGCGCCCAGCGATACAGCGCAGCGACCGCCGTATATCCCTCGGCAAATTCCACAGGATCTGCGGCCCACAGAATTCGGCCCTTGCCATGAGGAATGATTTCCACGGATTTTCCGTCGGCGAAGCGCATGGTCCATGTCGCCGTCTGCTGCACGTCGGCAGGAAATCCGAGCGGATATGTATCCCCATTCGGCAACGTCAAATCCGACCCACGCACCGCCAGCGGAACGACTGTTGCCATCACCCCCAGTTCCATCGTTCGGTCCACCGGCTGCCAATGCTCGTCGCGATCGACCGGGCCGGTCACCAGCAGCGTTCCGCCGCGCGAGGTGTAATCCAGCAGCTCGCCCCATGCCTTGTCGGTTAGCCCCTGCGGCGACGGCAGAAACACCAGCTTCGGCATTCCCAGCTCGGCCAGTCGATTCTCCGGCAACATGCGCAGCGGCGTGTGATCGCAGTACGCCATTGCGCGGAGCGCGTGTTTCTGCGTACCCAGCGCCAGACCTCCCAAATTGGAATACAGCAGCGCTTGCGACGTCACCATCGTTACCGCCGGCGGCTCAATCTTGGTGAAGCTCTGCGGACTCTTGTTCGCGAACGCCGCGTAGCCCGCCAGCACCTCCGCCTCCGGCTTCTCCGTGCCGTCCGGGCGCACGGCGCCGATGGTGATTTCATTGTCATTGGCCATGTTGGCATTCACGTTCCAAACCCACTCAAGCGCTCCTGCCCCCTGCGCATATGCGACCGCGATCTTTCGCTCCAGTTGCCACGCTTCCGCCTGCGCACTGAAACGCAACTGGCCATCCATCGTGAGCCTGCGCTGCTCTCCCGTCTCCTGGATCAGCATTGGCTTGCCGGGAAGTTTCGGCGCCAGCGAAGCCCACAGGATCGCGTCATAGTCCCACCATGTGTGGTCCGCCGTAAAGTCGATCTGCGGCGAATAGAACGCGGGCGAGACGCGTCCCGCGACGCCGCCTTCATCTTGGCCGACAGTAATCAACTGCTCCGAGCCGGTGCTGCGAATCAGGGTTCGCATCCTGTTGACCCAATCGGTAAACACAGACTGAGTGAAGAGCGCGTAGTCGTAATCCTTAAGCGGATTGAAGCCGCTCGTCGTCGAATCCGATGAAAACGCACCAGCCTTGGGGAGCGCGAGTGGATCTTCGGCCGCCATCTCCATACTCGTGGCCGTCGGACGCGCCTGCAAATCACGCCCAATTCCGAGCGACGGTTCAGCCCAGTCATGCAGCAGCTTCGCGCGGTCCGGATAGCGATCCGCGATCCAATTGCGCCACGCCGCTTGCTCGAAAGGATCGTAATCGGGTTGGGTGTGCCATATGTTCTTGTTTGCGCTCGGCTCGTTGATCAGATCCCAGGCCAGGAACGGCACTGCGTGAAAGCGCTCCACTAGCGACTGAGCGTAGAGCGATTCCGCGTTGAGCGCGGCCGGATCGAGGTAGCCGTTTTCCCCGCCAAATTCGTCCGGGTAGAACGCAAACAGATTGAACTGCACCGGCAGATCGTTGTGCCGCGCGCACATCAGAAACGCCTCCACCGATCGCATTGCGGCCTCGCTCATTTGCCCGTCGGAAGCCAACTCGTGTTGCCAGGTCGTCCATAATCCCGTGCGGATCATGTTGAGTCCGGCCCCATGAATTTGCGCCATGTCGCGGTCCCACACGTATGCGTTCGGCAGCATGAGGTAGAGCCGCGAAACATCCCCGGACATATACGTCGTCCCGACCACCGGGAGCGGCTTGCCGTTCAGCTCGAAATAGTCAGTGCCCACCGTCAACTTGGGCCCAGACAGCAAATACTGCCAGTCCCGCATCCAGAATCCGGACCGGTACGTCCGCAGCGGCTTTCCGTCGAGGAGCAGCGTGGCTTCGACACTGTGCAAGCCCTTGCCTTCGGCCGCGCTTTCGGGCAGCGTTATCGCTTGTTCCGCCGGATCAGTCTGGTCGTAGTGCACGCTGCCGTCTTCTGAGGTCACGCGCACGTGCAGTTGTTCGCTTGTGGGCTGTGTCGTCAGCGGATCGGAGGAAGTGTAATCGAACTCCAACGCTTCACCCGGCACGAATAGCGGCACTCGTGGCCGGAAGGTAAAGCGGTCACCCTTTCTCACCGCCAATGCCGCAAGGGCCTCTAACAGTTGCCCGTTGCTGAAGAAGTCCGCATCAGGCTCGCACGCCACCAGTATCCATCGCCCACCAACGAACCGATACGCGTTGTGGTCAAGCTCAAGCACTGGGGCCGCCAGCTTGTGCCCGCTGCGTTCACCCCAGGCGAGCGTGGTCAGATCCATGTCCTCGCCGCCGGTCGCGCCACCGGTCGCATCGTAGTTAATCACCGAGAGCCGCACTACCGGGCTGAACGCACGATGCCATCCAAACGAAGCAAGCTGCGGAAACACGTCGCCGTTGGGCGTGAACTGGAGGCCATCGGATCCCGGCGCCTGCTGGTACCCGTCGATGAACAGTTCCAGCATCTGCGCCATGCTTTCCGCGCGCAGATGCCATCCGCTTGCGTCCTCGTACGTCGCGCGCGTGAACGGCTTGCCACCCAGGGTGAGCAGGTTCCCGCCGCGGTCCAGATACTGCAGAATTGCATCCCAATCCGCCTCCGGCCACGCCGATCCATAGGGCAGCACCAGCAGGTCCGTGTCCGCAGTGGCCAAAGCACCGGGCAGACCGGCCGCATTGGCAAACTCCGCGCCGGCAAAGACTGCGCGCAATTCCGCTTCATTCGACGCGGGAGAATCCGCCGACGGAAATCCGGACTGCCAGAACACGACCGTCCTTGCAAACGAGCACACTGGCAAGAGCGAGAGAACTAACGGAACGAGAAGACGAGATACGCAGCGTTGCGCCATTCGAACCTCCACTGCAGCGGGTTAACCATAGCACGACGTGCGGCGGAGCGGCCGCAATGCAGTTTACCGGCGCACAGCCCCCTGCAGGCGCCCAGTCCGCCCGATCTGAGCAGCGTACATGCGCTTAAGCTGACAAACCCGGATAACGACACCTACACCTGCGATGTCACCTGCTTCCGCTAAGTAAGCGATGAGTACGGTTTCCGGATAACGACAAACCTACGTTGAGCGGTCAAATCGCGAGAATGAGCCAGTGCGCCGAGTGAGCCAATCTGCTGTTCTTTCCAGGTTCGGGTTGCATGGCCGCCAATCCGGACAGAACTCCATTTTCTGGCTAATGTTTGAATAGGCGGTTATCCGGTAGCGAGGAAATTCAGTCTTTCGTCTGAAGTTCCGACGTAGCAGCCTCGTCTTGGAGACAGTTCTGGCTATACTCCGTTGCACCAGGCCGTGCACCAGGCCGCGCACGC
>Ga0208686_1000468_pt1 | contig 20158 bp, 13 predicted proteins | sample June2015DPH_6_50_FD_184694 | JGI IMG/M metagenome (GOLD analysis project Ga0208686, IMG submission 184694) | Peatland microbial communities from SPRUCE experiment site at the Marcell Experimental Forest, Minnesota, USA - June2015DPH_6_40... | ecosystem: Environmental > Terrestrial > Soil >... | reverse complement strand
TTTCCGATAATATTTGCTTCCACCACTGGCGCACCGATCGCGTATGGACGCGCGACTCCGGCTGCATCTTTCTTATGCCGCCCGTCGACGAAGCAGATTCCGGGCTGCTCGCTTTGCACTTTCAGTTCAACGCTTGGGCCAAGTATCCGAATTACGCGCACGACGAAAAGAATGGCAAGCGCATGGCGAAGGCCGCCGGCGTTCGCGTTGTGCAACCGTTCGTCGTTGATGCGTTTAAAGACAAGCACCGCGTGGTGCTCGAAGGCGGATCGATTGACGTCAACGGCTGCGGAACGCTGATCACCACCGAGGAATGCCTGCTCTCTGCCACGCAACAGCGCAACCCGTCGATGGACCGGGCTGCCTATGAGCAACTGTTCGCCGACTATTTTGGCGCGCAGTCAGTCATCTGGCTCGACAGCGGCATCGCTGGAGACGACACTCACGGACATGTCGATGACATCACTCGCTTCGTCGCTCCTACTACCGTGGTCACAATGATCGATCAGAATGAGCAAAGTGAAAATTACGCGGCCCTGCACGCCAACCTGGGCCGCCTGAAAAACGCCCGCACTTCCGACGGACAGAAACTCGAGATCGTTGAAATTCCCATGCCGCGCCCGGTCGTGTTCGAAGGCCGCCGGTTGCCCGCCAGCTACGCCAACTTTTATATCGCGAATGGAGCGGTGCTCGTGCCGGTTTTCAACGATCCGAATGATCGAATTGCGCTCAACACGCTCGCGGAAGTTTTCCCCACTCGCGAAATCGTGCCGATCTATTCTGGCGATCTGATCTGGGGATTCGGTGCGCTGCACTGCATGACGCAGCAGCAACCGGCAACTGGCATCTAGCGACCCAGCGAGGGATTTGCATTTTGCAGCCAACTGCAGATCCCCCGCTCCGCTCGGGATGACAATTTATGAAAGGAATGGATTCCCCTCATCATTTACACTTTTACCCGTGAACGCCGAGATCATCGCGGTTGGGTCTGAGCTGCTCACTCCCCACCGCCAGGACACCAACTCGCTCTACCTCACCGAAAAATTGAATGACCTGGGCGTTGAAGTGCGCTTCAAGTGCGTCGTGGGCGATGACGCCGAAGGACTCACGGCGGCTGCCAAACTGGCCATGCGGCGCTCGGACATCATTATTTTCTCGGGCGGCCTCGGCCCCACTGAAGATGACCTCACGCGCGAATCGGTGGCCGACGCGCTGGGACTGGAATTGCAACGCGATCCAGTGATCCTCGCTAAGCTTGAAGAGCGCTTCGCCAAGCGCGGCTACAAATTTTCCGCCAACAATGCGAAGCAGGCCGACATCCTGACCAGCGCCGCGGTGTTGCCGAATCCGCTCGGCACCGCGCCCGGACAGTGGATTGCCGGAAAATATGACGGCGAGGAGCGGCTGCTGATGCTGCTTCCCGGCCCTCCCTACGAACTGAAGGCACTGTTCGAAACCGAATGCATTCCGAGACTGCGCGCCCGAATTCCTGTCCAGCACATCGCGTCGCGAACGCTCAAGGTAGCGATGATGCCAGAATCGCAAGTGGACGCGCGGGTCGCGCCTATTTACAAAACTTATACTGATGTGGAGACTACGATCCTCGCGGGCGGGGGCGAGATTCAACTCCACCTGCGCTGCCGGAAGGATTCACAAGCCGAGGCCGAGGCGCGCGTCGAAGAACTCGCCGACAAAATCGAAGACGAACTTGGCGACGCCATCTTTTCCCGCAAAGGTGAAACCATCGAACAGATCGTCAGTTATCTGCTGCAGATGCGCGGCATGACGCTGGCGGTGGCCGAATCCTGCACTGGTGGCCTGCTGGCCGAGCGCATCACTTCGCTCAGCGGCAGCTCGCGCTATTTCATTGGCGGCGCCGTGGTCTACTCAAATGAATTGAAAACGCAATTTGCGAACGTTCCCAAAGCTCTGATCGACCAGCACGGAGCGGTGAGCCGCGAAGTGGCAGCGTCCATGGCGGAAGGCATCCGCAAGCGCTGCCTCGCAAGCTACGGTATCGGAATCACCGGAGTCGCCGGCCCGAGCGGCGGAACCGAGCAAAAGCCGGTGGGACTGGTCTACGTCGCGCTGGCAGGAGAAGAAGGAACGCAAGTGGTCGAACGCAATTTCCCCGGCGACCGCAAGCGCATCCGCCAGTTTGCGGCGCAACAGGCATTGGAGATGATCCGCCGGGCGCTCTTGTAAGCGCGCTGTGCAAAGTGATGCGAATATTCATCGGCATCGATCTCGACCCGGAAGTCCGTGCTCGCATCGAGCGCTTCCTTGAAGGCGTGCGAGGCTTCGCTCCCGATGCCCGCTGGGTGCGCCCGGAGTCGCTGCACATTACGTTGAAGTTCATCGGAGAACAACCGCCGGAGCGAGTCGAAGCCATCAGCGAACGTTTGCGGCAGATCGAGAGCAGCGTTCTTGATATTGGCTGTAGCGGATATGGATTCTTTCCCACTGCAAAGGCTCCGCGCGTATTCTGGATCGGAATCCAAGCCGGACCGCAACTGGCCGAACTGGCCGCGAGCGTCGATATGGCCGTCGCCGAACTCGGCATTCCGCGCGAAGACCGGCCATATAGTCCGCATCTGACTCTGGCGCGCGGCGGCGCCGGGAGAAAGTCGGGCTCGCCGAAATGGCGCACGGGAGATGGCCCCACCGCAGTCTTCGCAGTGCTCGAACGGCGTCTCGCCGCGATGTCCAAGCTTGATTTCGGCAAAATGACGGCCCACGAGTTTATTCTCTATCGAAGCCAGCTTTCGCCGGGAGGATCGAAGTACACGAAGCTGCAACGGTTTCCGCTGCGGCGAGGATAGTGGAGGAGGATAGTGGAGAGAGACGGGCGGGGCGCCCGCCGCTCCACCCGCAAATTTGGATAAACAGCAACCAACATGAATCCCTACTTCATCGCCGCCAGTGAGAGCTATCTGCTCGGGTCGATTCCGTTCGGCTACGTGCTGGTGCGGATCTTCACGGGTGAGGATGTACGTGCGAGTGGCAGCGGAAACATTGGCGCTACGAACGTAGCCCGTAGATCTCCAGCGCTCGGAGCTCTGACTCTGTTTCTGGACGCCGCCAAGGGCCTGGCTGCGGTTCTCGTGGCGCGAGCGTTGTTCGTTGGACTTGGACCTGGACCGCATCAACAACTCATTATGACCACCGCCGCGTTCTTCGCCGTGCTTGGCCATCTGTTCCCCGTCTGGCTCAAGTTCCGCGGCGGGAAGGGCGTTGCCACTAGCCTTGGAGCTTTTATACTCCTCACCCCGAAATCCGTTTTGTGCATGGTGGTCCTGTTCCTGCTCATTGCCGTTGTGTTCCGCTACGTCTCGCTCGGTTCGGTCGCTGTGGCAGCGGTTTTTCCGTTGCTGGCGTGGGCCTTCCGTGAATACGTGGACTCTCGGCAGTTGCTCTTGATCGCCGCGGTTTCGCTGCTCGTCATCTGGAGACACCGCCAAAACATCGGCCGCATCGCCGCCGGAACGGAATCCAAATTAGGAGCAACCAAGTCAGGAACATTCGGAGCAACCCGGCAATGACAATAACGACGAGCCGCATTGCCGTTATCGGCGCCGGCGCCTGGGGCACTGCGCTGGCCATCGTCCTCGGACGCAAAGGGACACACGGTTTCAGGCATGATGTCCGGCTCTGGGCCAACGAGCCTGAAGTTTCGGAAAGCATCGCAAGAAGCCGAATCAACGAGCACTTTCTACCCGGGTTCATCCTGCCAGAATCGATTGCAGCAACCGGCGATCTGAATACGGCGCTCGACCGCGCGGAGATCGTGGTCAGCGTGATGCCTTCGCAGCATTGTCGAGCTTTGTTCGAGCGCATGGCGCCGTCGCTTCATCCAGAAACACTTTTCGTCAGCTGCACCAAGGGACTCGAAGACGGCACTCTGCTGCGCATGACCGAAGTGATTGGCGACGTCTTGCGCAGCCGCCGGTTCACGCCGCGCGTGGCCGCACTCAGCGGCCCGTCGTTTGCCAAAGAAGTGGCGCGCGGCGATCCGACGGCTGTCACCGTGGCGTCCGTCGATGGCGAGGTGACGCGCGCCGTGCAGCAAGCGTTCAACGATTCCCGCTTTCGCGTCTATACCAACGACGACGTGATCGGCGTGGAGTTAGGCGGGGCGCTGAAGAACATCATCGCCATTGCCGCCGGTGTCTGCGACGGCCTCGGCCTCGGCCACAATTCGGTTGCGGCCCTGATCACGCGAGGTCTCGCCGAAATGGCGCGCCTGGTCGTGGCCTGCGGTGGCCGCCTGGATACCATGGCTGGACTCGCCGGCCTGGGCGACCTCGTCCTAACCTGCACCGGAGATCTCTCGCGCAATCGCAGCGTCGGCGTTGAACTCGGCAAGGGCCGCAACCTTCCCGACATCATCGCCGGCATGCACGGAGCGGTCGCCGAAGGAGTCTTCACCACCAAGGCCGCGGTCGGTCTAGCCCGCAAGAAAAACGTCGAGATGCCGATCACCGAACAGATATTTGCCATCCTCGAAAACGGCAAGTCGCCGCAACAAGCCATCGAAGAACTGATGACGCGCGCGGCGCGGTCGGAAATTTGCTGAGCAATGGCGCTTGCTTCCCACCCGCTCACGCTGCTATTTTCGTTGAGCCACAAAACCTCGGGCGCAGGCTTGAAGTTAGCAATAACAATCCAAAGCTCATTCTGAGACGTACTTCAGGAGGATGAAGATCGGCGTGCCGAGCGCTGACATCAACGCGATGCCGTCCGACCTTGCGCTGGTGACGGCGATTCGGTCTGGCGATCAGGGCGCTATGAACGGCGGGGTTAGACTTAGGAGGTAGTCCTTGGATCCGTTCTCCGCCGTGAACAAAGAAGACGAAACCAGCCCAATCGGGTTCCGCTCGGAACAAATTACGGCACGTTTCTTATCGCCCGATGGATCAACGGTGATGAAATCTCTGGAGGTCCGGTTTGACCCTTTGCTGGGAACCTCGTCCCGTATCGCCGAAGGCGTCGTACTCTCAAAGGCCGATGAGGGCGCACTGGCTCCTCTTCAAGTTCCCAACCCGGGCTGTCCGTTCTGCCCAGATCGAATAAATAGGGTCACTCCCAGAATGTTGGAACCGATTCACCCCGGCGGACGCCTAGCGCAGGGAGAGTCAGTGTTGTTCCCCAACCTTGTTCCTTACTCTCAGTACGCAGCGGTCGCGGTTTTCTCCGAGCGGCATTGGCTGGCATTGAACGGATTCACGCCTCAACGACTGTTTGACAACCTCGCAGTTGCGGTGGACTACGTGCGCAAGGCGCATGCTTTCGATCCGCGGGCCGAGAACTGCGCCTATAACATAAATTACCTGTATCCGTCCGGCGGGTCGCTACCGCATCCGCACGCGCAGATCTATCTCGATCCACACCCCACAACTTTCATGCGCTTGCAGCGTGAGGCCAGCGACGCTTATCGGACAGCCCAAGGCCGGTCGTATTGGGAAGACCTGGTGGAAACCGAAGAGGCCCGCGGACTACGATTCGTGGCTCGGGTAGGCCGGACCGCATGGATTACTGGTTTTGCTCCTATCGGCTTCAATGAGGTGCGGGCTGTTGTTTCGGGCTGTGAAACCTTTCTCGACCTCACGGAAGGTGATCTGAATGCACTTGCAACAGGTATCTCGCGCGTCCTCCAGTGGTACGAATTGACGGGGTACAACAGCTTCAACCTGGCGCTTTATTCGGGACCGCTGAACGCCTCGCGTGGGTGGCGCGTCCATCTGTCGATGATCACGCGCACGGCGATGCTCCCCTATTACCGGAGTGACGCAATGCACATGGAGCGCTTGCATTGGGAAGCGGCAGTGGATCGCCCACCCGAGCGCATCGCCGACGATCTTCGCGCCCATTTCGCCGGAGCTTAATTTCCGTCCCACGCGTCTTGAAGTTTTTCTCTCCTTTCCTGCTTGCCTGTTGCGATTAACTATGGTTAACTAATAAAAATGATCTCCGGTTAATGGATTACAGCAGGTAACCGCAGCGGTCATCCCAAATGAGCGGGGGAACTCAATGGCACGGGCAGGTCGCTTTACTCTTCTTGTGTTGAGTGTGGCGTGTCTTCTGTCAGCGGAAGCACTGGGACAAGGCGAAACCACCAGTGCCATCGTTGGCGAAGTAAGGGACGCAACCAACGCAGTTGTGCCGGGTGCCACGGTGACGGTTACAAATCACGAGACCGGTCTAAAGCGCAATGCCCAGACAGATAACGCAGGCCGGTTCAATTTCCCACAGTTAAAGCCGGGCACTTACTCGGTCAGAGTGGAAGCGCGAGGCTTCGACCCGCGGCAAAATGACAATGTAGTTTCGGGTCTGGGCCAGAAGCAAACGGTGGATTTCACGCTTAAGGTGGCGCGATCCAATGAGGTGGTTGAGGTAAACAGTGAAGCTCCGCTCATCAACCCGGAAAACGCAAACACCTCCACCACTCTGAATGCGCCGGCGCTGGAAGATCTACCGAATCCGGGTGGCGATTTAACTTACCCCCTGCAGTTTGCCCCTGGAGCGCTCATCAACACGGCGGGCAGCAGCAACGACTTTGTCGGCGGGAGCAACGGATATGGCAACGTGGAATTTAACGGACTGCCGGCTCTCTCAAACGGCTACATCGTTGACGGGTTGGAAACGAACGACCCGCTCACCAATCTCAACAGCGGTCTTTCCACCAACCTCGTCCTAGGATTGAATTCGATTTCCGAAGTGACGGTCAACACGCTTTCGTATTCCGTGGATCAAGGGCGCTATGGAGCATCCCAAATCGACTACGTCACCAAGTCTGGCACGAATCAGTTTCATGGGAATCTCTACGAACTGTGGAATGGTTCACTACTGAATGCAGCCGACTACTTTACGAATGCGACACCGGGGAATCACAAGCCGCGATCCACTGTGAATCATTTTGGCGGCAGTTTGGGAGGACCGATTCAGCACGACAAGCTGTTTTTCTTCTTCGACAGCGAGTGGGTGCGGATCGCGCTGCCGATTGTCACGCCGACGATCGTTCCCACTGCGCTGTTTCGAACCTACGTCTTGGGGCAACTTCCGTCGCAGGAGGTGCCGTTTTATGAACAGATGTTTTCGCTCTATGGAAATACCAGCGGTGCACCCTACGCGATCGACGGCTGCCCGCTCGCGGCGGGGGAGGGTTGCGCGAATCAGCAGAGCGTCTCGCACTCCAGCGACGACCACGAGCAAGTACAGACGTTCCGCCTCGATTACAACATCAATCAGAAAGATATGGCCTGGTTTCGCTTTCAGTCGGACACCGGGCTGCAAGCCGCCTACACGGACCCCATCAACCCGGTGTTCAATGCATTTTCGCCGCAGCCTCTCTATTCGTTCGCCGCCGGACACACCCACGTTTTCTCGCAGAACCTGGTGAACTACTTCAATCCGGCGTTCTCCTGGTACGAAAGCTTGTTTGGGCCGAGCAACTTTCAGAAGACGCTTTCGGCTTTCCCGATTGTATTGCAGGGCACCGGCGCCACCCCCTTCACTCCCATTGGAGGGCTTGACAACACCTGGGTACAGGGCCGGCGCGCATCCCGGTTTTTCATCAACGATAATCTTGCCTGGAGCCATGGCGCTCACGAACTTCGGTTCGGAACCAATACCCGTATCTTCCGGCTGAACGATTACGACTTCGGAGAAGGCACGGTTCCCACCGTGACCTACGCGAGCCTGCAGCAATTTATCAATGGAGTAGCGAACACCGCGTCGGAGACTTTTCCATCGAACTTAAATGAGCCTTTCAACTTTCTCAATCTCGATGTCTACGCGCAGGACACCTGGAAAGTGACTCGTACGCTGACCTGGACGTTTGGTCTGCGCGACACCTTCAATTCCAATCCACTGAACCCGCATGATCAAGTTGCCCGTCTTCGCGGCTCCTTCAGTTCCATCGTGCATGATGATCACCCGCTGAACACCGTTATTCAAACTCATCTCGGCCATCTGTTCTCGTCAACCCCGGTAGCCATTCTGCAGCCGAGAACGGCGATTGCGTGGCAGTTCGCGCCAAAATCCGTGCTCCGCACCGGCTTCGGAATTTTCAGCGATGTCTTGCCGGGCACGGTGGCCGACCTGATCGGCACAAATCCTCCCTACGACAAGACGTTTCAGGGAGGACTGCTCGGCAGCGTGGGCGGCACGGCCATCGCGCCGGGAGCGCCCAACAGCGCCGTGGGCGCAGTCGTTGCTGCGAATCAGACATTTACTTTGGGATTTCCCCTGGGCCAGTCTTCTCTTCCGCCACCTGCGATCACAGCCATCCCAGATGGCAAGCTCCATGCTCCATATTTCATGGAATGGAGTCTGGGAATTGAGCATCAATTCGGAACGACAGCTAGCGCGCACGCGCAGTACGTCGGCACGCGCGCTGTGAACCAGCCATACTCAACCCAAGTCAACGGCTATCAAACCGTATGCCAGGGTTGTTTTGCGCCGTTTCCCTACATGCAGCCTACCGATTCACGATTCGGCGCGGTAACGCAGTTCTCCACCGGCGCAAACAGTCACTACAACGGTCTTCAACTGACCGCGATGAAGCGGCTCGGCCATGGTTTACAAGGACAGATCAACTACACCTGGAGCCGTTGCATGGACACTGTCTCGAACGGAGGATTCCTGCAATTTTCCGCCGGAGGAATTCTTTCTCCTCTGCCGGGAGAACTGGCCCGCGATTACGGTCCTTGCGATTACGACATCCGACACAATCTTAACGGGCAATACGTGTATCAGTTGCCGGTCAGAGTGCGGAATCATTCGCTGGGCTATGCGCTCAATGGCTGGCAGATTTCCGGAACTGCGTTTTGGCATAGCGGAGTTCCGTTCTCAGTGCTGAGCACGCCCTATTCAGCGATCAATCCAATCACGATGCAGGAAGAGGGCATCGTGCAGGGCAGTGGACCGGAGTTCGCCAGTCTTGTGCCGGGAGTGAATCCATACTGTCGTCATTGCAACCTGGGCGTTACCCAAGCGGGCACAATTCAGTGGCTTAATCCGGATGCCTTCGTCTCAACCGTCGATTCGAGCGAGCAGTCCATTAATGGGCAGATCGTGCCCGCCGGATCCTGCAATGGCGGCGACAGCCCGCAGAATTGCCAGTTCGGAAACCTCGGCCGCAATGCCCTGCGCGGTCCGGACTTCCTCTGGAGCGACTTCTACCTGACAAAATGGTTTGCCTTGACCGAGCATGTGAAGCTGCGATTTGAGAGTCAGTTCTTTAATGTCTTCAACCATCCGAATTTCAGTCTACCCAGCGTGGTGCAGGCCGGTATTCCAGGAAATCCTTCGACGCAAACTGGATTCGGAGCGCTCACGTCCACCACTTCTCCACCAACCGGCTTGCTGGGCGTCGGTTTAGGAGGCGATAGCACTCCGCGCATGATCGCGTTTCAGGCGCGGCTAGAGTTCTGAGCATTCTCGAGATGCCTGGGCATCGCTATGTGCTACTGTGCTGGCTAGGACAACGGGGCTATCCACTCGGCCAATGCTTGCTCGAATTTCCACCGCACTAGTGGCATTCATTTTTGACCGGAACGCTGCCATTACACAGTCAAGATCAGCCCGCAAGTGTTGATCCAACGGGACCGATCGCAACCGATCGGCCGGCAGTAACGAACTCCAGCATTGTCGTGCCACGCGGCAGCCTGCAGGCGGAGAATGGCTTCCTTGAAACCAGCAGCCAGGGGCGGAGCGTCTTAGACGGCCCGGAAAGCTTAGTGCGTTTTGGCGTTGCCAAGAGAACCGAGTTGCGTTTCACGGTACCGGACTATTTCTACAATCTGACAACCGGCAACGGCGTCGGCTCGGGATTCGGCGACTTTGCCTTCGGAGTCAAACAGCAGCTCGGACCCACGCACGGCTTCGATGTTTCCGTCATCGCGTTTCTCAGTCTACCGACCGGCGCCAACGGCGTGTCCAGCGGCGGGTACGATCCGGGATTGCAGGTGCCGTGGTCGCGCGCGCTCTCCGCCAACTGGACGGCGGCGGGAATGTTCTCCGTGTACTGGCCTACTCAGTATCAGTCACCCCAGGGCCACACGCGAAACGTGACTGGCGAGTCCACGTTCCTTTTCGATCGGCAATTGACGAAACCCTGGGATGCATTTGTCGAGTACGCGGGTGATTTTCCAGAAGTTGGCGGGCCCCGGCATTTGCTGCACTTCGGAACCGCACTAAAAATTGCAGAGCAGCAACAGATTGATTTTCATGTCGGTGTGGGCCTATCGTCGGCGGCAGTGGATCATCTCATAGGGATCGGCTATTCGTTCCGCTTTCAGGCAATCCGGCGCTAGCGTGCTTCTAGGCGAAACCTACATGTAGAAGCGAGACTCCCGCGCACCGCACAGAGCCTACTCAGGTTTCCCTGTGTAGTGTTGTTCGCGGTGGACCTCACCATGGTCTTCCAGGGACTCCAGGTGAGTGATGACCTCGGCGGGCATCCCCAGTTCGGCCGGCAGGCGTTCTTCCAGAATGGTGGCGAGGCGGTGGGCCTCGCTGACCGATGTCAGGCGCGGGAACAACAAGTGCACTTCGATAATCTGGCGGTATCCGGTGGTTCGGAAGCGTACGCCATGGTATTGAATGGCCAGCTCGGAGCAAACGGCATCCAGCTTGTCGCGAATCTTCCGGCCGGCTGCGGGATCAGAATAATCCAGCAGCCCGACTGCCGAACGCCAGACCAAGCGCCCTCCCGACCAGAGGATATTCGCGGCTACGGCGATGGCTACCAGCGGATCGAACGGTTTCCAGTGCGTCGATAGCACCAGTCCCAGTCCTCCCACAACGCCAAAGCTAGTCCAGCTATCGGTCAAGACATGTTTGCCATCGGCTTCGAGAATGAGTGAATTGATCCGCCGGCCAGTCCGCAGGAGATAGTAGCCGAGACCCGCATTGAGTATTCCAGCAATCAGGACCAGCAATCCGCCTGCTCCCAGGTGCTCCAGCTGTAGCCCGCCGATCCACTTCCGGATCGACTCAAATAGAATTGCGATTGCGGCCACGACGATCATCGCTCCTTCAAACCCAGCGGAGAAGAAGGTGATCCTCTCGTAACCGTAGAGGAATTGATGGGAAGCTGGTTTTGTGCTGAGCCGAAGACTGAAACTAGCAAACCCCACGGCGATTACGTGGACGACGGATTCGGCCGCGTCGGAAAAAATGGCCGCCGAATGCGTCATGAAATAGGCTGTGGCCTTACCGATCAGCATTGCCAAACCAAGAGTCAGGGAGAGACGCATGGCGAAGCGCGCCTCGCGCAACTCCCGTTCGTCTCTGCGTGTTGCCGGGCTAACCGTGGCTGGCGTAGGCACGCTCTTGATCCCTATCCCTGGCTAAGAAGCTTAGCATTGGACATAGTCCCACAGAGATCGCAGCACACGATGTGATGTCGCTCACGCAGGGAGCGCCGCGAGCTTGGCGATTCTGCACGCGCAGTCGCCCGCTCGGAGTCGGACTCACTGCATCGCCTCGTCGGAACTTGTTCCCTTCCAAACAGCCCGACGCGGCACTAGAATGCTCTTAGCGGATCAAGCAGGGCTGGTGGATTTCTACAGTGCAATTCAATACGTGATGTTTCTGGCCATCGTTACCGCCCTGGTGGAGCCCCTGGGCGGCTACATGGAACGGGTCTTCTCCAAGCGACGGACCGTACTTGATGGTTTATGTCTTCCGGTAGAGCGGCTCATCTATCGCATCACTGCGGTTGATCCTAATGTGGAAATGACCGGCAAAGAGTATGCGACGTGTTTCGTGTTCTTTGGCTTAGCCGGCACGCTCCTGTTGTATGCCATTCTCAGAATGCAGCAATTTCTTCCCTGGTTTTTTCCGCAATACCAAACGACGCCGTTATCGCCTGACCTGGCTCTGAATACTGCGATCAGCTTCTCAACGACCACTACCTGGCAGGCTTACGCTGGCGAGAACACGATGAGCTACGTCAGCCAGATGGTGGGACTCTGCGCCCAGAATTTCCTCGCTGGCGCGGCGGGGTTAGCCGTAGGCGTTGCCTTCATACGTGGTCTTGCCCGGCAACTCTCTTGCACGCTCGGCAACTTTTGGGTTGATCTCACGCGCTCCCTGCTCTGGATCCTGTTGCCGGGAGCATTGATTGGCGCCTTGCTGCTCGTCTGGCAGGGAGTTCCGATGAACTTCCGCCCCTATGCCGTCGCCACCACAGTCGAGGGTGCCAAGCAGGTCATACCGCAGGGCCCTGTCGCCGCACTGGAGATTATCAAGAATCTCGGTACGAACGGTGGCGGTTTTTTCAACGCGAATGGAGCTCATCCCTATGAGAACCCCACGCCGCTTACAAACTTTTTCGAGATGTTGGCGATCGTGCTCCTGCCTGCGGCATTCACGAACACCTTCGGCAGGATGGTTGGCCAGCCTCGACAGGGATGGCTTTTGTACTGGGTAATGGTCCTTCTCTTTGGCTGCGGACTGGCCTTCGTTCACCACTTTGAACAAAGAGCGGATCCTCATCTCGGGGCGGTCGATTTTCGAAATAGTAGTTCCCAGTCTGGTGGAAACATGGAAGGCAAGGAGGTGCGCTTCGGCATTGGCGGTTCGACCCTCACAGCTGTGGTTACATCCAACACGTCCACGGGATCCAATAACTCAATGCACGACAGTTACACCTCGCTCGGCGGCATGGTTTTGCTGGTGAACATGCTGCTCGGAGAACTCATATTCGGAGGTCTGGGAACTGGCATTTATAGCATGGTCATGGCCGCTGCGATTGCCGTGTTTCTAGCGGGACTCATGGTTGGGCGCACGCCTGAATACCTCGGGAAGAAAATAGGGCCGGCGGAGAACAAAATGATCATGCTGTACGCTTTGGCCGCGCCGCTGGTCATCCTCCCGCTCACCGCCATTGCCGTAAGCACCCGGGCGGGACTGTCCGGGTTGGCGGTCAACGGCGGCCCGCATGGTTTCACGGGGATTCTGTTTGCGTTTACTTCCTGCTTCGCCAACAACGGCCAGAGCTTTGCCAGCCTGAATGCGAACACTCCGTTTTACAACTTCACTACCTCACTAGCGATGATGGTGGGCAGGTTCGGCTTGGCGATTCCTGCATTGGCATTGGCAGATTTATTTAGTCGCCAGAGAAGCACCCCTTCTTCGTCAGGAACGCTTCCGACCCATTCTCTTTCGTTCGGAGCTCTACTTACAACCTGTTTGATTACGATGGTGGCTCTGAGCTATCTCCCAGCCATGGCGCTCGGTCCTTTACTGGAACGATTGCTTTTCGGTAGATAGAAGATAAGAGATAAAGCGTGTGAATTACTCGAAAAGCGCTGAGAAGGCTAGCCCCATCACCCGTTAGTTACAACTTCGAGATCGCGGTCGCAGTGAAGCTCTCCAGCGCAGCTTGGCGAGCGCGCAACTCTATCAACTCCTCTTCGCCGAGCTTTTCGGCGCAGCCCACCACTGTCCGCATTCCCTGCTCGACGAGTATCCGGCGGAACTCCGGATCGGGCGTTGAGGCGGCGATGTCACCAACGGCTCGCAGCAACCGCAAGCTGACGGCCACGTCCGTCTTCGCATACATGCGGATCTGCTCAAAGGCAGCCTCCAGCAGGCGCTCGAAGTGGATCCATGCAATGCTGGCGCGAACGATGCCTGGCGGATCGTAGAGCAAGTCCTCCGGTGGCTCTCGGGACGCGAAGCGGATCAAAATGCGGCTCAGCTGATCGACGCAGTTGATGGCAGTGGTGGGGTCATTGACGGCGGGAGAAATCGCCTTCAACGCCACATCGACAATCTGCAGGACGCCAAACTCCACGTCCTGTTGCAAGGTTCTAGTCGGGCCCAAGTCGAATGCGGCCAGCAACTCGGCGGTTCCTTCGGGGGAAAGACGGCTTCCCTTGGAGACCATCATCAGTGGGATGCCCGCCGGAACGAAGTGGCCGACCCGGCGCAGAACGCGGATGGTGACGTGATAGTGCTTGGCCAGAGCGACCAGGCGTCGCGTATCGACGAAGCGGATGTAGCCGCAATCAACGCTCAACACGGCCACTTCGCTTGGATTGGGTCGGAGCGGTTCAGCATCCTTCAGGTGATGGTCTTGTTGGTGCGGCCAGGGCATAAGCTCATCGATCATCGCTTCGGTTTCGACCGCGATTCTGTCGACGATGTGATTTACGCTGATGGCCTGCGAAATGTGGTGAATAAAAAAGAGCAGCAACCCGACGCAGACCAGCGCCAGCACCATCGCGCCCAGGACGGTGGCGACGGGCGCGAAGGGATGAGGGAGCGAGCGCGCCGCCGGAAGCGCCGCCAGGCAATACAAAAAAGTACCGAGGAAAATGCCGAGCGTCCATTGCGTCACGCGGTCACGGGAAAAACTGACAATGATGCGTGGGGAGAATTGCATCGATGCCAGAGTGAGCGTCATCAGCAGGATGGCGAACACGATCGACACCACCGTCATGATGGAAGCGGCGATGCCCGCCAGAATGACCTGGGCGACTTGCGGGTCGGCGTGCGAGGGGAATAGGACCGTGGGCACCCAGGCGCTGGTGACCGGAAATTCCTCTTCCAACCACGACAGGAATGCGCCCGCGCAACCCAGCGTAAGCGCGATGCTGAGCGGGCGAATCAAAAAGCCGCCACGCAGGTTGTACATAGCATGGCGAAACATCAATGTCAGGCTCTTCCTCATAGCTCTATCGGTTCAAGTGTAGTGGGGCAGACCGGTGCCTACAAAGAACAAAGGGGGATCGTCATGCGCCGCCTCAGCCTGATCGGGTACATCGAGGGTCTTTTCCCAACTACGGCGGACACAATGCTCGGAACCGGACCCATGTCTACATCGCGACCCGCAAACGTTAAAACGAGGCTGATGAGCGTCCTAAGGTGTTAGTTCGAACACCGCGCCACCTTCGTAAACGCCTCCGCTCACTGTGGTTCCGTAGAAGCAGCCGTCTGGCGCGAGCTTGAACACGGTGTCTAAGGCAGACCGGTGCGCTTCTTGAGGTCAAGGTAACGGGGGTCAGCACGGAGTGGGTCCAGTTCGGGCGAGGAAAGCAGCGAGAGCACATCCAGATCGTGATTGCGATAAGCCTCTTCGAGCGACGCCAAGGCCTTTTCTTTTTCACCCAACGCCGCGTAGTCAAGCGCGCGGTCATAGGCGGGGTGCGGATACTGCCGGAAGGCGATGATGGACTGCGCGAAAAATCCGCGCACGCCGGACTTCGCGTAGGCACGATCCAGAGCATCCACGGCCCTTGGATCCAACTGGCTTGAGTTCAGTTTCGCGGCCGCTCGCAGTTCTTTCAGCGCCTGGTCGTATTCTCCCAGGCGCCGGTGGGCAAGAGCTGCGCCGACGTGGGTCCAGGTCCAGTCGGACCCGGTTTCCGCCTTGCGATACTCTTCAAGAGCTTGGGAATACTGCCGCGCGTCCTGGAGAATTTGCCCAGCGACGTGGTGCAAGACGGGGGCGAATGGATCGAGCGCCTCCGCCTGACGGATTTGGGCGATGGCCTCGTCGTGCCGCGCCAGCGCGGTCAGCATTTCTGCATACCACTGATGGGCAGTGGCGAAGTTAGGATTCAGTTGCAAGGCGCGGCGAAACTCGGCCTCGGCGCCGGCGAAATCCCAGTCCTTGAAGAAGCGAATGTAGGCGGCGGAACAATGCGCTTCGGCGAGCGAATCGTCGAGCGCGATGGCCTGTTGCGCGGCCGCGCGCGCCTTCTGGCTGGCCTCATCGGGAGGCAGATTGGCCGCGAACAACGCATCGACCACGTAGGTGTCGGCAAGCCCGGCGAAGGCGAATGCGTTCTTCGGATCGCGGCTGACCGCATCCTGGAAATAGCCTTCGGCTTTGGCGAGCGCGTCCGGCGTTCGCTGATTCCAGTAGTAGCGGCCCAGCAGATAAGCCTGATACGACGCGGGGTCGATCGGATGGCGGCCGGAGAAATATTGTTTCTCGAGCGGCGTGAGCTGCACTCCAACCTGGTGGGCGATGGCCTCGGTCAGCTCATCCTGTATCGCGGAAGCGCCGCCCAGGTTCCGGCGCAACACGTCCGCCCAAAGGTGACGATCATTGCGGGCGTCAATGAGCTGCACGTTAACGGAAATGACGTCACCTTCTTTTCTGACGGATCCTTCCACAACGGCGTCCACATCGAGCTCATTGGCAATCGTGGGCAGCGACTTGTTCGAGTTCCTGTATTGTTGCGCCGATGTTCGTGAGACAACACGCAGGGACGAAATGCGGGCCAAGTCGGTGGTCAGCTCATCGGTCATGCCATCGGCCAGATAGTCCTGGCTGGGATCGCCGGACAAGTTTGTCAGGGGCAAGACGGCGAGCGAATGAACTGAGCCGGGACGGAAGGCGCGGCTGTTCCAGCGAAAACTCGCAAATCCTGCTGACGCTGCCACCACCGCCGCTAGAATTGCGACAGGCACTGCCCAGCGCATAGGTAAGGTCCAGTGCTGCGGCGAGGGAAAAGCCTTCGGCGCGCTTTCGCTTTTGGGCAGCTCGGCAGGCGCAACTCCATCGGAACCGGAGTCGGGAGCCGGTGAGGGTTGGACGATGAATGCAGGGCCGATCCACCGATAGCCGCGTCGCTCAATGGTTTCAACAAAGATCGGATTGTCGGCGGAATCCCCCAGTGCGTCGCGCAGGCGTTTGATGGCAGTGCTGATGCCCCGGTCGAAATCCACGAAGACGTCGCCCGGCCAGAGCGCCTGGCGCAACTCTTCGCGGGTAACGACTTCGTTGGGACGGCTCAACAGGAGACCCAGGGCACGAAACGGCAAGTCCTGGATGTGGACTTTGATTCCACTCTTACGTAGTTCGCCCGCGCGTAAGTCTCCCTCGAACACACCGAAGCGAACAACGGTCGGAGACTCGTATGTAGAGCGCATAGGATGACGCGCTTCGGGGGAGACTTAACATTCTATACCTTGGCGAATCTCTTCGAACGAGGATTTTCAGCCGCTCTCACCCGTCCCGCCGCGGGACAATAATCCGCACTAACCTCATGCAAACACGAACGCTATCGCGTTGCATACGCGTCGCACAGGCGTTATCTCCACACCATTGACCGCCGTACGTCTTCGCGCCATAGTCTCGCGGAGGACCGAACAACGGGACCCACTCTAAGAAAGTCGTATGCAGTCCGATTCCCAGGAGACCTAATATGAACTCAATCTATCGGCAAGTGAAGTATTCGGGCATGGCCGCAATCGCGCTTACCATGCTCGCCGCTGTGGTGATATTGGCCGGGATGGCTCGTCCGGCGCAGGCGCAAACCGAAACCCTGATATACCGGTTCGCCGGCAGCCCGGACGGAGCTCAACCAAAGTCCGGAGTGGTTTTGAAGGGCACCACCCTCTATGGCACAACCTGGGAGGGCGGCGGCGCTTCCGGCGACGGCAATACCGGATATGGCATCGTGTACAAGGTAAGCACGACGACAGGCAAAGAGACGATTCTGCACACCTTCACCGCTAACACCCAACCACCATATGACGGGTTAGAACCACTGGGGGGACTGGCTTTTGACAAGGAAGGCAATCTCTACGGCACGACGCCCTCCGGCGGTTTATACGATGGCACAGGGTACGGAACGATTTACGAGATAACCAAGAAGGGCGCGGAGGGTGTTCTCTACGCCTTCCAAGGAGGGACGGACGGGGCGAACCCAGAGTATGTCACTCCGGTCTTCGACAAGGAGGGCAACCTCTACGGCACAACCTTGGGCGGCAAATATGGCAACGGCAATGTGTTTAAATTTGGGAGCGGCGGTTTGACCACGCTCTACAACTTCACTGGCTATGCCGACGGGGGGACTCCTGTCTGCGGGGTGACCTTGGACACGAAGGGCAACATCTATGGCGTAGCCGCGGCGGGCGGCGCTTACGGATACGGCGTCCTGTTCGAAATTACTGCGGCGGGTGCGTACAGCGTGCTCTACAACTTCACGGGTGGGGCGGACGGAAGCCGTCCCTACAATCCTCCCGTGTTCAAGAGCGGCAAGCTCTATGGCACCACTCTGGCGGGCGGCTCGTGTGGCTACAATGAGGGCTGCGGCGTGATCTACGAGTACACGCTGGCGAAGGGCAAGAAAGCCGGCGAAGAAACCGTCCTTCATTCCTTCAACGGCACGGACGGGTATTACCCTATGTATGGGGCGTTGGTCTTCGACAAAGAGGGCAACCTCTACGGCACAACGCTGAACGGCGGCCCTACAAACCTGGGCAACGTGTACGAACTGGCTAAGGATGGCACCCTCACGACCCTCTACAACTTCGACCAGCAACCGGACGGATACGCACCCTATGGGGGGGTAGTGCTCGACACCGAGGGCAACGTCTACACCACGGCCGCTTTTGGCGGCAACAATGGCGGCGAATACGGAGCAGGCACGGTGATTGAAGTTACGCCATAACTCGGTTTGCGGGAAGAGTGAGCGAGCCGTGTGCGGGCTCTCTCTTCCTGAGTTCCTTCAGGATGCTAAGTCATCAGGAGATGTTCTAGCGCGCTTCCCGCAAGAAAAAAGCAAGTTCCCCGTAGCTAGTCTCCTGGCTGACGGTGCCGGAGCGCGGAGAACGGGATTCCGCGCTCCGGATTTGTGTTGTTCTGTATTGTCAAGCGGGTCGTTTAAGTACAAAGTCGGCGGGATATTTTATCGCACGCATCGAACTGGATGGAAAATCCAGCGTGCTTCTCGCTCGGGGGATGAACTCACCTCGAACCGAGCGTCTCCAGAACCCGACCGACCACCACCCGAGAGAATTACCGGAGATGGAGAGGCCTCATTCCCAGAGACACTCAAGCTGCTTGCCGATGCAATTGTTTGGCGTCGAAATCCACTCCTTCCTGCTGCTGCGCTTCCTAACCGATTGTTCTACTAGTGGGTTGAGTGGTGCCCGGAGACGGAATCGAACCGTCACGTCCTGTTACGGACCCGGGATTTTAAGTCCCGTGCGTCTGCCAGTTTCGCCATCCGGGCGGGCATTTAAACCGTTGAAAACAGTGTATCAGTTGACCGCACGCACCTGAGCAGGTAACGCGACCGTGACCGAATCGTGACCGAGTTGGGGCACGAACGGTTTCTTCTCCGCTTCCGCTTGCATCTTCCGCGCTGCCTCGCGCAGATCGGTTTCGCTCACGATGTTGTACCGCTTCTGGCCCGGGGACTAACACCCGGTTTGCCCAGGGACTCGGAGACTATCGTGAAGTCTCAAGGATGGTGCTACTGATCGCCGCGGACTTTCCACCAGTCCAACTGTTCAAACTCGGCCATCTTTTCGGCCCCGTGTTGCGCATACCAGTCTCGCCAAGCCGATGCATCGCCAGGCAGAGCTGCGTCCGTCACCTCATGCAGCGCGAGGAACGTCCAGCTACGCATTTGCGGGGTAGTTTGGGAATCTGCGGCTAGCTCTATCAGTTTGGGCACCATTCGCATGCGCTGTTTGCGCATGAAGTTGCCGCAGTCCGATACGTTGCAGCCCGCGCGATCGCGGACCGCGTCGGATGAGTCGTGGGTAAAGGAATCGAAGAGCTGGTCCAGTGCTTCATCGGTGCCGAGGTAACGCATGCCTTCGACGGCCCACTGGCGCACCTGCGGGTTCGGGTCATTTTTGGCGTAGTCCACCAGGACGGGATAAATGCGATCGTAGCCCACGCCGCGGCCGGCCAGCATTCCCATCGCGAACACGCTGTAGGCGCGATGCGCGGGGTCGGCCTGCGCCTGTGCGATGAGGGCGTCCGCCGAGGCGTCAGTTTTCGGCACTCCGTTGATTGCCAGGTTGAGATCCGCATTGGCGTAGCGAACGCGCAGGTCGGTGGAGAATTGAGAACGCCTCTCCAAGTCGTTCATGAGCGCGGTGCGCTGGAGATCGTGCCAGACGCCAATATTCTGCTCGAACAGGTCGAGCGCGCGGGTATCGTGCTGAATTGCCCGGTCGAGCAATTCTTCCGCCTGCGCCTGGTCGGGGAGCGTTTGCAGATGTTGCAGATCAACCTCTGTGAGCGGCGAGTGAGCTACCTGGTGCGGGAAAGACTTGGCCGTTGCCGGGACCCCGGATACACGGGTGGGCTTGCCGTAACCCCGAGAGAGAAAACGGTAGCTGACGAAACCCGTCCAGGCGAGGAAGAATGCGATCCCCACCGCGATCGCGG